>Ga0265316_10007079_pt1 | contig 10615 bp, 7 predicted proteins | sample 4522metaG_FD_202092 | JGI IMG/M metagenome (GOLD analysis project Ga0265316, IMG submission 202092) | Rhizosphere microbial communities from Carex aquatilis grown in University of Washington, Seatle, WA, United States - 4-5-22 metaG | ecosystem: Host-associated > Plants > Roots > Rhizosphere >...
AACATTGATTTGGCAACCGATGCTTCTCGCTTATCCAGAACAGAGTCGATCTCAGCACTTTTCCAGAGATAGAACTTACCTTCCTGCCCTTCGCTATCGGCATCTTCGGCGGAATAGAACCCGCCTGACGGCGCCGTCATGTCACGCAAAACATATTTTAGTATTTCCGTCGCTGTCTGACGATATTCCTCACGTTTTGTAGCCTGGTAGCATTCGACATACGCTGTCGTAATCAATGCCTGGTCGTAAAGCATTTTCTCAAAATGGGGCACGCGCCACTCTGCATCGGTGGAATACCTGTGAAAGCCAAATCCGAGCTGGTCGTAAATACCACCCCGGCGCATCGCTTGTAATGTCGTTTCGACCATTTTAAGGGCTCTTTCATTACCGGTGCGCTTCCAATACCTGAGCAGAAACATCAGGTTATGCGGTGTGGGAAATTTGGGTTTGGTGCCGAATCCTCCATGCTTTTCGTCGAAGTTCTGCGAAAAGCTTTCAAAGGCTATATGCAACGCCGTCTCGGTTAAAGGTTCTGCGTCGAACGCCGGTATTGTTTGTTGTAAAGCATCCATGATCTCATCGGCGGAATTCAATAATTCTCTTCGCCGTGTGTTCCAGAATTCATTGATGCGGGGGATAAGTTCCAGTAACCCGGGTTGGCCGTAGCGCGTATTTTTTGGGATATAGGTGCCCGCGAAAAAAGGTTCTTTCTCCGCGGTCATAATTATAGTCAGCGGCCATCCCCCGCTGCCAGTCATCATCTGACATACTTTCATGTACACCATATCGATATCAGGCCGTTCCTCCCGGTCGACTTTGATGGAGATGAACGAACTGTTCATAACTTTAGCGACATCCGGATCTTCGAACGATTCATGCGCCATTACGTGACACCAATGGCAGGTTGAATATCCGATGGAGAGAAAAACCGGCTTGTTTTCCCTCTTAGCTCTGGCAAATGCTTCCGGGCCCCACGGATACCAGTCAACGGGGTTGTTCGCGTGCTGGAGTAAATATGGGCTGACTTCATTTACAAGGTGATTGCTCATCCATTTCCTCCTGCGATGCGTTTTCCGGATAATGTCGGTTATTGATTATAACTATCGGCTGAGCGCCGGTCGCGGCGCGCTTTATATAATGTTACTCCAGGAAAACGTCCATTACTGCGACTTTAGTCAAAATGTCTGAAAATCAAACATGCCGGCAGGAGTAGTTAATCAGAGTCGGTCGGATAGAGCAACAATATTACAGCCGCCCGTGTCTTTAGAATCTTTGCGCCTTACAAAATCAACATCGCGTCGCCGAAGCTGTAGAAACGGTATTTTTCCGCGATGGCGATCTGATAGGCGTTATCGATCAATGCTTTACCGGTAAAGGCGGATACCAGCATCAATAATGTTGATTTTGGCAGGTGGAAATTGGTGATCATGGCATCAACGACCCGGAATTTGTGCCCCGGTAGAATAAATAAATCGACCCAGCCTTCGAAGGGTTGTATGACTCCCTTGCCGGTTTGAGCGACTGCTTCTACCAGGCGCACGCTGGTAGTGCCGACACAGATCACTCGTCTGCCTTCTTTTTTCGCCAGCGCCAGTTCCGCGGCAACATCGGCGCTCATATAGCCGTATTCCTTATGTATCACATGTTCCGCGGGATTATCCTCCTGCACCGGACGGAATGTGTCCAGACCGACGTGCAGCGTGACGAATAAACATTTCACCCCCTGCTGCCGGATTTTGGCCAGTAATTCCGGCGTAAAATGCAGCCCGGCGGTTGGCGCGGCAACGCTGCCTTTGCGGTCGGCGTAAATCGTTTGGTAGCGGTTTTGGTTTTGCAGTGGCTCGTGAATATACGGGGGCAATGCCACCTGTCCTATATCCGAAAGCAGTGCGTCATCGGAGAAGCGGATGGTCCGCAAGCCGTTATCCCCTTCCGTTAAAATCTCCGCTTTAACGATTTGGTTCCGTTGTTTGTCAGCCAGTTCCAATATCGTTCCGGTTTTAACGCGCCGCCCAGGCTTGACCAGCGTTTCCCAGACGTTCTGCTCGATGCGGCGTAACAATAGAATTTCCACCGATCCGCCGGTATTGGCTTTAGTGCCGGATAAACGCGCCGGAATTACACGGCTGTCATTAAAAACCATGACATCGCCGTCATGCAGGTAATTTAAAAGATCGTAAAAATGACGGTGTTCGACGTCTCCGTTTTGCCTGTTTAAAACCAGTAATCTGGAAGTGTCCCGCGGTTCAAGCGGTTTCTGCGCGATCAGTTCTGGAGGTAAATTGTAATCAAAATCTTCGGTACGCAATTATTATTCCTGTAAAATCAAATACTCAATTATCATTATAGCTTCCACCAGGCTTAATAATAAAGCCGCCAGATGCAACTTATCTGTGAAAACGTTAAAATAAACGAAAGGTAAAATATAAACACCGGGGAATTGTTGTTATGAAAAAATCCATCAAAGCTGAAATTATTTCGATCGGTACAGAACTGCTCAGGGGCGAAATTACAGATACTAACGCCGGTTATCTCGCTTCACAATTGCCGCTGGCCGGTATCGAACTGCAAAGGATGACCACGGCGGACGACGATATTAAAAGGCTGGCGCAGGTGCTACGTTCCGCATTGAGGGGTTCTTCAATAGTTATCACCACGGGCGGTCTGGGGCCCACACAGGACGACCTCACCCGCGAAGCCATTGCACAGGTATTGGACGAACAATTATTCATCGACCCTGTTCTTGAAACTCATCTCCGGGAGATTTTCACGAGAATGGGGAGGGAGATGCCGCCCGCCAACCTGCAGCAGGCCATGCGCATCCCTTCCGCGCAGTCACTGCCGAACCCGCGCGGCACCGCGCCCGGCTGGTGGGTGGAAAAGAACGATAAAGTAATCGTGGTTATGCCCGGCCCGCCGCGCGAAATGCTGCCGATGTGGCAAAATGAGGCGCTGCCCCGTATTAAAGCCAGGTTCCCCGGTGAAATAATCCAGGCACGCACGATCAAGACATTCTCCATCCAAGAAGCAAAAGTGGCGGAGTTAATTCATCCATTCTTCGGCGCAATTAATCCGACGCTGGGTATTTATGCCAAACCGGACGGCATCCAGGTACGGTTGATCGCGCACGGAGATGATTCCGCGCAATTGCTGGATAACGCCGGGAACAAAATCAAACAAATCCTGGCCCCTTATGTCTGGGGAACGGATACGGATACATTGGGTGGCATCATCGGCAAAACTTTGAGCGAACGCGGGATGAGTTTGGCCACGATGGAAGACTATACCGGCGGTTTACTGGGAAATATGATTTCCGACGAAGACTTGAGTTCCCGGTTCTACCGGGGGGGATTGATCACCGGCTCCGATCTGGTAAAAATCGGTTGGGGAGTGCCCGCTGGTGAAATTGAAAAGAAAGACAGTATGAGTTGCGGGGTCGCGGAAGCAATGGCCGCCGCGGTGAAAGAAAAATTCTCCGCCGATTTCGGTCTCAGTATCACCGGTATTTCGCATAAAAACAGCCCTTCCGGACAGTTCGATAAGGTCTGCATCGGTGTGGCCGATCCGGGCGGCGTAAAGAGTTGGGAGCAGCAATTCATGTGGAACCGCAATGACTCCTTCGAACGCGCGGCAGTGGCAGCGTTATTCCGCCTGCGAGAAAGGCTGATCGAGCTGAATTTACTATATTATGTTAAGTAATATACAGGTTGAACGTCCATCCGCAACTGATAGCTAAACGCAGTCTGCCATTTCGCTTTATTTAAAGAAATTACGGATACCGTCAAATTCACTGGGCAGGAATCCCAGTATAATTGGGAACTTATCCAGGAAAAATCCGGCTAATTTAGAATCGATAATAAAACTCGAACTGGTATATTTCACGATAATGGCAAGAAAAGCGCTGACGGTCATCGCTCCGAGTATCAAACCTATTACCGCACCGCCGATCTTGTCAACCCAGCCAAGCATGATGGCTTTGATGATCGACTTTAAAAGCCAGGCTATCAACGCCGCAATTGCCATCACCGCCAGTAAAATGATAATAAAGGCGATGATATTGGCAGTACCTCGGTTCGAAATGAACGTCATGGCGTCGCCCAATTGCGTATAAAAATGAGAAGCTAAAAAGATACCGACAATCACGCCCACAATGGATAGAACCGTGCGGATCAGGCCCTGTACCAGGCCGGAAATCACGGAAATTGCCAGGAAAATTAAAATAATAATATCAACCCAATTCATTTTTCCATCCTCCCTGTAAATTGATTTGCATAAGAAAACTATATCTATTTGCCAAAGGAGTAGTTTTGATTGTATCATACTCCTACCGATTGGTAAAATATTATTTATTATAGCTGGCAGCTCCGCCGACAGGATAAAACGAACTTGAAATTTACAGTTAAATTCTTACCCGACAATAAAACCGTTGAAGTTGATAGTGGCAGCACGCTCTTACTGGCCGCGGAAAAGGCCGGGATCATCATCAATAGTCTGTGCGGCGGCGACGGTCTCTGCGGCGAATGCCAGTTGCAGGTTGTGAGTGGAAATGCAATGGCCGAAATAAACGCTATTACTTTCTTTTCCAAATATGAAATTGAGCGCGGTTATGTGCTGGCCTGCCGGACAAAAGTCGAAGATAATCTGACCGTGCTGATACCGCCGAAGTCCCGCGCGGAACAGGAACAGATCTTACTGGACGGCGCCGCGATTACCTATAGCGAACCGGAGAAACCGGCGCTGCACAGGCGCAATCGTGAGCCTGCTTTCCCGTTTGACCCGCTGGTGAAAAAAGTCTACCTGGAACTACCCCCGCCGACTCTGGAAGATAACGTCTCCGACATCGACAGGATCACACGGGAATTAAATAAGGTCTCAATTTATGATAAGTTTGAAATCTCACTGTCCTGCCTGCAAAACCTGACCGAGAAACTGCGCGCGCACCACTGGAAAGTAACGGTTACTTTCGCCCGCCGCAACGGCGGCGGACGGATACTGGAAATCGAAGGCGGCGATACATCCGATAAAAACTATGGGCTTGCAGTTGATGTCGGCACCACAACGGTAGTTGTGCAACTGGTGGATCTGAAAACCGGTAAGTTGATCGGCGTCAAGGGCAGCCATAATTTGCAGGCCCGTTTCGGCGAAGACGTGATCTCTCGCATGATTTTTGCCTGCGTGCGCGGGTCGCTGGAACCGGTTCATCAGGCCGTTATCACTAATATTAATCACCTGGCACAGGCATTGGCCGCCGAAAACCACGTTGAACTAAAAGATATTACGGCAATCGTGGCAGCGGGTAATACGACCATGAGCCATTTCTTATTAAACATGACACCGTGCGCAATCCGCCTGGAACCATATGTCCCCACGACGACTGTGTATCCGCAGGTTTATGCCCGCGAGTTGGGCATTACCATCAACCCGGAAGGGATTCTCGAAGTCGCTCCCAGTATTGCCAGTTACGTCGGCGGGGATATTGTCGCCGGGGTATTAGCCTGCGGTATGGCCGATAAGCCGGAAATCCAGTGCCTGATCGATGTCGGCACAAACGGCGAAATCGTCATCGGCAATAAAGAATGGCTGGTCTGCTGCTCCGCTTCTGCCGGACCGGCTTTCGAAGGCGGCGGCGCCAAAAGCGGGATGCGCGCTACAAAAGGCGCCATCGAGAAAATCGTTATCCGGGAAGGCCATGTTACTTACGAAACGATCGGTAAAGCCAGGCCGCGCGGGATTTGCGGCTCAGGGCTGATCGAAACGATCTATGAACTGGTGCGCAACCATATCATCACGCCCGACGGAAAATTCGATACTTCGCAGGTCGACCCCCGTTTAGTAAATGAAAACGGTGAGCTGCGCTATGTCATTGCTTTCGCTTCGGAAACCGAAACCGGCGAGGCTATCTCCATCTCGGAATCCGAGATCGCGAACCTCATCAAGTCAAAAGGGGCGGTTTTTGCTGCAATTAAATCGCTGGTGGATTACGTGGGGCTCAGCTTTGAACAACTGGAGACAATTTACGTCGCCGGCGGCTTTGGCAGTTCCTTGAATATCCCCAAAGCGATCGGCATAGGCTTGATTCCGGACATTGATGTGAAGCGGATCATTTTTATCGGGAACAGTTCGCTAACGGGGGCACGGTTATCGCTGACTTCGATCAATGCCTTCGAGCATTCGTTAAAAATCGCGCGCCGCATGACCAATATCGAACTATCGAATTACACGCCGTTTATGAATGAGTTTATCGCCGCGCTGTTCCTGCCCCATACGGATGCTAAGCTTTTTCCGTCCGTCCATTACCAGGTCTAATGAAACGCCGGTATTATCTGCTTGTCGGTCTCTTGCGGTGCGGCTTTGACCAGTAAAATGGGCACGCTGCTGCCGTGAAAGACTTTCTCCGCCACGCTCCCCATTGCCCAACGGCTGAAACCGGAACGCCCGTGACTGGCCATGATGATCAAATCCGCCTTTTCGCTGCAGCCGAAATCAACGATCTGCTCGGCTGCTTCTCCCATCAGCACCGTAATGCCGACTTTAGTGCCTTTTTTCGCCAGTTGTTCCGCCACGCCGGACAGATAACGCTGTCCTTGTTTCAGAACTTTGCCGGTGACCAGCGCTATTTTGAGAGCGGGGTCGATTTCAAATTTCCGCCCTGAATATGGACGGTCGCTATAAGCTACTTGCGGCTGACATACTCCCGGCTCCGCGGATTGTTTGTTATCAGCCTCTTTGGGCAATAACCCGGACACCCGCTCGGTGACGGTGAGCAGGATAACTTCATCAGTCCCGCCGCTTTTCGTGATATCTTCAATGTGCGGCAATACACATTCTGCCAGCTTCGAGCCATCCAAAGGAACGATAATTTTCTTATACATGGTTTCCTTGCCTTCCGTTATCTTCTAGCCATCTTATCATATTTATCAATAACAGTATAAACCGCGTAATCGAATAAAAGTAAAATCCGGTTGGTGCTCTGCAGCGCGGCGTACATATCCAGACCGGTATCGAAAAGCGCCGACGACTCAGCGTAAAGCCAGACGTATCTGCGCATCAGAATCAATGCGTAAACGGCCTCGGCCAGCGGAATCCGGCGGCTGAACATCTCCTCCGCATACCCGGTGGCGTCCATCACGCGCTGCACTTCCTGAAATGGATTATCGGCAAAATACATCCGCTTCAGATTTTTGTAAAGAAAAGTAGCATGTCGCAAGCAACCCTCTTTAGGGCTGGAGCAGAATGAGGGGGTGCGCAAGTTGGTAACCACTGATTTGTGCCATTGCCCGGCGATTTGCTCGGCATTCAGGTTGCATAGATCCATCAACCGGTCGGAAAGGGCCTTCTGTGTCATCATACACCTCCCGATTATTTTGCATTAATCCGGGGTTCAACGTCGTTTTATTTGACTATCGAAAAGAGATAACACAGGTCTCCAGATTCCAGTACCCATATCATAGTCAAACAAATTAAAAAAAGCAATAGCGGTGATAGTATAACTTTTTCCAAATTTTTTTGCTGCTTACTTCAATTCCCTGACCATAATGTCTTGGAAGACTGATTATCGATTAAATAAATATAATACAACTATTGACGTATGAATAATTAGTAGTATAATATGATACATTATGATAATTGATAAGCGAGCGGATATGTTATGAAATAACTGCACAAATAAATGATTATTAAGAAGAAGCGTTGAACTGCCACCTGTAAATGGTCACTTGGACGGCAGGAAGCTAATAGTGAAACCGACTCAAATTGAGTCGGTTTTTATTTTTTAAAAAGAGTTAAGAAGCATAGCGGACCAATGCTATAACATTTTTAGGTAAATCACGATCCTTTCACAAATAAAACCAGGATGGTCTATTTATTAATGCATAAAGAGATATGCGGCAGAATAATGGCATTACTCAAATACACCCAGGAATACTAAAAAGGATATTTCCAATGAAATCAGCCCATTTATCTTTTAAACATTCTCCGCACTATTTGCAAGTAGTTTTAGTCTCACTAATTCTTATCGGTGCAATGGTTAACATGTCTTGTACGGAGAATACTGTGACAAAAACAAAAGCCAGTTCAGCGCTGCTTGTGCAGGTGGCCCTCCGCCAGCAGCAGCAAGCGACACCGACTGCTGAACGACTGCAACAGATGCAGACTTTGGGAATGCGAACCGATTACCTTGGCACACAGCGGATATTTATTTACATGGCGCAGCAGCTCACCCCTGCGCAGATAACTGAGTTGACAGGATTAGGTATTACCATTTATCCCGATTCATGGATCCCGCCATTGGCAAATCATCCCAACGGTTTCGTGCTCGCGGACATGCCGGTAGACAAACTGGATGCTCTGGCCGCCAAAGATTATGTCATTAAGTTAGACACCGCGGAGCAGCAGTTACAGCCGCAGAACTTTAGTCCCTCGTAAATAAAAGGAGACAACAATGATTCGAACCAGATTCGCCAAAACCGCCGGAATATTTTTTGTCCTGATGATGCTGTTTGGCAGCATTTTTCAGGCAATGCCATTAAGAGCGGCAGATGGCGGCGCGCCGGTTTCTAAAATCAGCAGTTTACTTTCAATGCGCGTTAAAATTAAGAACAATTACCTGGCAAAGGGTGGAACGTTGCCTCAGGGAAAGATTTCTTTGCCCGGAGGAGATATCCAGTCCACCGGCGATTTAACTCAATTAAACCATGAGCAGGTTTTCCTTTATTTTAGCCAAAAACCAACAAATACACAGTTGAATGAATTAACTGCCCAGGGCGTGACCGCTTATCCAGATTCGTGGATACCGCCGCTTAAAAACCATCCCACCGGTTTTATCCTTGCCGATATGCCCGTAGATAAGCTGGATGCGCTCTCTGCAAAAAATTATGTTGTGCAAATCGATACCGCTGAGCAGCAGTCTTATCCTCAAAACGACCAGGCCGAAGCCGCGATGGGTGTAGGTCCTGTTTGGACGGGAGGAGACACCGGTGCCGGTGTAACGGTAGCTGTATTGGATTCCGGCATCGATACCTCCAACTCCGATTTCCCTGCCCTTAATACATCCAACTCCAAAGATTACTCAAACTATCCTACTCTTGATGACACTATCGCTAATACTGTCACCGGACACGGTACGCATGTTACCGGCAGCGTTCTGGGACGCGGAAATAACAGCACAACTTACAAAGGCGTCGCTCCGGGCGCGAATCTGGTTTTTCTCAAAATCGGGAATGATACAGACGGCAGCGCTTCTTCGAATGCTATGGTATACGCAATTCGAGCTGCCGTAGACACCTATCATGCAAATATAATTACCATGAGTTACGGCGGCTGGAGCGGATATCATGATGGTACTGACGCCCAATGTCAGGCTGTAGATTATGCTGTCAGTCAAGGAACTACCGTTTTCATTTCAGCCGGTAACAACGGCAGTTACGGCTGGCATTATTCGGGAACAGTAGCCGCAAATAGTACTACCGCCGATATTCCGGTAGTTGTTGCTTCCGGTTATACCAGCGGCCTGGCAATGAACATGTTCTGGTATGACGGTCTTGGTACACATAATAATCTCAGCCTGCAATATTACAATTCCGGTCATATTCTTTTATCCCCTTTAACCGGAGGGCAATCAGAGAGTGCTAGGGGTACTGAAGCCAATACTTACGGATTCAGTTCTCAACAGAGTGAAGGGATCTATTATCTCAAGGTACAAAACAACTCTTCCTCCCCGCAATTTTTTCATATTTACTATATGGGTGGTTCTTCAGCTGTTACATTCTCTGGCGCAGATCCGAATTATACTATAGGGAATCCCGCCGAAGCAGACGGAGCTATCGCCGTCGGGGCTTATGTCACTCGCTCCTCCTGGACAAATTACCTGGGGAGCGCCTATAACTACGGGCAGACAACAGGGGCTATCGCTTCTTTTAGCAGCCGCGGTCCCAGGGTGGACACGGGTGCGCCCAATAAACCGGAAATTGTCGCCCCGGGAAGCGCTATAATCTCGGTTCGTGATTCGCTATATAGTGTAGGCACAGCTAACGACCCTTCTATTGTTGATGATAACGGACTGCATCAGGGTAATTCTGCTGCTTCTCATTATTTCGTAATGCAAGGTACCAGCATGGCTTGTCCTCTGGCGGCGGGTGTTGGAGCGCTGATACTCAGTAAGACTCCTTCACTCACACCTGCGCAGGTAAAAAATATATTGGAAATCACGGCTACTGACAAGGGCGTAACTGGTTTTGATACTACCTACGGGTACGGATTAATTAATGCCGGCGCCGCGGTTAATCCTGCGGCTGCCGCACTCATTATTTCTACCGCTCCGGTGATCGGGGCTTCTGTAGACGTCCCGCTGGCAACCCAACCTGTGATTCTGGTACGCGACCAGAATGGCAACCCAATCGGTGGCATTACGGTAACTGCCTCCCGGGGAACAGGCACAGGTACATTAACCGGCACTTTAACAGCCACATCTGCTGCCGGAACCGGCTTAGCTGCTTTTACTAATTTGGGATATAGCAAATCCGGTGAAACCTTCACGATTCACTTTACTTCCGGGACGGCTGCGGTGGACAGTGGTTCGCTGGGGCCTTTGACTCACGGAACTGCCACTCAGGTGAGA
>Ga0265316_10007081_pt1 | contig 10614 bp, 7 predicted proteins | sample 4522metaG_FD_202092 | JGI IMG/M metagenome (GOLD analysis project Ga0265316, IMG submission 202092) | Rhizosphere microbial communities from Carex aquatilis grown in University of Washington, Seatle, WA, United States - 4-5-22 metaG | ecosystem: Host-associated > Plants > Roots > Rhizosphere >...
AGTCACTAGAAGAATGCTCCGAAATTGTCCGGCCGTGTCAACGTTCCCTCCGCAACCATCCCTATCCTCAAGGAGGCCAGCCATGAAGCTGCGCAATAGCGCCATCGCCGCTCTGTTCTTGCTCACGACGTGCAATGAAACTGAAACGGCGAATGTCGAATCCTCAACCCAGGCACTGGGCAAGACTCCCTCAAGCGAGATTGCCACCTGGCGAAAGGTCGGAGGCAGCACCCTGCCCAGCGGCCGCTATTTGCAGGCCGTGGCCTTCGACGAGACCCGCCGGGTCGCCGTGATGTTCGGAGGGCTGACCACCGACGCTTCCAGCGGCAATCTCTCCGCCAGCCAGGAAACCTGGGAGTGGAGCCTCGCGACGGGTGAATGGACCAATCGCACGGCAACCGGCGCGCAGCCAGCGGCGCGTTCCGGTGCGGCCATGGCGTTCGATTCTCAGCGCAACAAGATCGTTCTCTTTGGCGGCCGCGCAGGCAGCGGATTCAACTACCAAGATACCTGGGAGTGGGATCCGACGGGCGGGACCTGGACGGACTTGACCACGTCAGGCAGCCGCCCCACCGGACGCAGCCAGCACTCCATGGTGTACGAGAAATCAACCGGGAAGATTCTGCTCTTCGGAGGCGGACGTAGCGACTCCAGCTCTTACGACGGGACTGGCATCATGGTTTCGTACGGCGACACCTGGGAATGGGATGCCGGGACCCGCAGCTGGAGCCAGCGCCAGCCAACCGCCAGTCCAGGGGTTCGACATGATCTGGGAATGGTCTGGGATTCCTCGCGCAACATGGCCGTGCTCTTCGGCGGCATGCAGAAGGACACGGCTGGGGTCGACGGAATTCCTATGCAGGATACCTGGGAGTGGGATCCCGCCGCCGGCACTTGGATGGAACGAACCACCCAAGGGGGTAAACCATCCCCTCGCTACGCCCACTCGATGGCCTTCGCCGGCGCTGTCAACAAGGCCATTGTCTTCGGCGGCTGGGACATCGCGACCGGGGCTAGCCTGAACGACTTGTGGGATTGGGATCCAGTCAGTGGCTCGTGGACTTCTCACTGGGATGGCACCGAAAGCAATACTCCAGTGGCCCGCATGTATGCCTCCCTCGTCTCGGATGTTGGGGCGGCGCGGCTCGAGTTGATTGCCGGCGCTACGGCATCCAATGGGTATTACGGGATGGGAGGCATGGGTGGCCCGATACCCATCGTCCCGCCTGGCATGCCCTCGTCCTACGGCTGGCAGGGCACGCGTGAAGTTTGGGAGATCAATACGGCAACGTACGCCTGCCAGGATCGTTCAGCCCCATCCAATACGCCGCTGCCGCGTTCGAATCACGCTTTGGCATACAACCCGTCCACGGGGAAGACCTACGTCTTCGGCGGAATAGACAATATGCAAAATGCCTTCGATGATCTGTGGGAGTGGGACGGCAAGACTTGGACGAAGGTTGTCACGAGCGTCGGGCCTTCCGCCCGCTCCGACGCCGGACTGGCCTACGACCCAGTCAGAAAATCCCTGATACTCTACGGCGGCCAAAGCTATTCGATGAGCGGGATGTACTATCAGGAAGCCCTCGGCGACACCTGGGAGTGGAGCAGCACCACGCGCCAGTGGACGCAACTTTCCCCGAATTCCAGCCCCGACCCGCTCTACTCACACGGCATGGTCACAGACACGACCCGCAACAAGATCCTTCTCTTCGCCGGGATGAGCAACTACTCGGACTATGTGCTCCCACCAGGCTACCAGGATCCGAATATGCCGGGGGGCTACAAGGATCCGATGCGCAACGATGTGTGGGAATGGGACGGCAGCAAGATGACCTGGACCAATCGCACTTCGGTTGTTGGCGCAAGCGCGCCGAGTCCTCGGCAGTATCCCATCCTTGCCTACGATTCGGCTCGCCAGAAGCTCTTCGTCGAGGAAAGCGGGATGTACTCCTACTACGGCAGTGGCAGCAACAGCACCTTCTGGGAGTGGGATCCCGTCTCGGCGGGATGGTCCATGCGCACCACCAGCGACTACCTCGACTACGGCGCGCCCTACTGTGCTTCCTACGATTCCACGAGACGGCGCGAAGTTATTTTTGGCGACGTCTGGGGTCAGATGACCGGGATTCACGAGACCTGGGAGCTCGACGCCAAGGGCCCGACCTGGTACGTACGCTCGATCGTCGACTCGCCCACGGCGGGCTACGGCACCGCCATGGCATTCGACTCCACACGTGGTGTGGTGGTTCTCTTCGGTGGCAATGCCAACGGCATTCCGATGGACGAAACCTGGGAATACAGCGTAACCGGCCTGGGCAATGGCGAGGGCTGCTCCGCCAGCACGGCCGCGTCCTGCGCATCTGGCAACTGCGTCGACGGCGTGTGCTGCGAATCCGCTTCATGCACCGGTCCCTGCAAGTCGTGCAACGTGAGTGGCCACGAAGGCAGCTGCGTTCTCGCCCAAGCCGGCACCGAAGTTCCTGGCAGTTGTTCGAGCGGACAAGCCTGTGACGCCACAGGAAACTGCAAGACCAACAATGGTCAAACCTGTGGCAGTGGCGGCGCATGCGCCTCGGGCTTCTGTGTGGACGGCGTGTGTTGCAACAGTGCCTGCAATGGCACGTGCGTTTCCTGCAACCAGGCCGGGCTTGTCGGAAAGTGCAGCCCTTACGCACTCGGGACCGATCCAGAGAAGGAATGCAGCAAGGGCTCTGGAACTTGCAAGTCCACTTGTGACGGAGTCGGAGCATGCGCCTTCCCATCGTACGGAACGAGCTGTGGTTCTTGCCTGATCTGTGACGGCATGGGCTCGTGTGACATGTCGGATCCCTCCTGCTACTATCCCTATGGTACGGGGGGTTACGGCGGCGGCTACAGCACCGGCGGCTACGGCGGCGGCTACAGCACCGGCGGCTACGGCGGCTATGGTACGGGCGGCTATGGCGGAACCACAAGCCGCGGCGGATCGACCAGCTACGGCGGAACCACTGCCCGCGGCGGAACGACCGGCTACGGCGGAATCACCGGCTACGGCGGCGTCACTGGTTACGGCGGCGTCACTGGTTACGGTGGCGTCACTGGTTACGGTGGCGTCACTGGTTACGCCGGAGCGACCGGCTACGGCGGAGCCTCTGGCTCATCCGGTGGCGCAAGCGGCGGAGCAACCAATTCCGGTTCCCAGAGCGGACACCTAAGCCGAGCGGGTTGCACTTGTGCATTGGGAAACACAGCAACTCCTGGCTTTGGTCCGGCAAAGCTCTTCTTCCTTGCCGCGGTGGCTGTATTCTTGCGCAGAATTCGAAGACGGCGCTCATAGCGACGCGCCGACCTGTGGGAGAACCCTAGTTCGACTATTCCATTTGAATACAAGCCGGGCTGGAGTCGTGGCCCGGCTTGTTGTCGGTGACTAGAAACGCACCTGGATCTCGTAGCGGCGGTTCTTCGCCTTCTTGGCCGGCGTGTTGTCAGGCGTGACCAGGGGGCGCTCCGAGCCCATGCCAATAGCCACGATCTCCCTCTTGGCGATCCCGCGCGTCACCAATTCGCGCTCGATCACAGCGGCGCGCTTGCCCGACAGTTCCTTGTTGTGCTCGGCCTTGCCGCTTGAATCGGTGTGGCCGGAAACCTCGAACTTGAAACTGGTCACGCCGGCCACGCTCAGCCGCTTCTTGGCCTCGACCAGCGCATCGGCCAGCTTCTTGAGTTTCTTGTCGCAGCCGGCAGCCAGCTCGTCGCTGTCGGTCTTGAAGCTGCACTGGTTCTTGCGTCCCTCGGCCAGCAGCTTGGCATTCACTTCTTTGGCGGCCTTGTCGCGCGCCGCTGTGGCCGCGCCGCCCGCGGCTTTCTTGGTCAGGCTGCCCATGTCCAGCGCCAGGGCCGACGGAGCGATCATCGATATTGCTACGGCCAGGGTCCATGTCATTCGCGTCGTTGTCATGGACAAACGATAGCGCCTGGCAAAGTGCGAGTGCAAGTCAGGAGCGTTTCGGTGCTAAAACATCCCCACGATGCTCGCCCGCTCCCGCCTCCCGATCGCGCTCCTCCTGCTCTTCAGCGCGACCGCGTTCAAACCGTCAACGCCGCCGCGGCAGCGCAGCGCCATTCTCATCTCGTGGGATGGGGCTTTGCGCGAGCACGTCAACGACTGCCTGAAACGCAACCAGATGCCCAACCTGGCGCAGCTGATCAGGGAAGGCCGGATGGTGGACATTGATGTCTCGGACCACGTCACCGACACCAGGGCCGGCCACGCGCAGATGCTGACTGGTTACGATCCCAGCGTCACGGGGGTGGTTTCCAACGCGGTTTTTCGTCCCGTCCCGCTCGGCCTTTCCATCTTCGAGCGGCTGCAGCAAGCCTTCGGTAAGAAGGACATCGCCACCATCATGGTGACCGGCAAGGCCATGGGTCTTGGCCCAGGTGGGCCAAAGATTTCCGCCGCGACCGAGGCGGCCAGCCCCAACCAGGCGAGCGATGAGGACGAAAAGCAGACACGTCGGGTGGAGAAGATGCGCCTGGCCGGCGAACAGAACGTGCAGGGTCAGCCCTTTCACCTGACCAAGGGCACGCTCACGGCGTGGGATGGCGACATGCCCCGCGATGCGCGCGGCGTGGGGCAGAAGGCCCTGGCGATGATTGACAAGTTTGGCCCCAAGGGTCGTTTCTTCTTGTTCCTTCACTTTGGCGATGTTGACGTCAACGGCCACAAGTACGGCGAGGGTTCACGGGAATACAACGACGCCCTGGTGACTCTCGACACCTGGCTAGGGCGAATGGTCGCTCAACTCAAGACCGACGGACTCTACGACCACACCGCCGTGTACATCACCGCTGACCATGGCTTCGACGTGGGAACCACCCACCACAGCAAGGCAACCCACATCTTCTTGGCCAGCAACGATGCGCAGGTGACCTCAGCCGGCGAGCAACGAGACATCACGCCCACGGTCCTGCAAGCGATGGGCGTGGACATTGGCAAGATCACTCCGACCCTGCCAGGCAAGTCGCTGCGCAAGTAGGATTAGCCGATATTCTGGGTCGGCCGTCGCGCGCCTGTCACCGCTCGCCACATGACACCCAGCTCGTCGAAAGTGACCAAACCAAGCAAGAAAAGCAGACCGCCGTAGCCCACGACGAAGGCACCGAACAAGGCGGCGTCGATCGCCGGCGACGAGCGCAGCAAGGCGAGAGGCAAGAAGATCGTTCCCAGCCCCACCACGCCGACCCATCGGCGCAACGAATACCCCACCACCCGGCGCATGCGCCAGGTGAAGAATCCAGCCTGTGCAACCAGGGCGCCCAGCACGGCCAGGCTTGCACCCAAGCTTCCCCAGCGTGCGACGAGCGACAGGCCCAGCGCCCAGAATGTCCCCAGCCGCAACACCGCGGCGGTCAGGGCCACGCCCGGCCGGTCGTGCGTGAGCGCCGACAGGTTGGCCACACTGGTGAGCGACAGGGCGACCAGGCCGACGGCCAGTGGAACCAGATTCGCGGCCACCGGGCCGTATGCGCCGCCCAACACCAGGGGCACGAGATCCTTGCCAACCAACACAGCCGCCAGCACAACCACCACACTTCCGAGCGCGAGCCATTTCAACAAGCGCTCGATCCACAAGCGCAGCGCGGCCTGATCGCCTTCCAGGCGCAGCACGGTCAGAAGCGGGGCAAACGCCAGCGCGATCTGTGGCAGCCCCACGGCTCCTACCAGAAAAACTGAGTAGGCCACGCCAAAGAATCCGACCTGCGCGTAGTCGCCGCAGCGGGCGCGCACGAGGGCTTCGCCGCTGCGCTCGAATCCCGAAAGAACCAAATCGCTGACGTAGAAGATGAATCCGAAGCGCAGATACGAACCCATGCCGCGCAGATCGAAACGCAAGGCCGCCCGGGCCAGATAGGGTCGCGCCCCGATGTGGCCGACCAGCAGCACCACCAACTCGGCCAACAATACGCCCAGGGCCGCGCCACGCAGGCCAGCCAGCAGATACCCGGGCAGCATGAACGCCAATGTCCCCCACTGCCGCAAGATATCCGCCACGCCCCAGCGCGCCGCCTGGTTGAGCCCGAGGTGCAGAGAAAAATACAAACCCGCCGGTGCGCGCAGAAACACGGCCCCGGCCAAAATAGCCATGGCCACTGCATCCAGATCCCGTAGCCAGGTGACGGTGACAACAAAGTACAGCACGGCCACTACCAAGCCCGCCCCGATGCGAATGGCCAGCAGGCGACCAAAGAAGCTGCGCAGTCCATCCTGGTCGCCGGTCTCGCTGAAGCCCGGCACATGCCGGCCCATGACCTGGGTGAAACCCAGGCTGGCCGCCAGCGTGAACCAAAAGCTCAGCGCCACCAGCAGTGCCACCTGGCCGTATGCGGTCGGCCCCATCAGACGCGGAACCACCGCAGCGACCACCACACCGCCCGCGACCAGCAAACCCCGCAGCATCAGCAGCAGGCCGACGTTGCGAACCGCAGTCTGCTCGCGCGGAATCATGGGCCCTGGCACAGCGATCCCGCCAGGAGAATGACGAAATCGTGATTGTGGATGGATGGCAAGCCTAGGCTGCTCGTCAAATCATCAAGGTATCCACGGTGTCGGCCCGACGCCAGGTGCGCCCAGGTGGTCAGCGTACCAGACGTCGGGAAGATCCTTCGTCGCCAGTTGAAGGTCGACTGAGCCCGTCAGACCTGCGCCTACTTGCGCTTGCCCTTCTTGGCCTTCTTGGCCTTCTTGGCCTTGCCCTTGGTCTTGGCTGGCTTCTTCTCCTCGTCCTTGGCAGCAGCCTGCTTGGCTTCGTCCACCGCTTTCTCCGCCGCCTCAAGATTCTTCTCGGTCGCAGCCAGCTTGGCCTTCAAGTCGGTAATCTCATTGTGCATGGCCTCCGCCGACTTCAGGATCTCGGCCTTGGCAGCGGTCGCCTTGCTGAGAGACTCCTTGCAGACTTTGTCCTCGCAACCCGTGGCAGCGAGTGCCCCACCAAGAAACAGCAGCGAAAGCAACCCCGTCGTTCGAGTCATGGTCATCTCCTTGTCGAAGAGGGCAATGGGCAGGAAGATCCCACCCACCGAAGCTGCCTTTCTACCGGCTGCCCGCGAATCCTGTCAACGAAACTAGTGGAACGCCCCGTGGCCACAGTCGCTGCGTCGGTCACTGTCACCGCAACTGCCTCTGTCACTGTCACCACCACCGCGCCCCGACGACAGCAAGTAATCGCGTCGGGAATCCCGGCGCAAGTCTTGCTAGGCTGTTGAGACATGGCAGCCATTGATTCTCTGCTCGCGCTGATTGACGCACAGAAGGCGACCGGCATCGTGTTGCGGGCGCGCGAGCCGCCGGTGCTCGTTGGCGCCCAGGGCCGCGGTCTGACCATGCCCCCGCTCGACGCTCAAATACTCGAGACTTTCGCGGCTGAGGCGCTCGCCCCGGCAGAGCTTGACCGGCTGCGCGCCTCGGGCGCGTGCGACACAGTCTACCGCTCTGAACGACACGGCGCCTTTGCCGTGGAGGCCCGCAAGGACGCTGACAAGCTGTCACTGAAGCTGCGCCGCACAGGTAATGTTTTGGCAAAGCCCGCGCCGCCCGCAGTTGCCAGCCCGCGCCCAGCGGACACGCGTGCCCCAAGTGTCGCGGCTGTGACTGCGCCAACCGTCAGTGCGCCCGCCGGGGCCGTCGCAGCCACGTCGTCCCGCCTGGCCGGCTTGATCGCACGCGCGGTCGACGAGACCGTGTCCGACATCATCGTGTCCGCAGGGCAGCCCCTATGGATCCGCACAGCCGATGGCCTGGCCGCCTCGGGTGAGGCCATCGATCAGCAGGAAATCCAGGGCTTTGTCGATTCGCTGCTTGATCCGCCGCGTCGCCGCTGTCTCGACGAAAGCGGCAGCGTGGATCTGGCCTGGGAAGCACCGGCCCTGGACGCAGCCGGGCCGCAACGAATGAGGGTCAACGTATTCAGGCAGGCACACGGCCTGGCCCTGGCGTTGCGACCGGTGAATCGCCATGCCCCCACACTGGCCGAACTGAACCTGCCTGACAGCGTCGGCGCGCTGGGAAATCTGACAGGCGGCATGGTGCTGGTCGTGGGCACCACCGGGTCGGGCAAGTCGACAACCCTGGCCGCCATCGTGGAACTGGTGAACCGAACCCGCGCCCGCCACGTCATCACCCTGGAAGATCCCGTCGAATTCGTGTACCAGCCCCGGCGCTGCCTGATCCACCAGCGCGAGGTCGGCACCCATGTGGAAAGTTTTGCCGCCGGTCTGCGCGCGGCTTTGCGCGAATGTCCTGACATCATCCTGGTGGGCGAGATGCGCGACCGCGAGACCGTGGCCCTGGCCTTGACCGCAGCCGAGACCGGTCACCTGGTGCTGTCGACTTTGCACAGCGGAAGCGCGTCCATGGCCATCGACCGCATCGTGGACATCTTTCCCGAGCACCAGCAGGCGCAGATCCGGCTGCAAGTGGCCGGCTCGCTGCGCGCGGTGGTCACGCAGCAACTGCTGGAAGGCGCCCTGCCTGGCACGCGCTATCCCGCGCTGGAGATCCTCATGGTCAATTACGCGGTCGGGGCGCTCATCCGCGAGGCCAAGACCCACCAGCTCAACACCCAGATCCAGACCGGCCGCGACGACGGGATGGTCGCCATGGATGCCTCGCTGCTCGATCTGGCGCGCGCCGGACGCATCAGCCGCGAAGTCGCAGTGGCCGCTGCCCGCGATCCCGTCGAGCTGCAGCGCCGCGTGCGCGAAGGACGATAGCGTGCGGACTTGCGCCTCCCCCACCCAGCCGCCATGCTTTGGCATCGACTGAGTCATTCAACAAAGGAGCTCCCCGTGCCTGCGACCATTGAAAACCTGAAGACGGCATTCGCTGGCGAGAGCCAGGCCAATCGAAAGTACCTCGCCTTTGCCCGCCGCGCGGAGAAGGACGGCTATCCGGTGATCGCCAAGTTGTTCCGCGCCGCTGCCGAGGCCGAGACCATCCATGCCCTGTCCCACCTGCAAAACATGGGCGGCGTGGGTTCCACGGTCGAGAATCTGCAGCATGCGGTGGCGGGCGAAACCTACGAGTATTCCGAGATGTACCCGCCCATGGTGGAACAGGCAAGAAGCGAGAACCACAAGGCCAAGACCATGTTGGACTACGCCAACCAGGCCGAGCGCGTGCATGCGGACCTCTACCGGCAGGCCCTGGCTGCTCTGCAGGCGGGCAAGGATCTGGACGCCGTGGACGTCTACCTGTGTCCGGTGTGCGGCCACCTGGAATTCGGCAAGCCGCCCGAAAAGTGCCCCATCTGCGGTCTGCCGGCGGCCAAGTATCAGAAGATGAGCTAGGACAGCGGCCCTAGAGATTCACCGTCAGATACAGCCGCGGAACGATCCGCGACACCGCCACGCAGGCCGACCCGCTGGTCGGCTGCGACAGGCAGGTGAGATTGTCGTATTCGACGCCGCCGTCGAGGTAGATCTTGTCGCCCATGCGCCAGATGCTCCCGGCGGCGACGTAATAGCTAATCGCATTGCTCGCGCCATCGCCATGGCCGAACCAGCGAAACACGCCGTCGCGTTGATAGAGATAGAGCGTCGCCGCTTCTTTGAGCGGGTAGAAGCGGAATTCCTCTTCCGGGCCGACCTGATACTGCCGGTTGTTGTACGCCGTGATCGCAAGCGTCGCGGGGTCTTTGTTCAAGAAATTGGCGGTATCGGTGATGTCGAAGGTAAAGGTCGACAGGGTGGTCAGCAACCGGTTCCAGCGCATGAGCCACTGCAAAATGCCTTGGTAGAGTGTCTGATCGGCCCACGGCGGCTGGCCCGTCCCGACGACAGTGGGATCGTTGTACGAACGTGTATCCTGGTAGTTCAGGCGCAACGTGATGGGACTGGAAAAGACCGGCCGGTACACGATGCGATTCTGCAGCAGAGTCTGTACCGCGTTCTTGTGGTGGTCTTGTGCGGTCACGGCCTCCTGATGCAGTTGATACAGCTCCAAATCGAACTTGCCTCCGCTGGCCCACACGGCGCGGTTGTCAAAACGATACACTCGATTGTATTGCGTCTTGAGCTGGTCAACCGCGGTCTCGTTGTCGGCGATGGACACGGTTGGCTGGATGGCCGCAGGGGCCAGCAGCTTCAACCACTGCCCGGGGAAAATTCCCAACGCGCCCCCAATGGTTGCCTGAACTGTGCGCGTGGGCGGCGCCACGGAAATTGTACCCGGCCCAACCGGCGTCAACGCAGACACGCTCGGGCTCATCAGTGACACCGGCGCCATCACGGGAGTTCCGCCTAGAGATCCGGTCCCGGTCGAGGTGGTCGTGCTGGTCGACGTACTCGAGGTGGCCAGTCGATTGTCGTCGTAGATGGCTGTATAGGTCACGGTGGGCGCAATGCCAGGAATGATCGTGCTCTTCGCGCCCGAGTACAGTTCCCAATGCAAAAGGCTGCGGGCAAAGGGTCCATCTTGCTTGGCCTCGCGCTCAAGCAGGCGCGAACGGAACAGGCCGTAGATCGATTCCGTGTTGGTGGGTGACAACTTCACTTCCACGCGGGAAAGCTGGACCCGGTCGTCGAAAGCAAAACTCCCGTTCTTGTCGGTCTCTGCCTGCGAGATGCTGTACA
>Ga0265316_10007084_pt1 | contig 10612 bp, 10 predicted proteins | sample 4522metaG_FD_202092 | JGI IMG/M metagenome (GOLD analysis project Ga0265316, IMG submission 202092) | Rhizosphere microbial communities from Carex aquatilis grown in University of Washington, Seatle, WA, United States - 4-5-22 metaG | ecosystem: Host-associated > Plants > Roots > Rhizosphere >...
GTACAGGAAAAACATTATTGGCTCGTACAATTGCAAAAATGTTGCATGTTCCTTTTACCATAGTTGATGCGACTGTGCTTACCGAAGCAGGTTATGTTGGTGAAGATGTTGAAAGTATTTTGACGAGACTCCTGCAAGCTGCCGATTATAATACTGAAGCTGCTGAAAAAGGAATTGTGTTCATTGACGAAATTGATAAAATAGCCCGCAAGGGAGATAATCCTTCCATCACAAGGGATGTATCAGGTGAAGGAGTTCAGCAGGGCATGCTTAAATTACTCGAAGGAAGCATCGTAAATGTACCTCCTCAGGGTGGCAGAAAACATCCTGAACAAAAAATGATCCCTGTAGATACAAAAAACATTCTCTTTATTTGTGGCGGGGCATTTGAAGGCATCGAGAGAAAAATTGCGATGCGTTTAAATACAAAGGTTGTAGGTTATGGTTCAACTCTTAATAAAGATCAGATAGACAGGCAAAACCTAATGCAATATGTTGCTCCACAGGATTTGCGCGCTTTTGGCCTAATTCCCGAAATCGTGGGCCGTTTACCAATTGTTACCTATTTATGTCCACTGGATAAAACTATACTTCGCCGAATACTTACCGAACCCAAAGATTCGATTATTAAACAATATATTAAACTTTTCGATATGGATAAAATCAAACTTCATTTCGAAGATGATGTTTTAGATTTTATTGTTGAGCGATCAATGGAATTTAAATTAGGAGCTCGTGGTTTGCGCTCAATTTGCGAAGTAGTGATGATTGATGCAATGTATGAGTTACCTTCAAAAGAAGTAGCTGAAATTAATATCACCGTGGATTATGCCCGTGAAAAGCTTGATAAAGCTAATTTGGGCAGATTAAAAGCTGCTTAAAATAAGCGCTATTCTATTTTTTTATCCTTAAATGATTAATTATTTTAATTTTTCGGAAAGTATTTTCATCTCTTGTGCAGGATTAACTTTTTCATATAAGATCCTGTAAACTGTTTCAACAAGCGGCATTCGAACTTTGTATTTTTGATTTATTTCATATATACTTTTGCAGGCATAATATCCTTCAGCTACCATATTAAGTTCCATCATGGCTGATTTAGCCGTATAACCTTTTCCTATCATGTTGCCGAAAGTACGGTTCCGGCTAAATTGTGAATAAGCCGTTACCAATAAATCACCTAAATACACAGAATGGAAAAGATGCCTTTCACGCTCAAAAACTTTTCCAAGAAATCTTTCCATTTCTCTAATTGCGTTTGAAACATAAACTGCAATAAAATTATCACCATATCCTAAGCCATGGCAGATTCCGGCACCCAGGGCATATACGTTTTTTAATACAGTTCCGAATTCAATACCATAAATATCATCTGATAGAACAGTATGAATATAAGGTGCAGATATGAGCTTTTGTATTTTTTGTGCATCTTCTTCAAATTCAGTAGCTATAGTTAAATATGATAATCGTTCCATAGCAATTTCTTCGGCATGACAAGGTCCCGAAATTACAGCGACTTTACTATATGGAATGCTGAATTGTTCCTGAAAATACTCAGTAATTGTTACATTATCTTCCGGCACAAGACCCTTTACAGCATTTACAAAAAATTTACCTGTAAAGTCTATATCTGTTTTTCCTAAAAGCGGTTTAACAAAAGCAGAAGGAACTACAAAAACAATTACCTCTGAACATTCAATTGCTTCTTTGACATTATTATGAAAAGTTATTTTAGAAGGTTCAAATTCCAGGGAACTGATGTAGGTCGGATTATGCTTGTATTTTTTGATATTTTCAATAATTTCTTTTTCATAAATGTACCAATTAAAGCTCGGCACATTTTGAGAAATAATCTTTGCTAGGGCTGTTGCCCAACTTCCTCCTCCAATTATCGAAACAGTCGGTTGTTGCATATTGTTTCTTTTATCTCTTTCAATTATTATACCGGTGCAAAATAATAGAAAGCTAGGAATCCTGCTAATTTATTTTGTTTTTTTTCTTTAAAATGAGAAAATATTTTTATTTAGGATATGCTTTGAGTTTTTATTAAAATACTATTTAGATACAGAGAAGTCATACGTTAACCGCTAAACTGCTGGTACTTTGCTAACATTGAGATTTAGAGTCAACTATCAGTGATCTACTTATAAATGTGTATTGCTATTAATTAGTCGAATATACAAAAACAATATATTCCATTTGTAAGTGATTAGATTAATTGCCCCAAATGTTCTTGGTTTTTTTCACATTTATGGCGCGATTTTTGATTGGATGATTCCAATAGTTTTAGGTTTATATGTATTGGAGAGGAACAATTATTAAATTGTTTTATGCTGTGAGCAATTTGAAGTAAAATTCAAATTGCTCTTTTTTTGCTACCAAATAGTTGATTATAAAAATACTGCAAAACACATTCTAAATAAAAAAGCTAAAGTCAACTTACGCTATGTTATTCCTTTTCTACCAAATTGAAATATACTTTTCCTGGTCGTCCATCCTGTCCATCCGAACCCGCAAAACCATCGTGCCCATTATTGCCCGAATACCCTGATGGATTTCCAGATCCACCGGATCCTCCTTTTCCCCCATTACCGCCACTACCTCCTCTGCCTCCAATACCTGGAATACTTAATGCTTCTATCATCTTTAAGTAAGGTTGCACATAGGGAGTGTAGTTAATGTAAATATCTCCACCATCACCACCACTGCTGCCATTGTCACCATTGCCACCATCACCGCCATCTTCACCGTTACCTCCTGGCCCCTGTACCGATACTGTTGTGGTTGTGCTGTCGTTTACCTGCACTGTCTCGGTACTCCAGCTGCCTGATGACCCGTCTGAGCCATTGGAACCATCCATTCCCGAGCTACCATCACTGCCATCAAGTCCGCGACTGATAATTTTTATGGAACCTCCATTTGTATTGATTAAATAATTATAGATTTTATTTTCTTTTAAATCAATAATTTTAACATACATCAACTTGGTATTTATAATTGTATCAAAATAAACATCAGAAAAAACATTCAGATCATGTCCGCGATCACCATTGTATCCGTATAAATCACCTGTAGTTGGTTTGTCAAACGTGTAATGTTCGATATAATCCAGTACCATTTGAAAGGTATCTTTTATAGCTGGATATTTCGCAAGGATTGCTATGAGTTTTACAGTGTGATTGCTAATGTTAAATGGATTATTATCAATAATAAATTCACTTTGAGAAAGAGAACCCCCTTCAGGAACTATCGAGAAACCCTTAACCGGAATTTTTAAAGACTGAGAATTTATGGCTGTTTGGGCGTTATAGAAAATTGAACTTAAATCGGATGTTGCTTTTGATGGCCAAATTATTTTAGACATTCCATTATCAAAATCTTTTCTGATACCATATTTGATGTGACTGCCAGGTGCTTTTGTGTAAGTGCCGGAGGTAATAATTTTAATACTGGTTTCATAATTGTATGGAACTTTTTGTGTCAAAAGCCATACATTTCTTTTTCCAAGAAAATGAGTACGGGTGTAAATTTTGATTTCCATTGAGTCTGATTTTCTATATGAATCAGATTTTGCAATAGTTATTTTACCTCCTGAGAATTTGCCTCCATCAACCGATACTTTATATTTTGACCATCCATCATTTCCTCCAAGAAGCCCCTTTGTCTGAATTATTTTACCATTACTCAAAATTGAAGTAATTCCAATTGGTAATGATTTTCTGGATATACGTAATGATTTTTGATCATATTGGAACTCGTATCTACTAACGGTTTTATCGTCCGGTTTTACATTTTTTTGCGCAGGGTGGTAATAAGCACATCCATTCAAAGCCAATAACAAAATAAGGTATACAGGTTTCATGAGTTAATGTTTAGGCTTAATATAAAGCACTCGTTTGAGTATAAATGATAATTCAAAATCTGTGCCATACCCTGAAACAATTGGTTATTCGTTTTTATTTACAGACATAAATAATTCAAAAGCGACGAAATGTGCCAACTTAATTTAACGCTACAGAATTTCTCTTATGAAATTTTTAACTTTTTCTTCAATTTCTCCTTCTTTTTCCAATGCCTTAATAAAAGCTGTTCCAATTATAGCGCCATTTGAATATTTGCATGCATTCTGAAAAGTGTTTTTATCTTTTATCCCAAAACCAATTAAAAGGGGATTTTTTAAGTTCATTTTTGATAGGCGTTCAAAATATGCCTGAGATTGTTCGAATCCCTTGCCGCTTCCTGTAGTTGAAAAACTTGATACCATATAAATGAATCCCCTGGAAATGTTATCCAGATGTTTTATGCGTGATTCATCTGTTTGCGGGGTGATAAGGAATACATTAAATAAATTGGTTTTTTCGAAAACACTTTTATATTTTTCTTCATATTCATAAGCAGGTAAATCAGGAATAATAGTTCCGTCAATTCCAATTTCATTACAGGAGGCACAAAACTTCTCAATACCAAATTTGAAGATCGGGTTTAAAGATCCCATAAGTATTAGCGGTATAGAAACCTCTTTACGGATATTTTTCAGCTGTTCAAATAGCAATTTAACGGACATGCCATTCTTTAATGCAACCTGATTACTATGTTGGATAACCGGTCCGTCAGCTATAGGGTCCGAGAAAGGCATACCTATTTCTATAATATCAGCACCTGATTTTTCTATAGTTTTAATAATAATGTTAGTATCATTTAATTCCGGATGTCCCGCAGTAAAATAAATAGAGAGAATATTGCTCTTTTTTGTCTGGAATAATTTGTCAATGCGATTCATAATCCTTATTTTAGAAGTACATTTTTTTTGTAGAATAATGGGAAATTTGAACATTGGAACAATTGAAGAAATAATTTAAGATAACAATGTTAAAATTCATAATTTAATTTGACTTTATAATTTTAGAATCAAGAATTGCCTTGTAATAGTTGTTTAGCAGTTTAGATGCATTATTCAGGAGATTGGATAATTTATTAAAGTCTGTTTCAGAAATATATTGCAAATCTTTAGAAAGAATCACATAATATGAACATTCTTCTTGTGATCCTTGTGCAATATTATAAAAACGAAGTTTATCTGCTTTTCCATGTTTCCTGTATCCTTCAGCAATATTTGATGCAATTGAAACTGCAGCCCTTCTGAACTGAGAAGTTAATCCAAATATTTCATTCTTAGGAAAAGACTCTGTTATTTTATAAATACTTAAAACAAATTCGTGAGCTTTTTTCCAGGCTTCTAATTCTTTAAAAGATTTAGTCATTTCTGTCATAACAAATAATTTAAGTTGATATTGAAAATTATAATTTTCTATTTTACTTTTTTTTCATTTTATTCAATATTTTACAGTAGTTCAAATATTATTTACTTTCACTCAAATACTTCAAATACGCTTCCATATCTTTATCTCCCCGTCCGGATACAATGACCACAACATGATCTTCCAGTTTGAATTGCAACTTCTCTAAAGCAGCCAGAGCATGGGCAGATTCGAGTGCGGGGATAATACCTTCAATTCGTGTCAGCATCATAGCTGCTTTAAGTGCTTCATCGTCGGTAGCATTCAGGTATTTCGCTCTTCCGGTTTTAAACAAAAATGAATGTTGTGGGCCAATCCCAGGGTAATCCAATCCGGCAGAAACAGAATAGGGTTCCGTAATTTGCCCGTCATCGTTTTGCATGAGTAATGTTTTGGAACCGTGGATAATTCCTAACTCGCCTTTAGCCATGGTAGCGGCAGTTTCGTCAGTATCAATTCCTTTACCTGCCGCTTCAACAGCAAATAATTTCACTTTTTCATTATCCAGGTAATGATAAAAAGCGCCGGCTGCATTACTACCGCCTCCAACACAGGCAATAATATAATCGGGATAATCCCTGCCAATTTTTTCCATGAATTGCCACTTCATTTCTTCACTGATAACTGACTGGAAACGGGCTACAAGATCAGGGTAGGGGTGGGGCCCTACAACAGAGCCGATGATGTAATGGGTATCTTCAGGGTTCGAAATCCAATCACGAAGAGCTTCATTTGTGGCGTCTTTAAGGGTTTTATTTCCACTATGCACCGGTACTACTTCTGCGCCGAGCATTTTCATTCGTGCAACATTAGGTGCCTGTCGTTTTACATCGGTATCACCCATATAAATTACACATCTGATATTCATAAGAGCACAAACAGTAGCAGTTGCAACACCATGCTGACCGGCTCCGGTTTCTGCGACAATACGGGTCTTGCCCATGTGTTTTGCCAGTAAAATCTGACCAAGCGTGTTGTTTATCTTGTGTGCTCCTGTATGATTCAAATCTTCACGCTTCAGATAGATATTCGTCTTGTACAGGTTCGATAATCTTTTTGCCAGGTATAATGGACTGGGACGGCCTGCATAATCCTTTAACAGGCTTTTTAATTCTTTCTGAAAATCGTCACGATAAATAATGTCGAGGTACCTTTTTCTCAATTCTTCAACATTATGATAAAGCATCTCGGGAATGTAGGCCCCTCCATATTCGCCATAATAGCCGCGTTTGTCAACATTATAATTCATTGTTATTTTATTTGTTAGTTATTGAGTTTAAAATAGTGATAAGATACAAGATACAAGATGCAAGATGCAGGATACAGGATACAGGATACAAGATACAAGATACAAGATACAAGATACAAGATACAAGATACAAGATACAAGATACAAGATGCAACTTATAACAAGACTTTTCACCATCAATCAATATTATTTTTTTCACTATTATGAGAGACTTGAACAGTTTTTAGAAAATGACCAAGTTTTTTCCCAAGTAAATCAAGTAATGAATGAATTTTTTCATACTTTTCTTTATTTTGTAAAGAGCCTACTTCGTAAAGAGTTTCAAGGTGATCAATAGTCTCATCTCTTGATGCTATTGCATATACAAGAAATTTAATGAAATCCTGTTTATATTGCCTTCGACCATATCCTTCCACAATATTGGCTTTTATTGACTCAGAAGATCTTCGTATTTGACTTCCCAGTTCGTACATTTCATGTTTAGGCAAATCAGTTAATGTCATTGAGTGTATCATAATTACCGATTCTCTGGACAATTGCCAAATTTCTAATTTTTTATAACTCATCTCAATTTGAAATTGTTAAACGAATAAATACTAAAATATCCTATATCCTATATCTTGTATCCTGTATCCTGCATCACGAATCGTGTTTCTTAATTTTTTCTATAAAGTCTTTTAATAATTCAATATTTTTTAATCCGGGTTCAATTTCAAATTTGCTATTTAAATCTATAGCATGAAGCCCGTCAATATTAAGATTCGTAATAATTTCTTCATCACCTGGAGCAATTCCCCCGCTAAGAAAAAATGGTAAATAAATTTTCTGCTGATCTAAAATTTTCCATTCAAATTTCTGACCGCTTCCTCCATATTCTTTTGTTGGCGCATCGAAAAGATAATAATTGCATGAGAAACGATAGTCAGCTATTTTTTCAGAAATATCATTATTATTGACACTGAACGATTTAATAATGGTGAATCCTTTTTCAGAAAGTTCATTGCAGTACTCGGGAGTTTCATTTCCATGTAACTGAAGAATTTCAATATCATTTTCATTTGCAATATTCAAAATTTCCTCAATAGTTGAATTTACAAATACTCCAACTTTTTGTATGTGAGAAGGAATATTTCTTAATACGGAAGGTTCAATTTTTGTTCCTGCATACCTTGGTGATCCGGAATAAAAGATAAATCCAATATAGTCAATTGGCAATTGAACCAGTTGAATAATATTTTCTTTATCACGCATGCCACATACTTTAATGCGGAGCCGGTTTATTTGACTATCTTGTTTATTCTGATTCATTCAATTGAATAATAAATTTTGCACATTCTAATTCAGGTTGAGACGCTTTCATAAAATATTCTCCCATTAAAAACCCATTAAAACCTTTCGATTTCAGATTATGAATCATAGCCGGTGAATTTATCCCGCTTTCAGCAACCTTTGTGTAACTATCGGGTAACATTGATGCAAGTTGGATTGACTGATCCGTGTCAACCACAAAATTTTTCAGGTCCCGGTTATTTATGCCCACTATTTCAATTTCAGAAACAATTTTATCCAATTCCGTTTTGTCATTTATTTCAAATAGAATCTCTAAGCCCAGACTTTTTGCAAGTTTGGAGAATTGACCGATTTTTTCTTTCGTCAGGCAGGCTGCAATTAAAAGTATTGCATCAGCTCCAATGGATTTTGCTTCAACAATCTGGTACTCATCTACAATAAATTCTTTACGAAGTATTGGGCAGGAATTGATTTTTCTTGCTCTGATTAAATTGTCATTTGACCCGCCAAAATATTTTTCATTGGTGAGAATTGAAAGTGCTGAGGCGCCTGCTTTTATATATCCGGAAGTTACTTGTTCAACATTCGCGGTTTCGTTTATCATTCCTCTGGATGGTGATTTTCGCTTAAACTCTGCTATTATTCCTTTACCACTCTTATTTAATAATGCTTCTTTAAAAGAAATTATTTCTCTCCTAAACAAGTCGCTCTTTTCGAGTTCCTTGATTGAGGTATTCTTTTTGCTTTCTGCAACTTCTTTAAACTTGCTGGTAATTATTTCCTCTAAAATGTTCATACTTTCAATGTGAAAATGTGCTGATGTGCACATTTGCATATTTGTAATTTTAATTCTGTATTTCAATTAATTTTTTAAGCGTCTTCAATGCTTTTCCGCTTATTAATGATTCCTTTGCTTCAGCACTGCAATCTTCAAATGATCTGGCCGGCTTCATGCATCTCAGTGCGATTGCGGCATTAGCTACAACAACATCTATTTGTGCCTTTGTGCCTTTACCTTCAAGAATTTTCAAAAATAATTCAGTTGATTCAGGAACAGATGCACCGCTTGCCAAATCTTCTGGCTTTGTTTTTATAAATGATAAAGTTTCTGGTTTCATAATTACTTCGTATTCTCTCGAAATAAGCTTGAAATCGGAAGTCAGGGAAATCTCATCATATCCGTCAAGACTATGAAGAATGATAAATTTCTTGTCAGTTTGCTGGTATAAGTAAGCATATAATCGGGCAAGTTCGAGATTGTAAACCCCAACCATCTGATTTTTGGGGAATGTGGGATTTACCATTGGGCCAAGCATGTTAAAAAAAGTTTTTACTCCCAGATCTTTTCTAACTGGTGCCACATTTTTCATAGCAGGATTGAATATTGGTGCGTGCAGGTAACAAATTCCTGTGACCTCAAGTTCTTTTCTTAATTTGTCACTAGCATTTGAAAACTTATATCCCAGAGTTTCCATTATATTTGACGAACCGCAACCAGATGAAACGCCATAGTTCCCATGCTTGGTTACCTTGGCGCCGGTACCTGCAACTACGAAAGAGGCAAGAGTCGAGATGTTGAATGTATTTTTGCCATCGCCGCCGGTTCCGCATAAATCAATAGTTTCGATCCCGTCCAGATCAATGGGGATACACAAACTTAGTAAAGCGTCCCTGAATCCTGTTAGTTCTTCAACAGTTATGTTTCGCATGATATAAACACTTATGAACGAAGCAATCTGGCTGTGATTATACTTGCCTGATGCAATGTTTGTGAGCACGGTCTTTGCTTCATCCTTGGACAAAGTTTTGTGTGAGTAGAGGTAGTTTAAAATTTCTTTCATATTTTATAAGTTTGAAGTTGTGAATTGTGAATATGTGAAGAGTGAAGTTGTGAAATGAGGAGATGGGAATGGAGGAGAAGGGAATTGGATTGATTTTTACCTTAAATTTTACATTATTTGTTTAAATTATTTAATATTGCCCTGCAGTAGTTATTTAATAGTTTGCTACAAAACTCAATTTCAGTATCAAGTTTGATGAAGTTTTCAGGTACTATATATTTTAAATCACTAGAAAGAAGTATGTAATATCTACATTCTTCAATAGATCCTTGTGACATATTATAAAATCTTAATTTATCCGCATTGCTTTTCTTTTTATAACCTTCCGCAATATTGGCTGCTATTGAAATAGCAGCTCTTCTAAACTGAGATGAAAGTCCAAAAATTTCATTTTTAGGAAATGTTTCTGTTATTTTATAAATATTTAAAACAAATTCATGAGCTTTTTTCCATGCTTCAACATCTTTAAAGGAATTAGTTTTTTGCATAATTGAAAATTTAGTTTGTTAGTATTTAAGTATTATTTATAAACTATAACTAGTTATTCTTCATTACAAAATTTCCAACTCCACAATTCTCATCTCCTCCATTCCCATCTCCTCATTCACTTAACCAATTCTCGATCATCTTTTCGCCTAACGGAGTAAGTACAGATTCCGGATGGAATTGAACGCCTCTTAAGTCATAGGTTTTATGCCGGATACCCATAATCTCTCCTTGTTTATCAATTGCTGTAATTTCCAGGCATTCAGGAAGGCCATCCCGTTTGACGATCCAGGAATGATACCTACCGGCTTCAAATATTTCCGGTATATCTTTAAACATTTTTTCATCATTCACCGTCTGGATAATGGTTGTTGCGACACCGTGAAATACCTTATCGAGATTTACCAATGTGCCTCCATAAACTTCTCCAATAGCTTGCTGCCCAAGGC
>Ga0265316_10007085_pt1 | contig 10612 bp, 10 predicted proteins | sample 4522metaG_FD_202092 | JGI IMG/M metagenome (GOLD analysis project Ga0265316, IMG submission 202092) | Rhizosphere microbial communities from Carex aquatilis grown in University of Washington, Seatle, WA, United States - 4-5-22 metaG | ecosystem: Host-associated > Plants > Roots > Rhizosphere >...
TCATTTGTGGTGAATTTTCTTTTTGCTATCTTTTTCTTTGTTTGGGAGACAAAGAAAAAGTAGAAGAAAGAAAATTTTAGCTATTTATGTCAATTAATTGTGCCATATTCTAGGCAATTACTCTTATTAAGGGGTTTGTGTTATTGTAAATACATAAAATTTTGCTTTTCAAAAAATCCAAAACAGTCTCTTAGACAAAAGTTAAGTCCATTCTTTTAATTGCTATAAAACAAAAAGAAATTACTTTTGTTATTATAATAACATTAGAGGTTTCTCCTAAATAAAAAATTATGACAGCCCAGGTGAAACAAATCATTGACAGGTTTGGAAAGAACCGACATCGCTTGATGGACATCTTAATTGATATTCAGGCAGAACTCGGATATATTTCCCAGGAAGCAACTACTCAAATTGCACATGAATTGGGCCTTTCCAAAGTTGATGTTGAACAGACAATTTCATTTTATCATTTCTTCTCGCAAAAACCTACCGGGAAATTTTCTATTTATTTAAATAACAGTGTTGTGGCCAACATGATGGGCCGTTCAGAAATAGTGGAAGCTCTCGAACAGGAAACAGGCTGCAAATTTGGTAATGTTACCAGTGATGGCCTGATTGGATTGTTCAACACTTCCTGTATTGGCATGAACGACCAGGAACCTGCTGCTATAATCAACGGAAATGTTTTTACCAAACTCACTCCTTTCCGGGCCAGGGAAATAATTCGCGATATAAAAAAAGGCAAAAGCATTGATGACCTTGTAGTTGAAAGCTATGGCGATGGAATGAACAATACTGAGCTGATCAAAGCAATGGTTTATAATAATATCCGTAAGATCGGTCCGGTACTTTCTGACGATTACAAACCTGGAATTGTAATTTGGGAAATTCTTCCCAAAATGACTCCTGATAATGTACTGGAACAAGTTAAACTTTCTAATATTCGGGGGCGCGGAGGCGCCGGATTTCCGACCGGGTTAAAATGGGAATTTTGCAGGAAAGCCAAAGGTGAAAAGCGCTATATTTTTTGTAATGCTGACGAAGGAGAACCTGGTACATTTAAAGATCGGGTAATACTGACCGAAAGACCAAAATTACTCTTTGAAGGTATGGTAATTGCAGCATACGCTGTTGGCGCTTCTGAAGGAATACTCTATGTAAGATACGAATATAAATATTTGCAAAACTATCTTGAAAACCTATTACAGGGAGCACGTAAGCGAAATTTGCTTGGAAAAAATATCGGGGGAATCCAGGGATTCGATTTTGATATTCGCATACAATTTGGAGCTGGTGCTTATGTGTGTGGCGAAGAATCCGCATTGATTGAAAGTGCTGAAGGCAAGAGGGGCGAACCACGCGACAGACCTCCCTTTCCCATTGAAGTCGGTTATCTTGGCATGCCAACAGTGGTCAATAACGTTGAAACATTTTGTTCAGTCGTAAAAATATTGCTAAAAGGTGGGCAATGGTATCGCTCTTTCGGGACAAAAGATTCTACTGGCACTAAATTGATTAGTATAAGCGGCGATTGCAAATACCCTGGCGTTTACGAAATTGAATGGGGCTTCAATGTCAATGATATTATTTCCATGACTGGCGCCGAAGATGTGCAGGCAGTTCAGGTAGGCGGGCCCTCCGGAACTTTAATTGCGCAAAACGAATTCACGAGAACTCTCAGCTTTGAAGATTTATCTACCGGAGGTTCTATTATTATTTTTGACAATCATCGAAATCTTTTAAAAGATGTTGTGCTCAACTTTATGGAATTCTTTATTGAAGAATCATGCGGTTCATGTGTGCCTTGCAGAACAATTCCTTTCTTTATGCGCGACAAGTTATTAAAAATTATTAATGGCCACGGAGTAAATAAGGATATTGACGACCTGATAGAGTGGGGTAAATCCATGAAAACCAATCGCTGCGGTTTGGGCAATACTGCTGCAAATCCAATTTTGAGCAGCATCAAAAATTTCAGGAAACTATACGATGACTTAATTAATAAGAATAGCAACTTTAACAGCGATTTTAGTTTGGCAGATGCTGTTGCTGAAGCCGCTGAATATACGCATAGGAAGGTGGATTGAGAAGGATAGATGGAGTCCGGAGACAGGAGACCGGATGCTGGAAAAAGGAAATGGCAAAACCTTCAAGCGGTTTTAACAAATGTTCATAAAATAGCTATTGATGTCGTTTAATTAAGAAAATTTATCTGGTAAGGGCTTCGACTCCGCTCAGCCTGACAGATAATTAGAGTGTCACACTGAGCGTAGTCGAAGTGTTTTTTGAGCATCTAAACGACATTGAAAATAGCTATTTATATTGAACCGCTAGAAGGTTAGAATATCTGAAAACTGAAAACTTTGAATTTTAAACATCAAACTAATTTGATATGCCTGAAGTAGTTAAATTTTTGATTGACGGAAAAGAGTGTATATCTGAAAAAGGAAAATATATTGTAGATGCTGCGCAGGAAAACGGCATATACATTCCAACGCTTTGCAACATTAAAGGTGTAAAACCTCGTGGTGCCTGCCGGGTATGCAATGTGAAAGTTAATAATAAATTCATGACTGCTTGTACCACTCCAGTTTCAGATGGAATGGATATACAGAATATGACTTCTGAAATTGAAGATATCAGAAAATCGATAATCGAAATTTTATTTGTCGAAGGCAACCATCTTTGTCCATCTTGTGAGAGAAGTGGCAATTGCGAGCTTCAGGCTCTCGCGTATCGTTACAGAATAATGGTTCCACGTTTCCCATATCAATTTACTGTCAGAGATGTTGATGCTTCACATCCCCTGATAATTAAAGATCACAACCGGTGCATTCTTTGCAAGCGATGTGTGAGAGTTATTAAAGATGCAACGGGCAGAAGCATCTTCGCTTTCAAACGCCGTGGCCTTAAATTAGAAATAAGTATTGATCCAGAATTAGCTCATGCGTTAACTGAAGAACTGGCTAAGAAAGCCGTAGATATTTGCCCTGTTGGTGCAATACTTCCCAGGGAAAAAGCTTTCAGGGTACCTATTGGGCAGCGAAGGTATGATAAAGAACCGATAGGATGAAACTAAGTTTATGTTAACAAAAAATAACTATAGTAAACCACCCCTAACCCCTCCTTAAAAAAGGAGGGGAACCTTGCTAGTTTCATGTTATATGTAAACTTGCATTGAGAGATTGCTTCGCTTCATTCGCAATGACGCTACGAATAACGTCATTGCGAGGAGGAACGACGAAGCAATCTGCGTAATAATAAGTTTAACTTGACACTGGTAAGCATTGTCCAGTTATTGCCCCTTTTTAAGGGGTTGGGGTTTATTACAACAAATTAATGTTCGCTTGACATTAGAATATATTTTAAGAAAAATGAGTACAATATGAAATTTTGAATTTTGAACTTTAATCCTGGTTTCAATGGCAAAAAAAGTAATAGCTACTACATCATTAGCAGGTTGTTTCGGATGTCACATGTCTTTTCTGGATATTGATGAACGAATCTTGGAACTTATTGAATTGGTTGAGTTCAATAAATCGCCTATAGATGACATTAAAGTATTTACAAAAAAATGTGACATTGGCCTGATTGAAGGAGGCTGTTGCAATAGTGAAAATGTTAATTTGCTTAGAGAATTCAGAAAAAATTGCAAGGTACTGGTTTCACTGGGTGAATGTGCAATAATGGGTGGACTTCCTGCTCTCAGAAATGGCATATCCATCAAGGAATGTCTCGATGAAGCCTACTTGAAAGGTCCGACTGTTCAGGCAAATGAAGAAAATATTATTCCAAATGATGAAGAATTACCAATTATTCTGGACAAAGTTTACCCTTGTCATGAGATCGTGAAGATTGATTATTTTATACCTGGTTGTCCTCCAAGTGCTGATCTTATTTGGGATGCATTAATGACTTTGGTGAAAGGTGACGAACTAAAATTACCTTACGAAATATTTAAATATGACTAATGTTAACATTTTATCATAATATATTTCTCGCAGATTAACGCAAATTTTATCGCAGATATTCGCAGATATGACAGAAAATGAAATTTCTTATGCAATCAGAGGTGCTGCATTTAAAGTTTATAATAATCTGGGACCTGGTTTATTGGAATCTGTATATGAAACTGCTCTTTCTTATGAATTAAGACAAGTTGGATTAGAAGTTAAAAATCAGGTTGGAGTACCAATGATATATGCAGATATTAAAATGGATGTAGGTTTTAGAATAGATATTTTAGTGAATAATTTAGTAATTATAGAAATTAAGTCAGTTGAAAGTTTAACAGATGTGCACCATAAACAATTGTTGACATATTTAAAATTAACAAATAAAAAACTAGGACTACTGATTAATTTTAATGTATCATCTATGAAAGATTCAATAGTGCGGATAGTAAATAGATTATAAATCTGCGTTTATCAGCGAATTTATTAGCGCAATCTGCGAGAGATATTAAATTTGAGTTATGGCTAACAAAATAACAATTGAACCGGTAACACGTGTGGAAGGACATGGAAAAGTGACTATCCACCTGGACGATAACAATAATGTCGTTCAAACCCGTTTACATATTGTCGAATTCAGGGGATTTGAAAGGTTTATACAAGGACGGCCATATTGGGAAGCACCTGTATTGGTGCAACGACTTTGTGGTATATGCCCTGTGAGCCATCACCTGGCTTCTGCTAAGGCAATGGATGTTATTGTGGGTGCAGGAACCGGTGACGGATTAACACCCACGGCTGAGAAAATGAGGCGACTGATGCATTACGGACAGATATTTCAATCTCATTCACTTCATTTTTTTTATCTCGCTTCTCCCGATTTACTTTTTGGAATAGATAGCGATCCCGTTATGCGAAATATTGTAGGAGTGGCAATTAAACATAAGGATTTAGCCATTCAGGGTGTAATGATGCGCAAATTCGGACAGGAAATTATTCTTGCTACGGCAGGTAAGAAAATCCATGGCACCGGGGCCATTCCGGGTGGAATGAATAAACATCTAACTCCTGAAGAACGGGATTCCTTTTTAAAAGGACCCGACCCGTTGAATATTTCAAAAATGATAGAATGGGCGCAAAGTGCTTTGGAATTCTTTTCAAATTTTCACAAAAAAAATAAAGATTTTATTGACAACTTTTCTATTTTTCCATCCAGCCATTTAAGCCTTGTTAGAAAAGACGGTGCTCTTGATCTTTACCACGGAGTATTAAGGGCAATAGATTCAAAAGGAAAAAAGATATTGCATGATGTCGATTACCAGGAATACTTTCAGTATATAGATGAAGAAGTGAAAAGCTGGACCTATATGAAATTCCCATATTTAAAATCACTTGGAAAACAAAATGGATGGTATACAGTCGGTCCATTGGCACGCATGAATACGGCCGATTTTATTCCTACCCCTTTGGCACAAAAAGAATTGGAAAAGTTCAAAGCCTATACAAACGGCAAGCCAAATGGTATGTCAATGCACATGCACTGGGCAAGACTTATTGAAATACTGCATGCTGCTGAAGAGATGCAAAATTTGCTGAATGATCCTGATATTATTGAAGGCGAACTTATGAAAACAGGTACTAAAAACCGCGAAGGTATTGGTGTAATTGAAGCTCCTCGTGGTACACTTTTTCATCATTACAGGGTTGGTAAAAATGATCTTATAGAAATGGCCAATTTAATTGTTTCGACTACAAATAACAATCAACCTATGAATGAAGCGGTGAATATGGTGGCCAAAGCATATATGAACGGGAAAAAAGAAATTACTGAAGGGATGATGAATGCTGTTGAAACGGTTATAAGAGCCTATGATCCCTGCTTAAGTTGTGCAACACATGCATTAGGACAAATGCCTTTGGAATTCTTTGTTTATAATGCAAACGACAAACCTATCGATCATATATTTAGATATTAGGATTGCAATAAATTTAGGATTCTCTTCATAAAAATAGATTTATTTAGTGTAGCCATTAAATAATAAAATATTAAAAAAATCTTATCGTAAAATCAGCAATCTTTAAGAAAAAACTGGTATTATGAATAATACTGATAGTAATAATTAATGTATTTACAATTTTTAGCAAAAATAACAAGTGCGAAATGGATTTCTATTCAATTCATGATATGATAAGGACTATTGATGAGATTAAAATTAGTTTTATTAATAATTTAAACAAAATCGATAAAATTTATAATTGGTCAGAATTAGATGCGCGAAAAACAATATTTCTTACTTGTATAGATTTATGTGAACAATTAATGCTAAGCCTTGCTCTACTTGAGCATTTCAAATCAAACGGATTATATGATAAAAAATGGTGGATTGATTGGAAATTGATTAGCCCAGAAATGTTAAATGATAAAATTCAAAACTTTAATGTTTATGTTCAAGATAGATGTCAGACATTTGTTGGTACAATATTAGATCAGTTATTTATCTTATCTCAAATATATATTGAATCTTTTATTAGAAATTTAGGAAGACAATTTTTGATCGAAAAAAACGAATTTTGGAAATTAAAAAAACATTTTCTATTAAAAAAATTAAATTTATTGGAAGAAGATTTAGTACCTTTAATAGTTTTGCAATACATAAAAAATACTTTACATAATAAAGGAATTCATTATAATAAAAATTATCGAAATTTGGAATTTTCAATAAATGCAGAAAAATTTATTTTCAAACATAACAAGCCTGTCATGATTAGCTGGAACCGACTAAAAGTAATACTAATTTCAAATAGTAATTTGATATATAAAATAGTCAATATTCCAAGTGTAGCTAAATTACCAATCTTTAAAGATCAAAATATTATCTTTTTATAAATTTAATAAATTACTTTCGCACACAATGGATATGTCATTAGGGTTTCAGATTGTTGCTATAGTTGGTCATCTCTGTTTCTTTTGGTGTTCGAAATAACACAGGAATAAACTCAGCAAAGTAAAAACAAACGTAATCGATTATATTGAGTATACCCTTTCATTTAAATAGAGTTTAGTCTTAATTAAAAACTATTAACATGAAAAAAATATTAATTATTCAGATTGTTTTATTATTCTTTTTTAAGGTTAATGCTCAGTTTAATGGTTCTGAAATTACTTCGTTTAAGAAAGACAACTATGAAATAAAATCTGATGCGAACATATTAATTACTTTTAATACCCCTGATTTAAGTTTAAGGAAAAAAACAGAAGAATATTTTGTTGATGAATTAAATAAAATTAATATTAATGCTATTAGTTATATAAATTTATTTCCACCATTAAGAGAATATAATCAAAGTTATATTGATTCAATATTGAATAAAAATAAAATTACAATGTATTTGTCAATAGATATTACTGATGCTTTTCAAAAGGAAGAGACTATACCGAAATCTTATTCTACGCACTCTACATATAATGGTACTGGAAATGGAATATCAGAAGATTCTAGAACTGATGTTTCAGGAGAACAGAAAATATCAAAACCAAGAATGAATTTTGATGTTGAAATTTTTGATTACAGTTTAAAAGAAAATGTATGGAAAGCTGCAGTTAAAACAAGAGGTAGTGCTTTTTTAAATTATGATGATCTTTGTAAAAAGTTAGTAAAAGTAACCATTTCAAAAATAAAAGAAGATTTTAATAAGTCTTCATATTAAATTTTTAAAATGAAATTCAAATGATTGAACATATAATCAGGGATTGATTATTAAGATTACTAGAATCATCTTAAGCTAGATTATATTCTGGCGTTTTTACCTATTGACTCTTGAATTCACAACTTCACTATTCACAACTCCACAACTTCACATTTCACATCTTCACATTCGCCAATTTATCTGAAATATATTTTCCTGCTTTGAATTTAATAGCGATTTCACTAAAAGCATTTACAGTATATTCAACATCTGCAAGTGTATGTTCAGCAGTTGGTATTATTCGAAGCATAATAACACCTTTTGGTACTACCGGATAACCAACCAGGGAACAGAAGATATTATAATTCTCTCTTAAATCGAAGACTACATTAGTTCCTTCAGGAACACTGCCTGACAGATATACAGGTGTAACCTGGGAATTTGTATTTCCTAAATTGAGACCTTTTGCTTTTAAGCCCGATTGAATTGCTTTGACAATTTTCCACAAATTTTCCCGTATAGAAGGATTATTCTGAACCAATTCGAGACGTTTCAAAGCACCAACTGTCATTGCTAACGGAAGCGATTTCGCGAAAATCTGGGATCGCATATTGAACCTGAGAAAGTCGATGACATCCTGCCGTGACGCTACAAATGCACCAAACCCAGCCATTGCCTTTGCAAATGTTCCAAAATAAATGTCTACATCCTTTTGAACACCAAAATGCTCATCAGTACCGGCTCCAGTAGGTCCCATGGTACCAAAACCATGTGCATCATCAATAAAAAGTCTGAAATTAAATTTCTTTTTTAGAGCAACAATCTCATCCAGTTTTCCGAGATCGCCTGCCATTCCAAATACACCTTCGGTTATTACAATGATGCCTCCTTTAGTCTGCTCAGCCATCTTTGAAGCACGTTCCAATTCCTTTTCAAGGTTGGGAATATTGTTATGAGGATAAACAAAACGCTTTCCAATATGAAGCCTTAAACCGTCAATGATACAGGCGTGAGATTCAGAATCATAAACTATCACATCATTACGACTGCATAAACTGTCGATAATTGAGATCATACCCTGGTAACCGTAATTAAGCAAATATGCAGCCTCTTTATTTACAAACTTCGCCAGTTTATTTTCCAGTTCTTCATGCAATATAGTTTGTCCTGACATCATACGGGCGCCCATAGGTGAAGCCAGACCATATTTTGCAGCAGCTTCAGCATCAGTCTTGCGCACTTCAGGATGATTGGCCAATCCAAGATAATTGTTTAAACTCCAGTTTAACATTTCTTTTCCCCTGAAACGCATCCGGGGTCCAATTTCTCCTTCAAGCTTAGGAAACATAAAATATCCATCTGCTTCTTTCTGGTATTGACCAAGTGGTCCCCTGTTCACGATTTTATCAAAAATATCCACGGTATAAAAATTTTTATTATGTTAATTAAGATCAGATAAAATTATTTTTAAAGTTATTTGCACCCTGAAAATGTGTTAGCAATAAAATAGGGCATCGCCCTATTGACAATAAGCAAATATTTAAGCCCTGAAAGGGCGCAAGCAAATATTCAATCCCAAACATATTTCTCATCATATTCAAGTTTGTACTTCCTAAGAAAAGCCCTGAATTCATCTTGAAAAGTTATTTTTTTGTGATGTTCCTCCTGGTTATTTATATAATTAACAACGATATCAGTTTCAGATGGATTTATTGAGAATATTCCATATCCATCTTGCCAATAAAAGTCAGAATATTTTTGACCTTTAGTTTTTCTCCATCTTGAAGATTGTTTTTTTAATTCTTCCAATAATTTCATTTGTGGGATTTTTCTAGATAATAAGCAGAATAAATGTACGTGGTCAAAATGACCTCCAATTTTTATAGGGTTACATTCTAAACCTCTACCTATACCACCTAAATATTCAAAAAGCGAAGTTTGTATATTATTGTCAATTTTAGACTGACGATTTTTTGTGCTGAAAATGATATGTACATAAACTTTTGAAAGCGACTGTGCCATAGTTTTTAGCTTACGCCCCTACAGGGCTTTGTCTTCATATTTTTTGCTTCATAGGGCGTTGCCCTATTTTAATGCTTTTGCCCTTTCAGGGCAATAAAATGTTCAAAACCTATTTATATATCAACAAATAAATATTATTAAACATTAACTAGTAAAATCAGAATTTATTAAGGCGCAAAATTAGTGCTTTTTTATTGACCCCCTACATCATCAGAATTAAATTTAAAACCGAGACGCTTACCGGTTTGCAGTTTTGAATTTTCAATTTTCTGGTTCATTTGAGCAACCGAAGCAATTTTTACGGCATCATAAGGAGGCACCAATAAATCAAATTCCAACGTGTATAAAACTGTATTATGGATAATTTCAGTAATAGTGTCTTTATTAATTTTTTGCTGCCCGAATGAATTATACAAATAGCCCAGCTGGCGCTTGCCTTCAACAATATAAAAGGAATCTTTATTTATAAAAATCCGTGCAATTAAATAGCCTAAATCTTCATCGCGATGATAACGGAAAGAATCTGCCAGGAAGTTATAAATGTTAATAATACCACAATAGGTATTTAGTTTGTCCTGTTGAGCATAAGTGGTTTTCCAGATAACATGTTCACGATTGAATTCAAATGCATTTGAATGCATACTGAAAATAAGTAAGTCACCTGCAACTTTTAAATGAGATTCAAACTTGCCATAGTCTTTATATTCCATATGAATCCGCTGATCCAATCCTTCAAGTTTGGTATTATATTCTTTCTGAAATTCCTGCAAAACAACTTTTATCATTTTAAATGTCTCAAGAGTATTATCAAATACTTTTTGCTTGGTTAGTGATTTCTCTTTTAGTATCTTCAATATTTCTTCCTTGGTTTCCATGAGAAAAAAAAAGTTAAAAGTTTTCAGTTTTCAGATATTCTAACCTTCTAGCGGTTAAATATCAATAGCAATTTT
>Ga0265316_10007086_pt1 | contig 10612 bp, 7 predicted proteins | sample 4522metaG_FD_202092 | JGI IMG/M metagenome (GOLD analysis project Ga0265316, IMG submission 202092) | Rhizosphere microbial communities from Carex aquatilis grown in University of Washington, Seatle, WA, United States - 4-5-22 metaG | ecosystem: Host-associated > Plants > Roots > Rhizosphere >...
TTGAGCTTAAAGAGGGGCGTTTCTTTTCTTCTGAATTTTCAACTGATAATACCGCAATAGTGATAAATGAAGAAGCAGCAAAGATCCTCGGTTTTAGGAATCCCATTGGGGAAATAATAACAACTTCCCGTGGATCAAAACTTCATATTATCGGAGTTGTAAAAGATTTTCACATTCAATCGTTGCATTACAAAATTGGACCACTCATTATGCAAATTGGTTCGTCTAACAATTTCTATATCAAAATGAAACCCGACAAAATAATTTCAACTGTTGATTTTATCAAGACAACTTTTAAATCATTTGATCCCGGACTACCAATTGATTTTCATTTTCTTGATGATGATTATGATAACCTGTACAGAACAGAAAGAAGAATGGGTAAAATTTTTAGCTATTTCTCTCTGCTCGCAATTATAATTTCATGTCTGGGTGTTATTGGATTATCCTCCTTTATGACAGAACGCAGGACAAAAGAGATAGGAATAAGGAAAATAAATGGGGCAAAGTCAAATGAAATATTCTCCCTGCTTTCAAGAGAATATATTATATGTGTATGTATCTCCATCATAATTGCATGCCCGATTGCCTGGTATGCCATGAATAAATGGCTGCAAAATTTTGCTTACCGGATTGACATAACCTGGGTGGTATTTGCTCTGGCAGGCATTTTTGCTTTGCTTATTGCTTTGCTAACGGTCAGCTGGCAATCGTATAGAGCGGCAAGTAAAAATCCGGTCGAGGCACTGAGATATGAGTGACCTCTCCCCCAGGTGGGAGGGGCTTAGAATTACTAAAGCCCTCCATTTGGGGGGTTGGAGGACTTAGAATTACTAAAGCCCCACATTTGGGGGGTTGAAGGGTAGAAAAATGATAATAGGAAAAGGTGAAAGGGAGAAAAGAAGAAGAGATGAAAGGGAGAGTGGGAGATAGCTTCACTTTGCTCGCAATGACTTTCAGGTAATTAAATTGCGGTTCTCACAGACCAGGCAACCAGAATCAGGCAACCAGAACTATGATAAAGAACTATTTTAAAATTGCCATACGGAATATAAGGAGATACTACGCATATTCAATTTTGAATATAAGTGGCATGGCCATAGCTATGGCTTGTGCAATTTTAATTCTTTTATGGGTTCAGAATGAACTAAGTTATGACAGGTTCCTCAAAAATGCTGATTGTATATATCGTGTGCTTGAAAATCGATACTCTGAGGGAGGAGATGTTCTTCGGACAGCTTTAACTCCGAATGCATTAGCTCCTGCTTTGAAAGAAGAATACCCCGAAATAATCAGGTCTTCAAGATATGAAGGGCGTGCATTTCCTATACAAAAAAACGATGATTATATAATCGAAGTGGGGGCCGTTGTTGATAAGGACTTTTTAGAAATGTTTAATATCAGGTTTGTTCTCGGAGATATAAAGAGCGCTTTTAACGGACCTCACGACCTTGTTATTACTGAAGAAATGGCTCATAAATACTTCGGTAGCGAAGATCCGCTCGGCAAAACATTGAAGTCAATGAATTTTATATTCACCATAACGGGTGTGGTAAAGAGTTTGCCCCAAAACAGTCACATCCAGTTCGATTTTTTGGTCCCTTTTAAGCTATATACAGAATTTGGAGCAGACCTGAATGCATGGGGGTTTAATGCAACGTATTCCTATATTGAGCTTCATAATGGGATGGATAGTAAATTCGTCGAAAACAAAATAAAGGGCATTTTACAAAGAAAAGTAAAAGATTCCAGGGCTGATATTTTCCTTCAAAACATCAAAAAGATTCATTTATATTCTTATGGAAAATATGAAGCAGATATAAGTGGTCTTGGCGATATTACCTATATCAGGATTCTTTGCATCATTGCAGTTTTTATACTCATCATAGCGTGCATCAATTTCATGAACCTTTCCACTGCCCAATCAGCCAGGAGAGCAAAGGAAATTGGTGTACGTCAGGTGGCAGGCGCAAATAAAAGAAAAATTGTCTTCCAGTTTTTAGGAGAATCCCTGTTAATAGTATTTGCAGCCCACGTAATTGCTATGATTTTTGTAGAATTGCTTTTGCCAGGCTTTAATAATCTTATCCGGAATTACCAGAGCAGTGACTTGCTAATGATGAATTTTAGTAATCACATCAGTAAGCAGGTGGATGTTAACTACCATAATCCGGAGTTATATATTGGTTTAATCTCTGTCGTATTGTTTTGCGGTTTATTGGCCGGAAGTTATCCTGCATTGTATTTATCTTCTTTAAAGCCACTTGATATAATGAAAGGTATAATAAATAATAATCCCGGGAAAGCTGCATTCAGAAGATTTCTGGTTATTTTCCAGTTTACCGTGGCGATTCTGCTTATTATATGTACATTAACAGTAGGGAAACAATTAAAATATATTCAAAATAAGAATCTTGGCTTTAATAAAGAGAACATTGGTTATTTCCAATTCGGGATGGGTTTCCCACGGGAAATTTTTAAGAAAGATCTCATCAACAATCCGGATATTGTTAGTGTAACGATTGCAGACAACCCTTTCAGCGGTATTGGTACAGATACTTCAGAGGGTTTTAAATGGGAAGGACAACATGACGGTAATAAGGTTTTATTTAGTATGATGTATACTGACGAGGATTATGCCAAAACATTTCAACTTGAAATTAAAGAGGGACGATTCTTTTCTTCTGAATTTTCAACTGATAATACTGCAATAGTGATAAATGAAAAAGCAGCAGAAATCATGGGTTTTAAGGATCCTGTCGGGGAAATAGTCACATCTAAAGCCGGATCGAAATTTAGAATTATCGGAGTGGTAAAAGATTTTCACTTTAAATCATTACGTACCAAAATTGAACCACTCATTATGTTTATGTACAGGGAGAGGTTCAATTGCTTTATCAGAATGAAACCTGACAGGATATCCTCGACTATTGATTTTGTAAGGAAGACTTTTAAATCATACAATCAGAATATTCCCCTGGTATTTAAATTTTTTGATGATGATTATAATAACCTGTATTGGAGAGAACAAAGAATGAGTAAAATATTTGGTTATTTTTCCTTCCTGGCAATCATCATTTCAACGCTCGGGCTTATAGGATTATCTCTATTTATGACGGAGCTCAGGACAAAAGAGATAGGAATAAGGAAAATAAACGGGGCAAAGTCCTTTGAAATATTCTTCTTGTTGTCGAAAGAATACTTATTGTGGGTACTTATCTCCATAATAGTAGCGAGTCCCATTGCCTGGCTTGTCATGAATAAATGGCTGCAAAAATTTGCCTACAGGATTGAAATAAGGTGGTGGGTATTTGCACTGACGGGTGCTATTGCTTTGGTTGTTGCACTGCTTACAGTAGGTTTTCAATCGTATAGAGCAGCAAGTAGAAATCCTGTTGAAGCTCTGAGATATGAATAAACCAGTGTGAGGTGAGCGGTATAAGTATAAAGTGTAATGCATGAGGCAATTTGGGCCAGAGTATAAGAAACAGATAAAATTGTTAAATTTATTATGTTTTTCAGATCACGGGTCAGTATGCGAAAAACGAACTCATTCAACATTAAATTTTTTATCTTCATTGCATTCGCTTCGGGAGTGTTAATAGGATGTATTAATACTGCTGGGATCCTAAAAATAAAAGGAAAAGTTTTAGATGAAAGCACAAAAACGGGAATCCCCTGGAAAAACATAATTGTTCAGGGATTAGTAAATAGCAATGATAAATCAGAGCCAATCGAAGCTGGTCAATTCTCAACTGACAGTTCAGGTTGTTTCACATATTCTTTGAGGAAAATCAAAGGTGCCTTTAACTACAATTTTTGCTTTATTGGTAATTCAGAATATCCAGTCACAATCAATAAAATTACACTCATCGACCTTAAAAAAAATGCAAAATATCTATTCTTTTCCTTAAGCAAATTAGTGGATCTTACCATAAAAATAAACAGAAAAAGTAAAACACCTGTTTGCGATACCCTCCATTTAATTTGGGAATCGAATGGAGTTTATGGTTTGTCTCTATATCCCTATAAAATATATAACTATGGAGGAACAAATAACTTCTCTGGACTTACTTCAGGCAGGGACTTATTTTGGATAGGTGGGAATGTTAATTCTACAGTAAATACTAAAGTTTTTGCTGACAAAAAGACAAATTTAAGCTGGGAGTTGTATCGAAACGGAAAGAGAAAGGAATTCGAAGACACAATAACATGCAAGAGAGATTTTGTAAACATAGTTTATTTTACCTATTGAGAGAATAGGAAGTATTGGCTCATGATACGTGTATCTGTCAGCCCGAAAATTTGAGTATCGAATTGACATAATCCGGTGGTTATTTGTACTGGCAGGCTCTATTGCATTGTTTATTGCAGTGCTCACAGTAAGCGTTCAATCTATCTTTAAAAGCAGCAAGTAAAAATCCCTTCGAAGCTCTTAGGTATGAATAGGAGAATAATATAGGTTGTGTATTAACTGTTGATGCTACGCCAGTGAGAAGATTGCTCATCCCGCATTTTGAAACGGGGGAAACCGTTTTATCATATAAAAAACTTAAATTTGAAAGCCACTAATTATATACCTGGGAGTATTATCATTGTTAATAATTAAATCAATCTATAAACATGAAAAAATTATCCATTATAGCATTGCTGTTTTTTTGTGGTTGCTGCTTTTTATTCTCTCAGACAGATGAGAAGCTGAGATCTGATATCCGTAATACCGGATATGTTCATAGTCCTTTACCTCTTGACCGTAGCAAGTCGCTCGAGACATTCGGACTCACAAAAAAAGTATTGGTTTCCGATATGCTTAGCGATATGGAAGATATGAAAAAATGGTCGCATAAAGGGATCGGTAACATGTATCAGACCTCGGAACGGAGAATTTCCGGAACCCATAGTCTGAAATTAGTTGCTCCAACTGTTGTCAATGAGTTTCTGGGCTGGGGAATTGGCAGAGGGACTTCCATGGCAAGCTTTGAAGTAGGTGGCATGAACTGGGAGAAATATAACCGGATCCATTTTTATATCTTTCCTGATTGTGAAGGTGCCCGCAGCGTATATCTGAATCTTTATGTGGAGAACGACGGCAAGATCAAGGTCCCTGATCAGTACGGACGTGAAGGATTTCATGAAATAAATCTGGTCAACGGTCAGTGGAATGAATGTTATGTTGAGATGTCGGAGCTGGCCCGGGACAAAGTCACTAAAATATCCTTTGCCATAGAAGTCTTTGGGAAAGAGCAAACAATGGGTGATTCTTTGAAGTTTAATATCGATGCTGTAGAGTTGCAGACAATTGAAAATCCGGAAGTTGTCAGCGGATGGAAGCCTGCTGAGAACAGGATAATATATTCGACTACGGGATACCGGACGGAAAGTGAAAAATCAGCAATTGTACATGTGAATAATAATGATGGAAAGTTCCAGCTGGTCGATTATATAACCTCTCAGGTGGCTTATACAGGAAAAATCAATAAAGGTAAAACGTATATTGGTGATTTTGAAACCATTGATTTTTCAAATTTCAAAAAGGATGGGCAATATATGATCAGGGTAGGGAGTGTTACCACCCTGCCATTTTATATTAACAGTAACATATGGGACAACTCGGCATGGCGCGTTCTGAATTTCATGTTTTGTGAACGTTGTGGTTATCCTGTACCCGGGAAACATGGCGATTGCCATACTGACCTTAATTGTGAATATAATGGACATACTTTCCCTGTGAACGGCGGCTGGCACGATGCCGCTGATATGTCGCAGCAATCAGTACAAACAGGAGAGATTGCGTTTTCAATGTTGGAAATGGCAGCCAGGGCTAAGGAGAAGAACAATACTGATTTGTATCTGAGACTAATGGAAGAGGCTAAATGGGGACTTGATTTTATTCTTAAAACCCGCTTCGGAGATGGTTACAGGGTACAGACCTGGGGTACAAATTTATGGACCGATGGTTTCATTGGTACTATTGATGATTCAGGACGACGTCAGGCCAGGGTAAACAACAGCGGTTTTGAGAACTTCCTGTTTTCAGCCATTGAAGCTTATGCTTCGATGACAATAGACGATGATACAATGCTTAAACAATATCTCTGCAAAGTAGCCAGGGAAGATTTTGGCTTTGCCCTGGATCGTTTCGAAAAACTGGGATATAATGAAAGAATCCCGGGAGGACATGCCTATATGGCTTCACAAAGCCAGTACATGGCAACTGTATCATGGGCTGCCAGTATGCTTTTCAGGTTGACCGGAGAAAAATTATATGCTGATAAAGCAGCCGACTTTATAAAGTATACCATCCAGTGTCAGCGTTCGGAGCCATTGAATGATAAAAACAAGATCAGAGGTTTCTTCTACCGTGATCTGAATAAGAAATCCATAGTTCATTTCAACCATCAATCGCGCGACCAGGTTTATATGCAGGCATTAACAGAGTTATGCAGGACACAGCCAAACCATCCGGATTATAAAACATGGGATAATTCCATCAGGCTATATGGTGATTACCTGAAAAATATTATGCAATATGTACAACCATATGGAATGGTACCGAGTGGCGTTTACAACAAAAACGAAATAAAGGATTCAGTAAATTTTTATATAACGCAGGTATGGGTCAGGCAGGATGTATCAAAGGACTTTAAAGAACAGCTTGAGAACGGTGTCAAACTGGATGATGATCATTATCTCCGGGTTTTCCCGGTTTGGTTTTCATTTAAAGGTAATACTGCCGTTATTCTGTCAACAGGAAAAGCAGCTGCATTGTGTGGTAAATACCTGAAAGACAATGAACTGATTAATATTGCTGAACAACAATTGTTCTGGATTGTCGGAAAAAATCCTTTCGGACAATCATATATTTGGGGAGAAGGTAGTAATTATCCGCAGCTGTATAATGCTTTGCCCGGGGAGATGGTTGGTGCGATACCTGTAGGTATGCAGTCCCGGGCCAATGAAGATAAGCCATACTGGCCTCAGTTCAATACTGCTACCTATAAAGAAGTTTGGGGATCATCTGCCGCCAGATGGTTCTCACTGATTTCTGAGTTTTAACACAACCGGCATGGATTAAACGATGATTACAGAAGTCTGACATCACAAGTTACATCAACCGATAAAAGTTGCTTATAAAAAGGATGTCAGATGGTTCTTAAAACTGCATTAATGGCTAAAAACAGAATAAATTCAATGTTATTGTCAGGATTGCGGTTGCCGGACTGTCAGCTGTAGTTGTATTACTTAGGTTTTTTAGCAGGAAGCTCTATTACAATTGTTTCACCAATTTTATCATGAAGCGTCATCCTGTTAGGATTCCAGAAGGCTTGTATATATCCAAATCCAAACTCAAGTGCCGACGCAAAATAGCCCAAACTTCGTTCGATACAATGCCATAATCCGAGATGTTCATGGTACAAAGAAAGTACCTTTATCCTAAGAAAATATTTCCCAATGGTTTGTCCCTTACAGAAATAAAACGAGATTGTGAAATAAAGGACCGGCAAAAGTCCAAATAGAAATTTCAAAAAGGTAATTATATATGAAGGCGTGTTATTCATTTCAATTTCAACATCGAAAATACCATGGACATTTATCTTCGAAATGTTCATATTGAATAAATCAAACAGGATGAGTATGCAAAAATAGATTATTATAAGAACTATCCAATCAATGAGGAATGCAACAAATCGTTTCCTGATTGTGGCAAGAATAAATTCATTCTCATGATGAAATTCATGTCTTATGTTATAGTTCATAATTATTGATAATTAAGGTTATAATAATTACCGCTTGTTTATCTGTCTGCCAAAAGTAAACATATTCTATAAAAATCTTTCGAATACCTTTGACATTAGTTCCTGCTCTGATTTAGGAAGGTGATATTTAATTGCAACACTCCGCCAATTTGTTACAGATTTTTTAATGTCCTCAATTATCTTCGATGCATTCTCATTAGTTAAACGGAAATAGTCAGCAACCTCCAATGTGAGATCTAAATCCAGAGAGTTATCATCGAGTGAGATATTGAGAGATAATCCGGCACCGTCTTCATTTGGATTAATATCAAAAGCCGGAGAGAGTATCCATCCTTTTTCTGTTAATATAAAACCATGGTTCCGTAAATGATCATCTGTGTTTGATACAAAAATATTGAAGACTATCCGCTGCCATAATTCTCTCAGATCACTTTCGATATTTGCCCCATTTCTTGTTAAAAAATCGACAATCTCAAGATAGCTGACTCCATCCTGGAAATTGTTTCCAAAAACATAACCTAACATGGTCATTGCTGAAGCATAATGAATTCTCTCATCTGTATTAGTTCTGTCAAATCTTTTGGTAAGGAAAGTATAATATTTGCTTGAAAACTTTTGGATTTTTGACACAGCCACATTCAGACCTGCATTCCGGGCAAGTTCATTTGTAACCATTTCCCACCCGCCAATATCTTTTATGTCGGACTTGCTTGGAAATTTCGCTATCCAGAGGTTTTTTTTATCATCAACCACACTTGCTTTTGGTCTTGCTCCTCCAAGAGAAGAACCCGGATTGATCAATATAGTCAACCATTTCAGGTACTCAGGATCCTCAATTGCGTTATCATCCTCGAGCCTGAGACTGATTTGTTCCAATTCTCTTATTGAAGTCCAGGGTGGGGAGGCAAGTATTTCATTGTCATTAAGAAATGGACCATCATGATCATCTTTGAAGCGTATGGCACCCATTCGGTGACCATCAAATACTCCAAGCAAATAATCAGAGTCTCTCAACGTCTTTTCTGGTCGCTTTTCTGATCGTGCCATTGCTGCTTCCCGCCTCTTCATCAGGATGCGTCCCCACCTGTCCGGAGAAGAATCAAGAAAAACTCCGAAGTTTTGTTTCTCATCTTTTGCATACTGTGATCCGGAATAAAGTTGCAATTCCGGATCAAGTATCTGAGAATAACGTGATTTAAGCCAGTTTTCAGAGTAACTAAATGAAAATATCTCTTTTCCCCTGGTAAATTCGGCCTTTAGCACACCCATCAATACCGGCTCTTTCATCCCGGTCCAATGAGCATAGACATAAATATCTTTATTATTACTTCTTGTTTCCATCTGTTTTCTTTAAAAGTCTCACTCTTGGAGCTTCTCCCTTAATTATTATTTTTGAAACCTGTGGATTACTTTGTATTCTATCATTTTTATAGATCTTGGGTGCTCGTTCCCTGACTATTAATTTGGCATCCTGCAGTCTTCTACCCAAATTATCATCCTTAGCAACTTCCATGATATCATTCTCAAGTCCAAGTACTGTTAATACCTTAACATATGCCCCGATTGTAACATTAGGACTTCCTTTTTCTATTGAGACTAATGTTGGTCTGCTGATATCTGCTCTCTCTGCTACCTGTTCTGCGCTAAATTTCCTTCGCAGTCTTGCAAGCTTGATATTCTCTCCCAGAACTGTAATAGTTTTCTGTGCCCTGGGTAATAATATGGTGTTTCTCTTTTTCATAACATAAACTATATTATACAAATATACATCATTTTGTAAAATGTATTTAACATTATCAATTATTTTTTATTTTACTCTGGCAAGCAATAGGTGACAAAAAACTTTTAATTCTCCTTCAACTGCCTAATCTTCTATCTTCTTATAGAAAACAATCCACATCAGGATGCCATAAGGCAAAATCGCAGGGTAGTTTTTTCGCCCGGATTACAATTACATACTGACCAAGTGTATTACATGATGATCCTTTTTTGACGGTCAATGAATCTGAAGATGAAATTGTGCAGGTGGTGGTGCGACAATTTGACCTTAGATCATATTTCCAAATTTGCCTAAAGATTATTATTGAGGTTGGAACCAGACATTCGAAAGGATGGCGGGATTATTTTTACGAATTAGCCATAAGAAAATATAAAAGAGAGAATTTGAAACCGGATAAGCAAGTTGCAGAAAATATTTAATCACTTTAAGCAAAATTACTGGAAACCGGAGATCATCCTCTCCGGTTTTTGATTTTATTTTGCTTCTCATTCATGCACAACCATATCTGCAATTTCACTACCTTAGTGCTACTAATATAATTTCAATGACTGATATTCAAGTACTTATAGACGAACTTGTTAAATTCCGGGATGCCCGGCGCTGGGAACAGTTTCATAATACAAAGGACCTTGCTCTGGCAATCTCAATTGAGGCTGCTGAGTTAAATGAACTCTTCCTCTGGAAAACAAATGAGGAATCAGAACATGTTGACCGGAATAAACTTAAGGAAGAACTTGCTGATGTTCTTGCCTTCAGTCTCTTACTGGCAGGGAAACATGACTTTGATGTAAAGGAAATCGTTCTTGAAAAGATAAAAAAGAATGGGGAGAAATACCCGGTGGATAAATCTAAAGGAACAGCGAAGAAATATAATGAATTATAAATTATGGGATATAGTTGCCTCAAACCTGATACCGCAAACCGCATACCGCAAAAACCATGCTGATCTACCAGGCACCTTCCGACAGATTCATTGATGATGTCAGAGAAAATACTATTTCTGATATCATGTCGGAGAACTATAAGGCAAGGCTTGGTAAGGATCCTGGAGTTCCTGAGTTTGTATCATGGCAGA
>Ga0265316_10007087_pt1 | contig 10611 bp, 7 predicted proteins | sample 4522metaG_FD_202092 | JGI IMG/M metagenome (GOLD analysis project Ga0265316, IMG submission 202092) | Rhizosphere microbial communities from Carex aquatilis grown in University of Washington, Seatle, WA, United States - 4-5-22 metaG | ecosystem: Host-associated > Plants > Roots > Rhizosphere >...
ACGCCCCGTAGATCAGGTCGAAACCGACGTTGCCGTCCTTATCCACGACCACTTCATTCACGATGCCTGCACGCGCGGGCAATTGGTAACGGATTTCTTTTCCGGTCACAGGATCGAGTTGTCCCAGCATGGCGGTCTTGTCTTCCGACCAATACACGCGATTTTGCTTATCGACGGCAATGCCCTCGGGAAATGTATAGACATCGCCTTTGATCGGATAATTCTTCCATCGCTCGGCGCTGTCCAGATTTCTGGGATCGAGCTTTAGGATGGAGCTCGAAGCTTTCGAGGTAAACCAGATGTTCCCATCCACCGGTGAAATAAATCCATTCCCCAGCCACGGGCCGTTATAGGGCGCGGGAAGTTGCGGAATCACTCCATCCACCATGGGAGCGCCGATCACGTCGCCGCCGCCAACCACGGGCAGATCCTCGGGAACATCGTAGGAAACGTAAATCATTTTCGCCGTGGCGCTTTCGTCCACAACGACCGGATCGATGCGCAGCCTTTTCTCCACCGTTCCCGGCCCGAAATTTTTGTACAGGTAATCCACCATCACATCTTTCTGGCTCTTGCTGATGATGGTCCTGCTCAGGGCCAGCGCGTAGGCATTGTTGGAAGGTCCGGTTTCCGTTGCCTGCTCGAGACCTTCACGAAATTTTTCCTTGCTGTAATGCATGCCGCTAAAATTCTTTCCAATACTCCGGTCGTCGGCGTGGCACCCGGTGCAGTTTTCCTTCAGCAGATCCAGTCCCGGTCCCGGCGGAAAAATTTCTTCCATGTTGCTGACGTATTCAATTTTTGCGGCTTTGGTATCGGCCGCCACCACGCGCTTCCTGATCGCAAAATCGACGGTCTTGCTATCACCTTTCCCAAGCTGTACCGGCGATGTGGGGGAGTCGTAGTCCGGTTCGTAAATCATCACTTCGTAGCGGCCCGGCAGCGCTTGCGGAATGGTATATTGCCCCTTCACTGTGAACACCGTGTACCAGATTTTGCGGTCCAGATTGTGGGCGGCAACGCGGAAACCAATGACCTGTCCTTGATCCGCCGTTACCCTTCCTTGAATCGTACCGCGCGTATTTTGCTGTGCTGCGGAAGGCAGACTGCACAGCAAAACCGCGGTGAACGCGAAGACGAACTTCAGCGCAAATCGATCGTTCAATTTCTTTGCTTTGGGCGCCATGAATTTCCCCCTGTTGCTATCGACGTGTACCTGCAGAATTGCGGTTTCGGCCTTACCTTTGCCGCGAATCATGACTCCGTTCAATCACCGTGTCAACGACAATCGGGGCATCCGGCATTTGCCGAATACCCCGATTGTATTGAAAACAGCAGTGTTATGAGGCAAGTACCGGATATTACTTCGCCAGTGGATCTGGCCGGATTTGGAACTTTACGAGTGAACCCTTGGCTGTCGTGCCCACCGGTTCAATGTGCCAAGCCGCATTTGGACCGTAATCGGCGTATACGCCACGGCCTTTCCATCCGCCGTTGGGATCGTCAATTCGCCCATCCATGCTGCGTTGATAAAAGCCCATTGGATAGGGAACCCGCATCTGTAAGTATTTGCCTGTGGCGGGATTGAGGGCCAGAAGTGAATCCGAACCGGTGCCGTTGGTCATCGGGGTGTTATTACCCAGTCCCAGCGTGTTGTACCGGTCCACCCAGTTGTAATAGTGATAGTCGGACCCGATGTCGGTGCCCTTGAATTTCGGGCCCGGAGTCGGGTAGGTGGTCCAGCCTTCGGGGCAATGCTGGCCGTCCGTAATGGCGGGGCCGGTCTTGACCTTGCACTTGTCGCGGTCGAAGCTGGCCAGTTCGTTGCTGCCGGCGAGAGCTGTCCAGACGATGCCGTTGGTGTCCACGTCAATGCCGCGCGGGCCGTAGCTGATTTTGCCCGGTGCATTAGCGCTGCGATAAGGTGGCTCGTAGATTTCCGTCGCGCAGGTGTGCCGGTCTACGCGCACGATCTTGCCCGGAACGCCGGGAACGGCTTCCCACGCACTGTGATCTTTCGGATTGGCCGCGACGCCGTAGGAACCCATCACGGTAACCTTCTGGTCCACGCCCTCGTCGTATTTACCGTTGCCGTTCTCGTCAAAGTACATGCCGCACCAGCCCTGCGCCTTTTCCACATTGCCGCCGGTGGCGTCCAGAACATTTACGTCGAGGAAGCCGAGCGTTCCCGTCTGTGCGCCGCTCGAATAAATCACTTCGTCCTCGCCGATCTGGATGTGGTGGCTGTCATAGCAGGTGTCGATGAACGTGACCTTCTTGGTTTTCGGATCGTAATATTCCAATTGCCGCCAGCCCTTCGGAATCGGGAATGCTTTCGCCGATGGGTGCTCGCTCGCGCAGAAGGTGGGCTGATGATCCGGTCGGCGGAACCGCGCTGCCATCCACACGCGGCCCTTGGTGTCGATCTGGATGCTGCCTGGCGTGGCTGGATCGTACCAGTACAGGTTATTGCCCCAATAGGGCGACGGTTCGGGCATGCCCTGCATTTTTCCGGGGGGCACGCCATCCTCGAGCACCTTGAGGCGCTGGCGCGATGCCGTGTGCTCGACCGGATCGAGAATCAGGAAGTCATCATTGGCCCAGTCGATTCCGTAGATGGGGCCGTTGGCGTTGACAGTCGGATGCCGCTTGTCGGTGCTGAGTTCGTCATGCGTGAAGGAGGCTTCCGTGCCCCATTCCCACGAGGTCAGAACGATATTGCGTTCCATTCCGGTCGGGCGAGAAGGCGCGGGCGGAAGTTCGCCCTTGCCGATGCGGTCGGTCCAGTCGGACAGCATGCCCAGGCCGCGCGGACGCCCGTAGTTGTTCATGGAACGGCTCATTCCAGCGCCGTCCTGTCCTACTTGCACGCGATGGTCCCAGGCTTCCATCGAGCTGTTAAAAACGCCCAGCTGGGGTTCGAGTTCGCGCGTGGCCTTGTCGCCGATCTGGTGGCAGGTTTCGCATCCCGCCTTCATCTGCCAGACCCAGTCGGACTGCGTTTTCAGATTCTCGTTGATCCCGTTGCCCTTTTCGCCTGTGCCGGGAAATTCGCTCGCGTCCGGAATTTTTGCCAGCGAATACCAATAATCCGCCGGATAGTATTGCGCCGCCGCGCGCTCGTTGGGAGCGATCAACGCTTTCAGAGCCAGGTTAGTTCCTGGCGTGGACATGACCTTCGGCGAATCGATCAGGCCGTAGCCGCGCACCCAGACGTTGTATCTCGCTTTCGGCAGTTGGGGCAGCAAATAGCGGCCGCGATCGTCGGTCACCACGATCTTTCGAAACTTTGTCGAGAGGTCGGTCGTTTCGGCGATCACCCAAACGCCTGCCTCGGGGCCATTGGCGCCGGTCACAACGCCGCCGATGCTTTCGGCATCCACCGGCACCTGATTCGCGTCCGCCTGGGCCGCTGAAGGCTTTGCAGCCGGGGCGGCGTGGACACGGACCATCGTCACAAAAAGAAACAGCGCAACAACGAAAAACGTGGCCCACTTCAGTTTTGGAAATCTGTCGTTTAATTTAGACATCGTTTCCTCCTTCAGCGATTTTGCCAAGCGGTGTGCCGGATACGGGACGGACCATGGGAATCAATTGCCTCAAAATTCAAGTGCGGCTTGACGGGAGAGACTGAAACTTTTCCGGAGTCCCACAACTCGGCAATCATTTGCCGGACTGTTGAATTGCGATTGCATCGTTGTGTTGAAAAGAAACGCCCGGAATATTCACCCTGATGGCTCCTGCTGTGGCCGTCTTGAGGGGGATCATATCTCAAATGAGCTTTAAAGAACACGAACTAAAAAAACAGAGCAAACCCGGGACGCTGTTTGAGGGAATCGCAGGAATTGCGATTGCCGTGTAAAAATGAAATGCCGGTTACGCGGCCTGGGTTCGGAAATTTCCGCCGCCATCGCGTTTGTAAATTCCTAAAATCGTTTAACTTGCTCGAACGCGATAAAAATTGTGCTGGCCGGTCCGTTACGTGCATCAAACCACGAAGTTGGCGATTACCAGGAGGGTACCTACATGTTCCCGTTCAAACGCTCGATTCGCTCGATCATTTTCGCCGGTGCAATTCTGGTTGCCGGCGCAAGCTACGGATGCGCAGCCCACGTGCGCGTTTATGACGAATACCATAGCGATTATCATCCGTGGGATCGCAATGAGGTTGTCGTGTACCGGCAGTATTGGGCGGGACGAAACCAGCCGTACCGCGATTACAACAGCCTCAGTCGCGATGAACAGAGAGAATATTGGAATTGGCGTCACGATCATCCGGGTGCGCATTAGGAGATTTTGTTTTCCAGTGGTACGGGCTTCAGCCTGTGGATTTTTATTTTTGCCGAGTCTCAAAAAAGTCAAAAGCACACAGGCTGAAGCTTGCTCCACTAGGAAAAAAACAATTCCGGCAAAGCGCATTGCAAGCCCACGCATCATCATGTAGCATCCCCAAATTCATGGAGGCTACATGCTTACGAGGCGGGACGTTTTAAAAGGCGCGGCGGGAATTGCAGGAGCTGCGGGGCTTGCCGGATCAGTCGCGGATGCGTTGGCGACCACAGCTCCCAAACCGCGCACGCCGATTAAATTTGACGTGCCCCGCGGCGGGTGCAATTGCCACACGCATATTTTCGATCCCGGCCATTTTATGTACGCCACGCCGCGCCCGTACACGCCGGAAACCGCCAACGTCGAGGACCTGCGCGCGCTGCAAAAAGGCCTGCATCTCGATCGCGTGATTATTTCGCAGCCCACCGTTTACGGCTCCGATATGGCCTGCACGCTGGATGCTTTGAAGCAACTCGGACCGAGCGCACGCGGCCTCGGCTTCATTGGAGACAACACCTCAGATGCGGACCTCGACCAGTGGCATCGCGGCGGTGTTCGCGGAATCGTGGTTCACGGCCTCGCCACTCTCACGCCTTTGGCCAAGCGGATCAAGGGCCGCAACTGGAGCGTCGAGGTATTTATCCGGCTGACGGAACTCGACAAAATGAAAGATCAAATCGTCGCTTCCCCCGTGCCCATTGTGCTGACCCAATTTGCCGGCGCGCAGGCCGCTCCCGGGATTCAACAGCCGGGTTTCGACACGCTTCTCGATCTGCTCCGCAGCGGAAAAGTCTATGTCCATTTCTCGGCTCCCGAACATGTTTCCAAGCAGCCCCCCGATTTTTCGGACATCGCGCCCATCGCGAAAGCAATGATTACCGCAAATCCCGACCGAATCGTGTGGGGCTCCGATTGGCCGCACGCCGCCACGATCCAGGGCCAGGTAATGACCGGAGTCACCCCGCTCGAACAGATCGATGATGCCGTCAGCCTGAATTTGCTCGCTATGTGGACTTCAGGAGCAGATCAGTTGAAACGGATTCTGGTGGATAATCCGAAACGGCTATATGATTTTTGAGGGGACCTATAGTTCACTCCTGAAATCTCCAGAGGATGAGTTGAACTGTACGACTCATAGAGATCTTGAATTGCCGGGTGCCTCACCCTTGCGATTTTACAAAGGTGCGGGTTTATATCTCACTGCAATGCTCAACAATGCGGGCAGGCCATTCGATTGGTTACCGGCGTGTGGCGGACACCCTCGGCTTTGTGCTTACCGCCGGGATGATTTGCGAGGCCGATCGTTCTCGGACAGATCGGAGAGGATCACCAGCGCGCGATCGGGTAACTCGGGAAGAATGCGGACGTCGCCGCCACCAAGGCTGGCTGGGCGCGAGCGACAGTGCGTGTGGTACAATCTCTCCATGATTCAGATCGGCGATTGCATATTCCGCCTCTGTTGTTGTAACAACAGTGCGCACACGTGTGGGGAAAACGCGCGATAGGAACCGAATCGAACGCATTGCAGTTCACCCACCTTTGGCGATTAGCCCTCACGGTGGGTTTTTTATTTTTGGCGTATTTTTGAGCGCGGCGCTCTGGAAGCCGGGACGGTTTGAGAAACGCGCGACGATGGAGGCCATTCGGAAATGAAGGTTTCGAACTCGCAGTGGGCGGAAAAACTTGCCGGGAAAATTCCCGAGAGTCTGGCCCGCGAAATTGACATTTTTGAGACGGAAATTGCCCTGAAGAAGCAGGGCAAGGTGGACGACCGCCTGTTCGCCGAAACGCGGCTGCGGCGGGGAATTTACGGCCAGCGGTATGACAACGGGCACAGGTCCAACGGAAAAAGTGTTCAGAAAATTTCGTATCCTTCCGGCGAACTGACCAAAGGGCCGGGCACGATGTGGGATGCTCCGGGGATGCAGCGTATCAAAATTCCGGGAGGCGGGCTGAATGCCGGGCAGCTCGAGACGCTGGCCGATCTGGCTGAAGAATATTCGGACGGGATCGCGCACGTCACCACGCGGCAGGATTTTCAGCTGCACTACGTTCACATCGATGACACGCCAAGCCTGATGCGACGCCTGGCCGCCGCGAAGATTACCACGCGCGAGGCCTGCGGAAATTCGGTGCGCAATGTGACGGCTTGCCCGTATGCGGGCGTGTGCCCGGATGAAAAATTTGACGTCACGCCGTACTCTCACGCCGTTTCGAAATTTTTGTTGGGCCATCCCGACACGCAGAATTTCGGGCGGAAATTCAAGCATGCGTTCAGCGGCTGCTCGCAGCACGCCTGCGGCGTCACAAGCATGCACGACATGGGCATGATCGCCGTCACGCGCATCGAAAATGGAAAAGAGAAGCGCGGGTTTGAAACGTACGTCGGCGGCGGGCTTGGCGCCGTGCCGTATCAGGCGAAATTGTTCGACTCGTTTGTTCCGCCGGAAGAATTGCTGCCGCTGGCGCAGGCGATTTCGCGCGTCTTCGCGAGGCTGGGCGAGAAAAAAAATCGCAGCCGCGCGCGGATCAAATTTCTTGTGCAGGATTTGGGTATCGAGAAATTCAAGGAATTGGTTCTCGAAGAGCGCAAGACGCTGACGCCCGATCCACGATGGACGGAATTCGTGAAGGACGCCGACGTATTTCAGGAATCGGCGCTGCGTCCCGGCGGCAAAGCGCCGTTGCTCGGTTCGGAACCGTTCCAGCGCTGGATGAAGTCCAACACGCGACAGCAAAAACAGGACGGCTACGTGGTTGTCACGATCGCGCTGCCGCTCGGCGACATCACCGCCAATCAGTTGCGCTCTCTCGCGGACATCGCGCGCCGCTTCACGAAGGAAACGATTCGCACGACGGTGGAGCAGAACATCGTTCTTCGCTGGGTCAGCCAGAGCGATCTGGCGGAATTGCACAAGGCTCTCGAAGGCGCCGGCCTCGCCGGTCCCGGCGCGGGCACCATTCTCGATATCGCCGCATGCCCCGGAACAGACACGTGCAAACTCGGAATTTCCTCTTCGCGCGGGTTGGCCGCCGAATTGCGAAAACGCCTGGAAGAAAAAAGTTTTGAGTTGGACGCGTCGATCGAAGGCCTGCACATTAAAATCAGCGGCTGCTTCAATAGTTGCGGCCAACATCATGTGGCGGACATTGGATTTTACGGCGTCAGCCGCAAAATGGCGGGATACGCGGTGCCACACTTTCAGGTTGTTCTCGGCGGCGAGTGGGAGCAAAACGCGGGCTCCTACGGACTTCCCGTGATCGCGATTCCGTCAAAGAACATTCCGGAAGTTGTGTCACGCCTGACGGGCCGGTATGCCACGGAGCGCGCGAACGGTGAAAAATTCAAGGACTTCATCAAGCGCATCGGCAAAGTGGAATTGAAAAAGATGCTGGAAGACCTTGCCAAATTGCCTGCCGATCCAGCGGACCGTTCTTTCTTCAGCGATTGGGGCGACCCGCGCGAATACGGTCTTTCGGACATGGGAATCGGCGAATGCGCCGGCGAAGTTGTGTCGGCAACCGATTTCAATCTCGGCGCTGCTGAGAGGGAATTGTTTGAGGCGCAAGTGGCGCTCGAAAACGGCCAGATCGAACAGGCGGGGACGACGGCGTACAAATCCATGGTGCGTGCGGCGAAGGCGCTGGTGCTCCTCGAAGACCCGAATGTCGCGGAAGATCCAGCGAAAATCGTGGGGGAATTTCGCTCGCGCTTCTATGACACGCAGAAATTTTTCGATCCGTTTGCGGGCGGGAAATTCGCCAACTACCTGTTTGACGCGCACGAGAAATCGGAAAAGCCCTACACGCCCGATTCGACCCGCTACCTGATCGACGAGGCGCAGCTTTTTATCGACGCCGCACACAGTTGTTATAACCGGATGGGAACGCCGGCGAACGCCTGAGCAATAAATTTATTCAGAATAAACAAAGGGATTCGAGCGCATGCAACTTCAGCACGTCAATGTGAAACTCTTTCTCCAGAATCCCGAGGCCATCGACCTCGAGCCGTTGATTCCGATTTTTCACAGCTGGATTGAAAATCAAAACGGTTCCGAACTGCTGCTGGACATCGCCGATTACCAGCACGTTCCCGCAGGTCCCGGCGTGGTGCTGATCGGGAACGATGGCGACTACAGCGTGGACAACGCGGACGGACGCCTCGGCGTTCGCTACAACCGCAAGGCGGCGCTGGAGGGCGGCAATCAGGACCGGCTGGAGCAGGCTGCGCGCGCCGCGCTGAAGGCCTGTCGTCGATTGGAAGTGGACCCGCGCCTCGGAGGGAAATTTCATTTCAACGGTCATGAAATCGAAATATTCATCAACGACCGGCTGCTGGCTCCGAACAGCGACGCTACGCGCGAGGCGGCGCAGCGGGATTTCAAACTCTTTGCCGCACGTCTTTTCGGTGGGGCTGAATATACATTGTTGTATCCGAACGATCCTCGCAGGCTCTTCGGAGTAACGCTAAAGACGGCCCTGCCGTTTTCAGCGGCGGATTTATTGGCGGGGCTGGCGTAATGAGCGGCGCCGGCAAGACGCCGGTTTGACGAAGATCATTCGATGTTTCCGAATGAAGGAGCGCCCGTGGGAAAACTGATTCAGAAATCCAAAGTGAGCGTCCGCAAGGAAGCCGGGAACAGCAAGATCAAGCGGGTCGAGATCGAAGGTTTTCCGGGCGAAGTGCGGATGGGAATTCACGGCGGCATCGCGCAATATTTCAAGCTTTCGCCCGATGAGCCGATGGCGTCCACGCTCGATTACGTTGTGGCCGCCATTGGCGGCTGCATGACGGGAACCGTGGCCGGAGCCCTTGAAGCGCGGGGTGTGCGCGCCGATTCTGAAAAGCTGCAAGTGGAAGCCGAGGGAACGATCGAGGACGTGGACGGCAAGATGATCCTTACCGGCGTGAAGCTGCGCTACCGAATGACGATTCCCAAGGAAAAGCGCGCGACCGTTGAACGGGCGCTGCAACATCACGAAACGCTGTGCGCTGTTTCCGAAAGCGTGCGCCGGGGAATTAAAGTCGAGTGGGAAAGCGAAATCGTCGAGGAAGCGTAGGGTTTCCAGGATCCAAATCATCCCTCTCCCTCGCGGTACGAGGGCCTTTTCCACTCGTTTTTCACCCCGATTCTAACCGCTCTTCACCTTCTTTCTTTGAAATGCAGAGTCCATTCGTAAACCGGGGGCCGGCAAGCTTCCATACGAATTTTTAATGCTTCAAAGAAAGTTTCTTGAAATTCTTCCCCGGATGTATATGATGTGGCCTCAAAGTTCAAGCACAGGGAAATCGGTTTCGTCCGGAACGAGTAGAGCAGTTTACTTGGGCCCCCAGTAACAATGACCCGCAAGGTCCTGGAGCGGAGACGATGCTGAGAAGAAGTCCTGAAAAAGGTTCCACGACAGTAGCCCTCGCCTTTGCCATTTTTCTCGTCGTAATGACGGTCATCACGGTCTATATCTTCTGGGCCAAAATCTGGTGGTTTCCTCCGGCCATAACGAATTTTGGGCACGAAATTGACGCGCAGTTCATGCGCACGCTGATTATTACCGGCGTTGTCTTCGTCGCCGCGCAATTCGGCCTGGCGTTCGCCATCTACAAATTTCGCGATCAGGGCCAGAAGGCGGCATATTTCGAGGGCAACAACACGATGGAAATCATATGGACGCTGGCGACCGTGGTCTTGTTTGTTGGCCTGGGATTGTATGCGCGAAGCGCCTGGGCGGAGGTGCACTTCATGGGCGCATCGGAAGGCGCGTTGCCGATTGAAATCACCGCGCAGCAGTTTGCATGGAACTTCCGTTACGCCGGCCCCGACGGGAAATTTGGCCGCACGAAACCGGAGCTGGTCAGCGCGTCTACCGGCAACCCGGTGGGTTTGGATTCGACCGATCCGTCATCGAAGGATGACGTGGTTTCGCCCGTCATCGCCGTGCCTGTGGGGCGTGAAGTCGAATTGATCATCCGCTCCCAAGATGTGACGCACAGTTTCTACGTGCGCGAATTGCGATTGAAGCAGGACGCCGTGCCGGGCATGGAGATTCACATGCACTTTACAGCGGAGGTGCCCGGTAATTACGAAATCGCCTGCGCCGAGTTGTGTGGGCTGGGGCATTACCGGATGCATAGCATGCTCCAGGCGATGTCCGAACCAGATTTCGAAAAGTGGATGAAGGATCAGGAAGCGGCGAATCAGTAAAGTGAACGCATTGTGCGAGGAAAAAGTCAGGGTTGAGGCAATTGCAGGCTAGCGCGGTCAGGCCCATATACCGAACCCAAGG
>Ga0265316_10007092_pt1 | contig 10600 bp, 6 predicted proteins | sample 4522metaG_FD_202092 | JGI IMG/M metagenome (GOLD analysis project Ga0265316, IMG submission 202092) | Rhizosphere microbial communities from Carex aquatilis grown in University of Washington, Seatle, WA, United States - 4-5-22 metaG | ecosystem: Host-associated > Plants > Roots > Rhizosphere >...
TCTTCGAATGTCGGATCCTGTTTGCCGGCGACGGTCCAGGCGCGCTCGATGGAGAGCGCCACCAGCGTCAGAGCATCGTAGTAATAGAAGGCCCCGTCGAGCGGGACGTCGCCATTCCAGGTGGCGGTGAACTCGGCCGCAAAGGCGTCGGCCGAGGCGAAAATGCTGGGCGCCACGCCGACAGCTCCCTCGATCTTTTCCGGGAAGGCGTTGGCCACGAACGAGCTGGTCTTGAGAGTCGGCGAGAAGTACCAACGCCGGTCAGGCGATGGATAGATGACGGAGATGTCGTTGACGATCCTCGCGCCGGAAATGGGATCGGCGGCCAGCAACACCACCTGCAGATTCGCGACCGAAGCCCGCATGAGTAGATTCGAATAGTCCTCGTGCCCCACGGGCAGGGCAATCTGGGCCAAAGCAGATCCGCCAAGCTGTTGCAGCGCCGCCGCCGCCGCCGCCGCGAAAGCGGAGTTGTAAAGGTCGCTCGTGTAGATGATGGACGCCGTGCCCTCGCCATCCGCGATCATGCGCTTGCCCAGGGCCTGCCCAAACGAGGTCGGCGTGGCCGCGAGTCGGAACCACGGGTAGTCCGCGTCGACATCGGTGCTCTCGACCGAGTCGGTCCCGTAGGGTGACACGAACAGAAGCCTCCGTTGCTTGAGGATGGGCAGAATGGCCATGGCCACGTCTGCGCTCTCTGGCCCGATCACCGCGACCACGCCTTCGTCGAGGACGTGGCCAAGCGATGCGAGAGCCCGTGCGGGATCCGAGTGGGTGTCCCCAACCACAAGACGCATGCGTCTTCCTGTTACCCCACCTTTGGCATTCACCTGATCAGCCACCATCATGGCCGCTTCTTCCAGGTTGATCCCCATGGCCCCTACCTCGCCCGTGAACGGCAACAACAAGCCCACATTCAAGGTGGGGCCGGTATTCTGACTGCTACACGCGACCTGCGAACAGGCGCAGCAGAAGGCAAACACCACAAGCACGACGCGGCCACGGGCCAGCGACCGAGCCAAGCAACGGGGAAATGTGGGGTTGTCGAGACTCATGGGCCTACCATTCCTGGATCACCTGAACCATCACCGTGCGGCCGAGCTGTGGGTAGTCCACCCCGGCGAAACCTGGATCGACAATGCGGGTCCCGAACAGATTGCGCGCGGTCAGTCGAAAGATCGTCTCGCGGTCGGCCAAGAGCGAGACCCCAACGGTCTGCAGGCTGCCGCCAAGGACAAAGTATTGCGGGTATGCGTAGAGACCGCCGTTGTCCAAAATATTGGTCCGGCTCGCCCTTCGCGCGGTGACGTACGAACCTTCGAGTCCAAGGCGCATGGGCCCGCGCAATCGCTTCCCGCTGATCCCCGCATTGGCCACCAGAACCGGATAGGCCAGGTTCCCGTAATTCGTCAGGTCGGCGACGTAGCCTCGCTGATTCGTGCTCTCGACGGTTTTGTTGACCGCCACGTTCGCGTATCCCATCACCAGTTTCCTGTAGTCGATGTGCAGCTCGGACTCCCACGAGAGCGACATGGTCTTGCCGATGTTTCCGGCCACCTGGTTGTCACCCTGCTGCGCGAATTCGGCCTGGTCCAGCAAGTAGTTGCCGGCCAGCCCCGTGGCCATGAAGACGTACTTGCCAGGCCGGTAGGAGAGCTGAGCCTCGACGGTGTGGATGTGGCTCGGCTTGAGCGCCGGATTGCCCATGATATCTCCCGTGGCCACGGGAAAACTGTACAAAAGCTCGGGGGACGGCGCCTTGAAGGCGCTGCCGTAGAGCAGTTTGAGGTGCACGTTCTCGGACAAGGAGAGGACGCCACCCAGCCTGCCGCTCCATTGGCCACCGTAGATGTTGTGGTAGTCGTAGCGGGCGCCGGCCGCGATGGTCAGCCTGGGGCTCCAAGGCGACCACATGACCTGTGCGTGCACGGCGGGGCTGCTGAAACTGACTTCGCCAAGCGCGCCTGAGCGCGACGTTTGGATGTCGCCAGCCGGAGTCGTGTCCACAGTCGTCTTGAGCACGCTGTGGGCAACCATCAGGTGTTCGTGGTCGAGGATGTAGCCGACACCGGCCAGAAAGGCCAAATTCGTCCGCGGGCGCCATTTCGCCTCGGCACCTACGTCCGTGCCAAGGTAGCCAAAATCGCGCTTGATGTAGTAGGTGTCACTGCCCACCTCGATGCGGTCGCGCGAAGTGGGACCGCCCGCGAACAGGAACCCATCCACGGTCACATCGAGCCGGGGGTTGACCGCCACGTCCGCGCGCACATCGATCATGCCTTGGCGCAGGGAAATGTTCGTTCCATTGCTGCGGCCGCTGGCATCGATCCCGTGGGTCAGCTGGGCCCAGTCGGCAAATTCGGCGCCGCGGTCGAGTTGCGAGAAATATCCAGAAACTGAAAGCAAGGCGGCTGGCATCACCTGATAGGACGCCTTCAAGAAAGCAACGTTCGACCCCTGGACAAGGTCACGCGAGCGCCCGTCCGCAGATGCATAGCTGGGCAACTGCGGCGCGGGAGACTGCCGCGGCAGTTGCAAACCCGACCTATCCTCGGTGTACAAGCGATAGGAAGCGAGCAGCTTGAGTTTGCCAACCTCCGCGCCGAGGGTGGCATCCTGGCCCGACTGAAGTGTGCTGCCAGCGTAGTCACCGACCACGCCCAGTTCGCCTCCCTTGATGTCTTCGGGCCGGCGGGTGACGATGTTGATCACGCCCAGGAAAGCATCGGCACCGTACAGCGCCGAAGCAGGCCCGCGGATGACCTCGATCTGCTGGACCGCGGACAGGGGAATAAGTTCCGGCCCAAGCCAATTGCCCGCCGTGGAGCGAAAAGCAACGGAGTGGCCATCGATCATGACCTTGACCAGGCCACTTTCCGAACGAAGTCCGCCAGACACCCCGCGGATGCCGAGATTCGGAATGATGTGATCGTCGATCACGTAGACGCCAGCGACGTGGCGTAAGGCCTCTTCGGTCGAACGGTACCCCCAGCGCCGAATCTCCTCTCGCCCGATGACTGTGGCGATGGCAGGGGCTTCGTCCTCCTTGACCTCTGACTTGGTGGCGGTCACGACGGTGTTTTGCAGAAGCGCTTCCAGGTCCAAGTCGGCGATGTCGCGCACCTTACCCGCAATGTCGAATCCGCCTAGCGCGGCCGCTCCGTTACCGCTCGATTCTTGTGCAGGTTCCGTCCCCGGTGCATTGGGCCCGCTTGGCACGGCGCCCATCGACTCCGGTGCCGCAGCTGTCGGCACCACGTCGACCGCTGGCGCCGCAACCGATGCTGGCTCCTGCGCAGGCGGTGCAACCTCGACGGGCGGCGCAGCATCCATCGGCCCCGCCGCGCGCACGGCACCTGGAAACAGCAGCATCACCAGCGATGCGAAGGATGCGCCCGCCGAGAATGCAAAGAATCGCCTTGGCATGGATGGCTTCCTGTTCTTTATCGTCAGAGATCGAGGCGGCTTGAGATCAGGACCGATCGGGCGAAACGCCCGCCGTCCCATGGGAACTCAAGCCACCACCTACTGCCGCCGATAGACAAGCAACGAGGTGGGCTGCCACCCGGATTCAATGGTGGCCATGGAGGAAACTGATGCCGCGAAGGCTGTGGAGAGATTGGGTGGCAAGTGGAATCAGGATTGCTTGCGCCTCGTTTTCAATTCTGGGGGTCGCTGCATGGACGGGTTGCGGCGGCAGCGACACGGCGGACGCTGGCGCGAGTGAGGCGGGGGCGGGTGCCCCATCGACCGAGATCTACTCCTGGTGGCTTCTTGGCGGCGAAGCGCAGGCGCTTCAGCAAGTATTCCAGGCGTACACGGCCGCGTACCCCAAGATCCACCTCATCAACGCAGCCGCGCAGAACAACACCGTCGGTTACGACGCCAGGGCCGATCTGGCGGTGCGCATGGCCGCGAAAAATCCCCCGGACGCATTTCAGGAAACCGGCGACCTGCCCACCTGGATCACCACCGGCAACGGCATCCAGCAACTCGACGACTTCTTTGCCACGCAGGGCTGGGCCAGCCAACTCTATCCTTTCTTGACCGCGCCCACGCTGGTCGAGGGAAAGCGATATGCGATACCAACCGATATCGGCAGCCAGAACGTCATCTGGTACAACAAGCGCGTCTTCACGACCAACAACCTCGCGCCGCCCAAGACCTGGACCGAATTCGTGACCGTGGCCGAGGTACTCAAGGCCAAGGGAATCGCGCCCATGGGGATGACACTGCAAGGTTGGGTGATGCGTATCGTTTTCGATGCCCTGATTGCCGAGGCGGCGCCCGACGCGACGAAGCGAGGACAGTTCTTGCTGGACGTCTACGCCGGCAAAGCCAGCGACGGAACGTCGACGGCCGCGCTGGCCTTGAAAACGGCCATCGCGAACTTCGATGTGCTCGTGAGCAACTACGTGAACACTGACTGGGCCAGCACGGACGCCACCGGCAACACGCTGGGATGGGACGCGCTCACAGAGCGCGTGGCCGATGGGACGGTGGCCATGTTCCTGCACGGCGACTGGGTGAAAGGGCTACTCGACAACATCGGCGAAACCGGCGGCGTCGACTACGATGCGGTCTTCTTCCCGGATGGGGCCGCCACGAATACCTACCTCTACAATGTCGACACCTTTTGCCTACCGGTCGGGGCCAAGAACGCGCAAGGAGGCAAGGACTTCATCCAAACCTTCCTCACGCCGGCGACGCAAGTGGCGTTTGCCAGCAAGAAAGGCTCGTGCCCAGTTCGCGCAGACGCCGATCTGACTCGACTGGATGCGGTGGCTCAGGAGATCTGCGCGCACATTGGATCGAAGACCTACCAGGTGAGTGTCAACGAGGATTTCGACAGCATTCTGCAGGGCGCCTACAGCCAAGGTGTCGACGGTGGCCTGCCGCCCTCTGCCGTCGTGCAGGACACCATCTACCGGCAGATTGCCGCCGTCTATCAGCCGCGCTAGAGCACCGAACGGGTTGACGGACCGAGTGAAATTGCGCAGTTGCGAGCGGCCCGAGGCGCGAGGAGGGAGAATACTCGACGTATTTGACCGACGAGCAACGAAGGGACGCGACGCAAATGCGCGATTTCACGACTGGAGTCAACCCGTTCGGTGCTCTAGCCAAGTGGTGTCGACAGACCGTTTCGAGTTTTGCCGGCCTGCGGGTTGACGTTGACCATTTCATCGGACAACCTCCCGCGCGCTGCGGGCGACGGAATCTCGACGGACTTCGGCGAACAGGAACTCCCCAAGCAAACCCAAGCAAGAAGGACCGGACATGAAACGCGAGGACTGCATTTGTTTTAGTGGCGCGGCAGGCGGCGCCGAGGCGGAATTCGGAGCGGCGGCAGAGCGCCACGGCATCGACGAGGTGAACTTCACCTTCGACGGGCACAGCAATGCCCGCCAACGCGGCCTGCGCGTCCTCACCAGGGCGGAACTGCGCCATGGCGACGTCAGCCTAGGCTACCTGAGCAAGCTCATGCACCGGAAGTATCCGGACACGCCCATGTTCCGCAAGGTGCTGCAAACGATCTGGCACCAGGTCGACAATGGGCAGGAGATCTTCGTGGTCGGCAAGATCAACCCCGACGACACCGTCACCGGCGGTACCGGCATCGCCGCCGAGTACGCGAAACTGTTCAATCGGCCGGTGTACGTGTTCGATCAGATTCGCTCGGGTTGGTTTCGCTGGAACGGTGATGCCTGGGAGAACGCCGCCGAGCCGGTCATTCGCCAGCCACTTTTCTGCGGTACCGGTACGCGCTTCCTCGAAGCCAATGGGCGGGCCGCCATCGCAGCCCTCTTTGCCCGCAGCTTCGGCTAGGGGCTATCCCTAATTCACCGACGTCAGCAAAGTCAAGATACGGGAAAGCGGCGCTCGGCTTCGCGGGGTTTCGCGGGGGCGCTCCTCGGCGGCCGCATGCCAACGGCCGCGCTACGCGCGTCCATGGCACGCTCGGCAGACGGGTCCTTACGCGACCGGCAGCAAGTCCGGCAAGAGGAGAAGTATCGTGCATGCCGGTCGCGGGCCCCTCTTCCGCCTCGCTGGCAACCGGGCGCTGTGCGCCCGGTGCGCTCTGCAACGCCGCCTCGAAGTCGTCCCCCGCTCCACCCGCACGCCGAGCTTGACCTCAACTCAGCCAGATCCCGGCGCAGCCGACCTGGACGAGAGCAAGATAGTTGCGCGCCATCTTCTCCTAGCGAGTTGCAATCGCCCGAAACCGCTTCAGCCGGTGGAAGAAGAACTCGATGAGATATCGTTGCCCATAGAGTTTGCGGTCGAGGCCAGGCTTCTTCTTTCGACCTGGTGCCGGATGAATGACCGGCTTCATGTCGTGGTCACGCACTTCCTTGCCGAATTCGCCTGAGTCGTAGGCGGTGTAGACGATGAGAGCTTCGCCGCTTGCGTGTGCGAGCAGATCGGTCGCCACTGCGCGATGAACAGGCGGTCACCGCGTATAGATTCTGGCCCGCTCTTCTGGGGTGGAATGACTCGTGCGAGGCGAGCCCACTGCTTGTCTGTCAGCGCGTGACGATGCACGCTTTCGTTTGATCACGTCCGGCAGGAACTCGCAAAGAATCCAACTTCGCCCGATCCTCGGAGCCGAGGTCAAGCTCGGCGCGCGTGCGGGCCGGGGTCGACTCCGAGGCGGCGTAGACGAGCGCCGCGAGCGTCCGCGCTCGCGTGCCAGCGAGTCGGGAAAGGGGCCAGCGGCCGGTCCCCCGGCCGCGTAAGGACCCGTCTGCCGAGCGTGCCATGGACGCGCGCAGCGCGGCCGTTGGCATGCGGCCGCCGAGCGGGTCGCCCCCAGCCCGCACGCAGAAGCCGAGCGCCGCTTTCCCGAATGCCTCCTTTGCAGACATAAGAATTGGGGACAGCCCCTAGCCGAGAACCAGCACCTCCATTGGACGAAGGGTCACAGAAACCAGCGACTGGCCGCCGACAAGATAGGCAGCACCCGGCGACGCAGCGGCCGGCGCCCCGTGCAGGGGCAGATTCGTGAACAGCACCGACAGCGAGCTTCCAGGTTGGTGAAGCTGCCGATCCACCACGACACTGAGCGTGGCTGGATCGGTTTGGCTGGTGTTCGCCACGACAACAACTTCGCTGTCGTTGAGAACGCGCGAGTACGCGAGCACGCCACCCGGATAGGGCGAATATCCAAAGTCGACGCCGTTGCCGGTGAGTTGCCTGAAATACTGCCGTCCATAGCGCAGAGCTGGATTCGTGGAGCGAAGCGCGCTGATTTTCGCGATGGCCTGGTAGTACAGGTGCTGCGGGCTCTGCGTGAACACGGCGGGATTGCGCCACAGACACTCGCGGGCCGATTCGCGCGAATTGCCAGCCGCGTCCATCCCCTGTTCCATCCCGTAGTACACGCTAGGAACGCCTTGGAGGGTAAGCAGACAGGCGATGGCCATCGTGACCTGTTCGGGCTGGCACGCGGCTGCGTAGCGATAGGGCAGATCGTGGTTCTCGACGAAGGTGACGAAGTACGCGCCGACGTCGCCGTGCGAACTCAAGACCTTCTTCTGGATGTCCCGGCGAAAGTCCATGTGCAAGGCCAGTTCGGCCGGTGCCATGACCCCCTTGCACACGCCTTCGAGCCGCTTGCGCAGCGGAAAATCCAGTGTCGCATCGGCGCCGATGATGCCCACGTCGTCGCGCGCGGTATCGCGGCCGACGTACTCGGCGATCTTCGCCTCGTCATCGTCCATCCACACCTCGCCGAAGGTGAAAAAGTTCTTCTTCCCGATGGAAAGCGCGAACTCGCGCATGGCATTGGCAAAGCTGCGCGAAAAATCGCGCTCGACGTACATCAGCGTGTCGATGCGAAAGCCGTCGATGTCGAACTTGGCGATGAGGTACTGGTAGGCGCGGATCAAGATGTCGCGAACCGGGTAGGTGCCATCCGTTGGCTTCAGATACTCCGTCACCAGCTCCTTGAGCCGGCTGAAATCTCCCCGTGTCTTGTCCGGACTTCCATCCACATCACCGCGGCGCCGGAAGTAATCGTTGCGCTGCAAATCTTGCGGCCAGACGCCAGCGTCGCGCGGCAGATTCGCGACCTGCGCGATATCCGTCCACGCCCCCTGCGGGACGCCGTTGCCGTCGCGCCAGTAGATATTGTATTCGGGGCCATCACCCTTCCAAGGCGCCACGTCGCGCATGCCCTCGTAGTTGAAGAGATCCCCCGCGTGGTTGAGAACGATATCGAGAATGACATACATACCCTTGGCGTGGATCTCGTCAACCAGTTGCCGAAATTCCTGATCGGCGAGCTCGGGTTGCGCCAAGGCCTGCGCCGGATCTTTGCAAAACCGCGGTTCTATGCGCAGGAAGTCCTGCGTGGCATAGCCGCCGTAATAGTCCGTGAACTTCTGCGGATTCATCAAGACCGGCGAGACCCAGATGGCGCCGGTGCCAAGCCCTTGGATGTAACTCAATTGTTGCCGAATGCCCTCGAAGTTCCCGCCCTGGTACGGCAGATAGGGATCTGGCTGCCGAGGGGCTTGACTGGGATTGTTGAAGCGATCGACCAGCAGAAAATAGATAAGCTGGTCGCGCCAGTCCTCAGGGGATTGGAAGGGTGTGCGAAAACTCGCGCCACCCGCGGAGATGGTCTTTTGCGCGAGTGCGTCCACCTTGGCCTGAGCGATGACTTGATTGGCCTGTGCTCCAAAGATACTTGTCGTTGACATAGCCGCAGCCTCCTTCGTGATTGCCCAATATTCGGAGAGCGAAACCCGGGCCTGCATGCGTCGAGGAAAGGCCCGAGCCAACGCGGCAGAAGATACCCCCAGACGCGCTAGACGACAAGAATCGCCGCGCAGGGGACGCGAATCCGGCGCGGGGTGAATATCAGGGTGGGCGCGCGACCAGCTTGTAGATCGCGTAGCGCTCGTCGCCCGTGACGTTGTCGGCGAAGCGCGCGAGAAACTCGGTGGAGCCCTTCCAGTCCCGCAGATCGTCCGGCGACCAAGAGAAGGTTCGGCCGAAGCCGTAACTGACGGATCGGGGCGCGGCGCCGGGTTCAGCGAGCGGATCGAGATCCTTCAAGTGATCGAGCGCGATCAGAACCTCGCGCTTCTGCTCGACATGGACTCGCCATGCCTCACGCAGAAGTTCCCCGAGAGCAAGGTGAAGTTTGGATTGGCGAGTGAACCTCACCACGTCGCCAAAGCGCCGTTCGCGAACGATGTAAATGGGGTTTTGCGCATAGTAGGGAATGGATTCTATGTAAAAGTCCGGCTCCGCTAGAAGGATGGCTCCTTGGTGCTCCGCGTGCGCGTCGAGATAGGCGCCAAAGGCCCGGTTTCCGCTCATGTCGTAGACGACATCCAGCGCAAGTTTGTAGATCCCGCTCGCAAGAGAGAACACCAGCAAGATCGGCAAACACCCATAGAAGCCAACACGCGCCAGCACCAAGGAAACGCGCCGCTCGGACCGCGCAGGGCCAGCGTCGTCGGCCATCCAGGTGAGCGTGACCAGAAAGACGAGAAGCAAGCCCTGGTGGCGGTAGCCTCCCGGATACACCACGGCGAACAGCACGCTGAGCGCGAAGATGGCCGCCCACGCCACCGCGAGCAGGGCCGGCCGCCGCAACAGCCCGAGCGTGGATCCGATGAAAACCAGATTGATCAGCACCGCGACAAGACCGGGCAGGCGCGGAGCCACCGAGCCGAATTGCTTCGCGGGATCGCACAACGTGGACCCGATGGCGGAAAGTACGTTCCATGCGTTGTAGCGCGTGGTTTCCGACGAAACGATCTGGTCCGAGGGCCATACCGTAAGGACAGCCGCGACGGCACCCGCGGCCAGTAGCACCGTCGCGAGATAAAGCCCACCGGCGGCGCGGCTTGCGCAAGGCGTGCGCCGGTGGACGAATTCGTCCCAGACCCAATAGGTCATGAGTAACCCGGCAAGAAGGAGCGAGTGGATGTTTGTGTTGGCGAGGCAGGCGAGCGCGACGCCCATCCACACCGGCCGCCGCCGGGGCTGGCGGTAGAGCCAAGCAAAAGTGAAGAGCAGGAGGATCGAGATCCCGTAGTTCCTGGCAACGACCGAGCATTCATAGAGCGGCATGCGCCCAAAGACGAACAGAGCTTTGAGCCAAAGCGGCAACGGTGAACGGAAGATCAAGAGCGCGACCGCGGCCACGGCGACGGCCAAGCTGAGGATCGGCAGAACCAGTTTCGATGACGTGACGACATAGCCGGCATGAAGCAAGAGGTACCAAAGCGCCGGATGCCCCTCGTCCTTGAGCAGCGCGAACAGATCGGGCAGCGACTTCGCGCCTCGTGCCAGGCTGAGGGCCCGAACCTCGTCGCGCCAGAACTCGTGGCGAAGGGTGCCCAGAACCACGACCGCACACCAAAGCAAGAACAGCAGCCAGCGCAGCCGCTTCTCGCGCAGTGCCCGCGCATCGACCACCAAGGCTTGCCCAGTACTTGCGTCGACCGTTGGCAACCTCGCCTCTCGGTCTAGCGGCCCATGGTGAAAGTGGCTTCGCTCATGCTTCTGGCTGTCGTATCACAGAGTCGGGCGCTTGGACAAACAGACGAGCAACCACAGCTTTGTCCACGGCACCGCGGCG
>Ga0265316_10007093_pt1 | contig 10599 bp, 18 predicted proteins | sample 4522metaG_FD_202092 | JGI IMG/M metagenome (GOLD analysis project Ga0265316, IMG submission 202092) | Rhizosphere microbial communities from Carex aquatilis grown in University of Washington, Seatle, WA, United States - 4-5-22 metaG | ecosystem: Host-associated > Plants > Roots > Rhizosphere >...
TTTTAAGCTTCTTAGGGCGCGTCGGTCCGGCCATACGTTGTTTTGCCTCGGCAGCGATCGCCGGAGAACCGACAGCCACCTGGTCGACCTTCAACGCATTAACGGCCGGAATATCAGGTGTTTTTATCGTCGCCCCCGCCTGTTGTCGTTCCACCATGCGTACACCGAATGTTTCCATCAATTGTGACGAGCGCCGCGTTCCAAACTCTTTGCGAAGCGCTTGACCGATACAAACAAGAGCTTGCTTGTCTTTCAGGAGCGCGCCGAAGCGGTCATCTGTTTTGACCTTCTGGACAACATTTGTCGGAATTTTATCACCAAAAAAAGTAGTAATGCTTTTAATTCCGTCGATGATTTCTTTGACCAGTGGCGCATACTGTTCGACAAGGCCCGGCGATTGTGGTTCGGGTTCGGCAGCGGCCGGGGAAGATTCGGGAAGATTGAATTTATTTTCCATGTTACGCAGCATCACCCTTTCCATCACTTGCTGTTGAATTGCCATTGCACGAGTATACCCGGTTTCCATTGCTTCCATCATTCCGGCGAATTGTTCCATCGGGTCAGGACCGGCCGGAACGCCACGCGCCATGCCGCCCGTCGTTGAGTATGCTGACTTCATCACTTCCGTGATTGCAGATATAGTCGCAAGCTGGAGCTGCATAGACTCTGACATGCTGGAGGAACCGCCGCCAAGCATCGGGAGAAGCGGGTTGCTTTTGGGCAACGGCGGGAATACGTCGGAATCAATTTCAAGATTAAATGACTTTGTTCGCTGCTCTTTGTTCTCTCTCCAGACAAAATGCAGGTAGTAAACACCACCCCTGAACCGCTCGGCAATGTCGCTTTGGTCAGGTTCAATGCCGACGTACTTTGTTACGTAGGGTTTTCGCTGTTTGCCCGTCTCTTCGTCTTTAATGACGCGGTAGACATAGCACGTATAATTGTTTTCGGTATCTTCCCCAAGCTTGGCGGCGAATGCCGAAATCTTCGCTTCAATTCCAATGTCATCAACCGATTCAACGGAGTCAAGACTCATTTGTTGATTTTTTGCCATGAAAAAGCCCCTTTATCTTTGGATAGAAAACCGCGACGAGCCCGGCCGCGACGGGTAAAAAAAAACCGAAAGCGGAATATTGCTTTATGAGAAATACGATATTTTTTACAGCATCGACACGGGAAACATAGTCAGAAACAGTATTAATGCCTGGATTAGACGTTTGAACGACGGCCGGGAAGACGGTATCGGGTGCAACCGACCGGAAGGCCGGATAGAAAACCGACATGTAAAGACTCTGTGACGTAGGAAACGGTTTGAACTTCGAAAGGTAAGATAGAACAGGGCCGCGAAGCTGACTTTCTATATCAGGGTAAAGATTAACAAGGGAATCCGCATCAGGAAAACCCAGACTCTTTGCGGTCGACGGCATAAACTGAATAAGCCCGCGCGCGCCAGTAACGGCATTACGCGCGGCGGGGTCGAATGAAGATTCAAACGTAATGAGACGTTTCAACGCTTCGGAGTCGACGCCAAGCGCTTGCGCAACATCGGAAATCGCCGTGTCGATACTCATTGCTTGATACCTTTGCGCAAGAGACATACGGCAGCAATAGCGCCACTACCCGCTAAGGCATAAGGCCAAATCTTTTTAAAGAGTACGGGGAGAATCACGCCGACGGCATCAAGTTCAATGTCGGGTTTCCCGGTAGAGTTCAATTGTGCCTCGATAAAGGATTGCAACCAGGTGATTTGATCAGGGGAGAGCGTTATTTTAACTGAGTCGCCGTCATCGGTCAACATCGACCGGCCTCCAGTAATATTATCAATAGCCGCTTTTATTACACCGGCTTTAAGTCTTGTGTTTATCGAAATTGACATAAGACCTCTATAATTAAAATGTTTTTATTCTTTTTTCCTATTGCAATGCGAGACGATTTCTGAAAACTTAGACACGGTAGAAGTATTGTTTTCGATAACAGTCAATACACGTTTAAACAAATAAAAAAGTATACCGAGAAGAATACCGATAAGTACCCACGTTGGACCGAATTTGTCGAAGTTTTGAACGACATCCATTTTGCTACTCGTCGTCTTTTGGAATACAATCAAATTGCTTCCAGAGCGGGGAAGCGAACCAGGTTAAAGGGCGCTGACCAACAGAATCTTCAATACCCTTCATAAGGTTTTTCAAATCGGTATCATCAAGAATGATTGTTTCGCTGTCGTTGCTTTTAAGGTCACGTATTTGTTTTATAAAATCGACGCACACGCGAACATCAACAGCGCCTTTTAGACCATTCGCGGCAATACAAAGAAGATTATCAAGTATCATTACGTCGAGTTCCCGCGCGGCGATCTTTGTGCCGAATGACTCGACCATGCAACCTAATGGAGAAAGCGTCAGCTTGTACCTGTTTGCCATGATGAACCCCTTTTTTGATAGTTTATTGTTTTTAAGTTAAGGTTTTCTACGTTCGCAATGAGAAACGATTTCCGAGAATTCCGATATAGCGGCAGTATTGCTTTCTAAGACATCTATGACCTTCCCGAACATATAAATTACGATTGATAACAGAATACCCACAAGCAACCAGGCAGGGCCGAATTGATTAAACAGAGCGACAACATCCATGATTAATGAACCACGCAAACAGTGTCAGGATCGGCCCCGGTACGAAATAAACTACCGACTGAAACACCACCCGCCAAAGCAAGCGCATTACTGGCAAAAACCGGCAAGTCGCCCGGGTAAAGCTGAGAAAGACCTACTTGATGAGGATTGTTACGATTTGCCGTATGAGCGTTAAGTATGTCAATGAGCGGTACACGCGGAGAACTGGTTTCAGCCCATGATTGACAAAGACCATTCAGGAAAACAACGTCATGGCTGGTTGTAAAATAATCACCAGACGGTACAGAGTTAATCCCTTCGTCGACACCGATACTCACCAGATTATGAACACCATGCGGCCGAGGTTCACCGAAAAGGTCGGCAGTATTCCAAATAGACAAAACAGTACTGCCTAACTCATAAAGTTTTGATGATTGATCTATGCGCAAAAATGTAAGATCGGTATTAAGGATACTTAAAAAGTCGGCGTCGGTTATACCTGTTTTGCAATTAATCTTTGCGGCCGGGCTCGATGCTATGGACCCATCACCGTCGGCGCAATTCGTCAGGGTGCAAAAGGCGTCGACGTCAAAATCTTTCGTCGTGTTTGCCGAACAAACGGTGTTTTTAATATCTATATGGGCCTGATCAACGTTTCCAGTGATTATTATACCTTTCGAACTATTTTTATGAAAGGTGCAATTTTCTATTTTTACCGTTTGACCAATTGCAGAATTAACGGAACCCTCAATGCCACCACCCATATTATCAACCAGGCAATTTAATGCAATAACATTTACCGGCAAAAGTGATACTGAAGAGCACGCCATCGCAAAAAATGCGCCACTGGTTGACCCACCACCGATAAATTTTAGATTTTTATATGTGACAGTGGGCAAGCTGGAATAGCTTCCACCGAAAAACCCAAGGTAAACGCCATTCGATGAAAATGCAGGCAGTTCGAAAACCAATCCATCAAATACCATAAAGCCAGGAACGGTACTATAATACCCGGTAATATCCCTTCCGATAAAACTGAAACCATTAGAACCGGCACCAGAAGCCGTTGTTTTAAATCCATTGGGATTTGATACAGTTACAGTAAAACCCATGAAATAGGGAGCAATGTCAAAAAAGGAATATCGTATGGGAGAACCTGCGTTCACTCCTGTTGTTTCGACGAAATCACTAATCACGTTTAATTGCCAATCGCTGGCAAGCTGACATGGTTGACCGGAAGGACCAGGGGAAACGCTTAAAATCCACTGCCAGGCCGACCCGATATCCAGGAAGTCCCCGCCCACTCCGATTGTTTTTGTAATTGCAGGCATATTTTATTAGCTCGTGAAATTGATTGGACCAGTTAAGCCCTTAGGGGAAGCATTGGGAACCCAGTTTGTAAGTACAGTCATAGGTAAAGCGACACAAGTAAATGTTTGAAGCGTATCGGAGCGATTGCACCAATCAGAGACACTTCCGACAAGCGCAAGCATCGTTGCTTGATTTGCAACGGTCCCCAGGTATACCGGCGTATGCGAAGTTCCACCGCCACCGGAGGAAGGAAACCCACCGCGCCGACCGCCACCGCCACCGCTGAGAAGTCTGATTGACATAGTATATTTACGTTAAAGGGTAATTGTGTGATACTTTAAAAAACGGAACCACGACAAAAGACTTTCCGGCAAGAGCGGCCGGAACACCGAGCATAGAAATTTCTATGTTTTGAACCCTACAAACGAGATTGAATGCGCTTTGGTTTAAGTTTTTCGTAGGATGAATAATGCCCGTTGACAAAGAGCAATTATAGAACACATCGACTACGAGTTCGTAATTTTCGAATGGAAGCTGAACGATAGAGCCGCCGAGGTTTGGATTAGTATACAATTCCCCAGCTGCATCCTTGGCGCTTATTTGCAGGAAAGGCAGTGTTTGAAAATGAAGCACGCTTTGAATATAAAAACCGAATGATTCCGGAAGTCTTAACCCGATCGACAGTAGTTGAAACGAATCACCGGCGCGAAATGTTTTGTTGCCGGAAGCTGTTATCATATCATACGGCGCGGTCGGAAGCGGAATGACAACCGAATCGCTTGCGTTCGTAGCTACAAACGACTGGCAATCTGTTGCCCACGGGCTTAAAATGTCGATTATTGCAGGCATAAGAAAGACCTCTTATCCGGTTTAAGGTAAAATCAGTTTCCCGCTTCTCTTTTGTAAATTTCGATATATTTACTGTCAGTTATTTCATAAACGTCAAACGAAACCTGAGCGTAAATAGTTTGCACTCCTACCAAGTCAGCGACCTGGACGAGCACCGCCTGAAAATCGGCGACAAAAGAAGCGTTCGCGTTAAGATTAAAATGAAAACTATCAATCGACTGATTTTCCAGATACCGGAAAAGTCGCATCGGTGCGATAAAAATGTTTTTCAAATTCGACGAATCGCGGATAGTCAATTCAGGGATAGTTCCGGCCTTTATCGCCTGGAGAAAAACACTCTCATCAATTGACAAAGAAAAATTCATTTTATGGAAAAAGTACAGATAATTCGGCGACATATCCATCCCAAGCGGTACCGTTACATTAGTTCGACCGCCAGAAATGCCAAGCTGAATGAAATCATATTCCCCGGCATTCGGATTACCAAGTTCGGCCGAAAAAATACCGCCGATCACCGCTAATTTTCCGCTTCGTGGAATATTGCTATTTATCGCCATTGTTCACCACCGTATTTTTTCCCGGTTATCATACAACCGATTGTCAACAGTGTCGGCGCGCCGGAAATCGTCACCATAAGATTTTCGCCTTTTTCACACGGTAGGTTATACGTCAACGTTTGCAGGCGCTGACCTTGTGGCGCGTCGTTTAGGCCGCCGAGGTTCATGTTTTCGGAAGGTGAAGAAAAAAGTTGCGGCCGTATTTTTTTCGGCATGAAAAGATTCTGGGTTGACGACAATTGAAGCGTTACCAGTAACGGAAGCTGGGGAAATCCGAGAGCGACGCAAGGATAATACACGCAAATTTCATGCAAAATGAACTGCAGAAAATTTTCAATCCGGAACATGAAAACCACATTCGGGCCGGTTTTTTCAGCTTCCTTATAGTCAATCCACGGCGTCCCATCAGGAACAACTCTCGAATAGAGATTCATAAAACTTTCCTTATCTGGTCAAGGAAGGTTTTTTGCCGATTTCTTTGACCGCTTTCGGAAGATCACGCGCACGAATGCCGACGAAGTTTATCCCCCAGCGATTTGTATACCCGCCGCTTGGCGTATCGAAATCGTTTTTAACGGCAATCGTTATAGTGTCGTTCGCGGCAAACGGGAACTGATATGACATAGGATAAAAAAGCTGGTTCGGGAGCGGACCGAGATCATTTACCGCGAGAGTATCGCCACCGGTAATCATAGCGTCTCCCGGGTTCACTCTCTGACGGCCAGGAGAGAGCAATAGATTCATAGGTACGTAATCGCCGAACATTTGGAGAGTCGACGCGCCAGCCTGAATTTTCATTCGAAGCGGACAGACGCCGAGGTCTTGGAGCGTATTAGGAGTACCGGCAACTTTTATACCTAAGGATGTAAAAAAGCCCGTGAAATACAGAACGAGGAAAGATCCGATCGTTGACAGAGGAAGCGGCGTAACGACCTCCCGACCGGCCGGAACGGTGTTCTCGACGTAGAGAGACTGGACGTACTGAGAGGTACGAAGATGTAGAATTTCATCGACATTGAGCTTATGAGCAAACAGATTCATACGAAACCCTTTCGTTTTTATGGTGGTTAAAAGGGAGACGTCCGAAACAGAATAAAACGTCTCCCTTATTAAAGATAATTCCCGACAACCGACCGCGCAAGATTACAGCTGAGCGGTCAGCCTGCCGATACATTCGACCCGGAGAATATCAGACGTTGTGTTCCACGTCGACAACACGCCGTCGCCGAGAGAGGCAGCGGGTGCAATGTCTTTGACGATGTTCACGGTCCATTGCGTCGACTGGTCAAGCGAAATTTTCTGATTGAAATGTACGACCGTATCGGCCTGCCATTTCGTCAGGTTTGAACTTCCGACCGTCACGGCTGGTGCGCTTACCGCTTGCATTTGTCCACCGATCAACGAGGCCAAAGAGCGTTCGTACTGAGGCACTTTATTGTTGATCTGGACCTGCAACACGGTTGACGCGAAAAACGCCATGATGGCAAGCTGTTTCACATCGGTGACGAGGTTGAACGCGGTGTACGAAACGCGAAGCCCGTACACGTCGAATGCCTGCCCCTGGGGCAGCTGTTGATAGAGATAATTCGACAAACTTTTCGGCTTCGCGCCGCTGGAATTGTTGAAGAGGACCGTCAGAGCGGCCGAATTGTTCAACAGATACGAGTCGAAATAAACAAACGGGTCTTTTACTTCGACCGAAGACGAATACGTGCGACCTTCCAATTTTTGCGCAACCGCGCGCCGCTTGTGGGTTTGAGCGACAACTTCATTTGCTGCTTGAGGCATAATAAATTACTCCTTTAAAGATATGAAACAATAGGCCTTGACGAATCAGAGGGCCGGGTTATTCGCTACGAGTTGCGACCTTCGCCGCTTATATCGTCATCGGAACCGAAAGCAGCCCCGACGCGCTCGTCGTCGCCGGAAACGTCTTCATACTCCGCGCCAAAGGCAGCGGCAAGGCGGTCGTCGTCACCGGAATACTCAAGCTGGTCCTGACCGTCGCCGTTGACAGGAAGGTACATGACCTCGTCGTCACCGGCAAGAGGGATCATATTCGGGACAAGAAGCTTTGCTTCTGAAATTGTCGCCTGAAGCGCTACACCGAGAAGCGGAAGCTTTACGAAACGGTTTTTTGTCATAAGGGAACCGCCGACACCGACCACGACCCCCGCGCCGTTCATAATATGAGCGTTTTTGATCGGGACGAGTTTTTTAACCGTCGCACCCGCCGCCATGCCGCCGACAAGAAGAATGAGATCAATCACCGGGGAAAGGATTTTTGACGGCGTAATCTGGGACAGCCGACGAATCGGCGCGCGAACAATCGCCGGAGCGCTGAAATCACCGCTCATACGGTGCGACCGACGGGCTTTCTTTTTCGTCGCATGCGTTTTTTTCGCACCATGTGAACGCCTATAAGCGGCCCACCCTTTTTTGAAGCCCATTTTCGCAAAAGCTTTCGGTAATCCTGCCATACTCGTACCCATCCCTTCTTCCTCACCTTTTATGGTGATTTGTTTTTTAGAAAAACGCTTTTTGTTTATACCAACTATTTTTTTTAAAATCCGTTTTTTCTTCTTCATTTCCGCACCACCTTATACACTATAAATGCAATGCCGAGAATTCCGACAGCCCCGGCGATATACGGCAGAGCGTTTGCGGTTGATTTTACGACGCCCGGAACTTCCTGAACAGTTTGCTTTGTCGCCGTCAATGCGGCGGCGGGCAATTCTATCGGTGCAGTAATAATACTTCCTACCGGAGTCTGATCAAGCTGCTTTGCTCCATCCGACCACCACGACAACCATTTATCAGGTTGCCAGAACGAGGGATTCGGCGTTGCGGGTGACGCCGTGCCAGCGTCCCCGCGCAAGCGCCGCGCGGCCATGGCAACCGCTCGTTTATTGTAAAGTTTATATCTCATATATTAATATCGCGGTTGTTGCGGGTGGCTTGTTAAAATTTTAATGAGAACCAACGCGCCAACGCCAGCCCCGGCGATAATGGCTATTTTTTTTACATTAAGAGGACGATGAACCCGAACCGGAACAACGGGCGGATTTACAGCGTTAAGCATCGCATTAAAATCTTTTTTTCCGCCTTTTTTTGTCGGGTCGAACCCGGCAGCGGCATCGACCAACGCCGACGGCAAAAATGATTTTGCAATTGCGGTAGTATAGGGCGAAGTGACCTTTCCGATTTTTTTAGCAACCTTTGTCAGACCGGGAAGGAAAGCGCCCAGACGGTCTTCATCACCCGCAATTATATCGTCTTCGAAACCGACACGGGAGTCATCGCCCAGGCCGTGACGACGGCGCAAATTTTCTGATTTTTTCAACGCGAAATTATACGCAGCACCGCCCGGAGTTTTCGCCCACACCTTTTTTACGCCGCGACGAAGACCAGGCAGAAAAGAGCCCATACGACCATCACCGTAAAGCGCAAGCAATTCGATACCCATAAATTAATTCCCCATGATTTCAAAAGCGGTTATTTTTTTCGTTTTACCGATTTCATTATTTGAGTATGTAGCATCGGCGTTTATCCATGAACCGTCTATATTAATTTGAGTGAAAATGTGACCGATTTGCTTGTCAGGCCGATTAGATGAAATTACGAACCTATAACTATCAGGTCCGTACTTCATTAACATAAACGATCCCATCAAAATCGCCTTTTTTTTGCAGTCCAAAGCTCGAAACACTTTTTTATCTAAAAGATATTTCGGCCTTGAAACTACCTCGACATTTTTTGCATCCCTCACATACGGGATATTTTTCACATAATCATAATAATCCTGAACAGTCAAATTTTTGAGCGTCGGGAAGCCAAGCAAGTCTTTAAAATATTCGTTCGTCGCCGTCTTGACTTCATCTACCGTTCTGTATTTCGATTTCAGCGGCCACGATTTTATTACCATGATTAAAGTATAGATATTTGAGGAATTAAAAGCAATATAAAGAAAAAAGAATAAAACATTAAAAATGAATACCCGGCGACAATTTCAAAAAAAAACGGCCGGAACCCGATTTCAGGCCCGACCGCGAAAGTTTTCCAGCGTTTTTTATGTGATTATTTTATTTTAATAATTTTCTCAGAAAAGTTCAGTTTGCCGTTTTTTATCAAGCTCCTTTAAAAGCAGCATCCGAACAAAGGCGGCATTCGACGGGAAAGACAATTCACGCCGAATCCGTTCAAGGTTTTTAAATTCGTTGCCTTTAAGAAGCACCTGGACCGAATGAGATAGTCTATCATAATCAGGTTTACTGTTTTTACTTTTTTTCTTTACCATACGCGGTCTTCCTCCGTTCCTTATAATCCATATTGTGAGCAAGCATATTTTTTACAAAATCGGAAATCGTGCTTTTTACCAGTAATCGCAAGCCGGATTTAAAAAATACCTCTATACAATCAGGTTGAACGTGATACGTCGACAAAACATTGTCAGGATTAATCCAGGCAGTATATGACTTCATCGCGCCGTCGGCGACGTACTGAATTGTCGTTTTAAAGAATAATCCGTTCATTGATTTGTTGACTGCATCCGGGACCCCTTCAACAGGGTGACGAATGATTACCTCATGCGACAAATTTGTGTGAAGTGTTGTTCCATTGTCGATTTTATTGGAACACCAGGTTAAAAAATCAATCGCATCGGAACCGATATATAAAAGGTTTTTTGTCCCATGAAAATAAAATGAGTGAAGATAATTCATTTAAAGACCTCCATTATGAATAATATATAAACGAGTAAAATCGACAAAAAAACAATCCAGATAGTTAAAACGATCGGGAAAAAATAGGCTATCATAAAATCCATAAATTTATTCACATTCCCCCCCCTATATAGTGTGAATGATGAGAATAATTAAGATTCAGACGAATCGGGCTCCGACATTCGAAATCAAGAATACCGAAGAGAAAAAGGAGTATGATAAATAGATTTATGAATAAAACCACTTTGAAGAAGATTTTCATATAACCCCTTTCATCGCCCGACAAGGTTAAGACAATTGATGGCGAAATTCATAATCGTATTCGCCATGTAATACGCCTGCCATGAGCAATTAAAACGATTCGCCTGCCGACATTCCTTGATAAGTTTATTTAGCTCCTCAAGAGACATACTTTTGAGCTTTAAAAAAATAGAATCCGAAAGATCGGCAAGGGTTTTCGATTGAGCGGTTTTTACTTCCTCAATACTCTTCGCTTTATTTGCGAAATAAGCGTCGATTTTTTGTTTTGCACTTGTTGCCATGATTTTTCCT
>Ga0265316_10007094_pt1 | contig 10596 bp, 7 predicted proteins | sample 4522metaG_FD_202092 | JGI IMG/M metagenome (GOLD analysis project Ga0265316, IMG submission 202092) | Rhizosphere microbial communities from Carex aquatilis grown in University of Washington, Seatle, WA, United States - 4-5-22 metaG | ecosystem: Host-associated > Plants > Roots > Rhizosphere >...
TCCAACGCAGAGTGTCTGTGGGCATCGGGCGGATGCCGCCTTCGCCCTGGATCGGCTCCAGCAGGCACGCGAACACTCGTGTGACCCGCGCAGGCTCCAGCACGACCTCGGCCCCTCGCACGACAGGGCGTAGGAACTCGCATGCCCGGGCGTCCACGATTTCACCCAGCCGTTCCGGCTCGTGCGGGTCGACGAACTCGGTCTCGATCGCCGACAACCCTTCGAATCCGTCGCGGAAACTGTGGTTGTAGGTGACCTTCAGGGCGGACGTCGTCTTTCCGTGGAACGAGCCCAGAAAGGCGATGGCCACCGGGTGCTTCTGAAACGATTCGAATTGCTCCAGGTTGTGCTCGTCGAGGTTGTCCCGAAAATCGACGGCCCGCTGGCCACCTGGCAGCGCCGCGGTGAGTTCGCGGTCCTCAAGCCGGTGGTACAACTCATTCGTTTCCCGTGCGATCCGTTCATGGTGGCGGCGCACGAGGTCCAGATGAACCTTGTAGGCGTGCTTGAGCGCCGCCTCGATTGCTTCGGTGCCGGAGTTAGAGAGGTGCGCGACATAGCGCGTGTTGCCAGGCATCATGCCGGACAGACGTCTGGCAAGGGCACCAGCGGCTTCCCGGTTCGAACCCTGGGCGTGCGCTGGGGTATCGGACTCCAGTAGTTCAACTGCCAACTGCTTCAACTCGGGCGGATTATGACCGAGCAGCGCTGCGCCAAAGCCGCCGACAAAGTCCGTGACCGCTTCGCCGGTCGCATCAATCAGGGACGCGCCTCGCGCCGCGCGGTACGGCGCATCCAGACCCATCGCTGCAAGAAGACTTGCCAGCTTCGGACGGCAGTAGTCGCGGTAATCCAGCCTGGGATCGGGTCGTGCCGCCGGCCTCACCTCCGCCGAATCGGCGTTGCCGGTGGCCGAGGGAGCGCTCGGCAGTTCGCATTCCGGACGGGGTGGGGAGACGGCCATTTCGGCTACGAAGCCGGCGCTCGCGCTCTGTTGCGCATGCAGCCGCAATTTGGTCTTGACGCTCCATGGCTGGCCGGTCTTTTCCCCGGCCCATGTAGTGCAGCCCAGCAGCAGAGATACCGGAGAGAGTTTCAACTTTCCAGATTCCAAATTCTCTGTCATTGCAATGCCTCCGAATTCGAATCCTCTCAACTGGAATTGCGACAACGGGCGTCGAACTGGCTCACGCCGGCAAGAGAGTTGTTTTGGAGCGCGAATGGAGTCACGACGGAGTCGGGGATCGAGGAGCTTTCCCGGAAAAACGACATCCGCAATCGTCTCCGTGCCGAGTTGCACCAGGCGAAACGTGCGCAATCGTTCTCGGTCGAGAATGACCTGGTGTCGTACACTGCCCCATGTACAGGAATCTGATCCGGAGCCAGCCAGCGGACCGCCCGAGTCGATTCCGCGGTGGCGCCCCCCGCTATGGTCGCGGGGGGCGCCACCTTCCGCTATTTCAACCGGAGTTTCACCACCAGGCCTGCGTGGTCGCTGGCGAACGGCGCCGTGGTGCCGGTCCGGTCTGCCGTAATAATGGCGGGAGTATTGCCGAACCAGCGTTGCAGCAGGCCACCGGCGAAAATCAGATCGATTCGCTCATTTGCGACCTTCGGGCCGCCGTTCTGATCCTCGCCGAACAACGGCCAGGTATAGCCGGGATCGGCGGGGTGGGCGGATTTCCAGGAATCGACAAAGCCCGAATTCACGATCCGTTGCGCCGTCCCGGTGTGTTCCGGTCCGAGTTCCGCGTTGGAGTTGAAATCGCCGGCCAGCACCACCGGCATGCCGGCGAAAAGCAGATTGGCGAGGAGTTCGTCCGCCTGCGCTCGCTGAACCTGCTCGGCCTGCGACAGGCCGGTAATTGGCGTCTGCAAATGCGTGTTGACGAAGCGGAACTTCGACCCGTTCGCCACCACATCCACCGCCATCCAGCCGCACGGTACCGCCAACTGGCCGAGAATCGGGCTGCCAATCGTCAAGACGGACCTGTAACGGTGTGTCTGCGCGTTGAAGAGATCGAACTGCGATTGCGGCAAGTCGAGGCGGGCCAGGATGACGTCGCGGTCGGTCATGCGCAGATCGATGCCGGCGGTTGGGACCGGCACTTCGGCATCCAACTCGCTCTGCACGGCGATGACGCCGTAGTGCAGGTTGCGCTTGGCCAACTCGGCCAGGATCTGGTCCAGTTGGTCGTAGAGGATGTTGGTCGCCGGCGGCTGCATGATGGGGCCGGTCCACCACAGGGTGACTTCCTGGAGCGCGATCAGATCCGGCATGTTGGCGCCGATCTCCGCCGCCAGAAGCGCCGCGCGCTGCTGGAACTTGCTGGCCTGCAGCTCCACCAGCGTAGCGGCCATACCTTGAGCGAACGAGGTTTCGTCGGTGGCCGCGAGGACGTAGCCGAGATCGGTTCCGGCATCCACATTGCGAGTCATGACGGTTACGGTTGAAGTTGTGCTATCCGCGCCGAAGCTGGTGAGACACCAGCCCGAGAGCAGCAAAGCGGTAATGCCAAAGCGCACGGCGGCGGCCTTGGACACACGAATGACGTTGGACATTTTGACCTCCTGTTTGTGGTAATTACTCTGCCGTCAACGACGGCGGAAAAGTTGCAAATTCCTGGAAGCGTCTACGGCAGGATTTCGACGGCGGTCCACCGCCGATCCGCGTAATTGCCCGCCAGATACGCATACTTCTTCTCCTGTTCGTGAATTCGGTTCTCGGATGTCTACCACCAGCGCATCGGCTTCGATCGTGCCAGCCTTGCCGGTGATGTTGCCTCCCGGCAGGGAGATTCTCACGGTATGGCCGGTGACTATCGACAGGTCCTCCCATTTGACCTGCCTCACCCTTGTTTCCGCTGCCAGGGGAAGGGGCGACAGAATCGCCGCCGCCAAGGCCAGCGAACACACGCATCGCATTGAGTCTGTTACGCTCCGCATTTTGGTGCTCCCTTTTTGAAGTGATTTCGCCGTCAGCGACGGCGGAAAAGTTTGCGTTTCACATCCGGCCAGAACTCATTGCCGATGTTGCCCAGCAGGTCCAGGCCGATGGTTGCCGCGCCTTGCTCCAATCCCGAGGAGAAGGTATTGAGGCGATCCGGGTACCAGGCGTTGGAGAGATAGGCGGCTCCCAGCGCGCTGCCGAATCGCCATGTCGCAAAGCGCGTGTGACCGCGGTCCGTGCGCGTGATCACCGTCTCGCGCGCGGCGTGCCCAATCCGCCGGAACAGGTTGCCATGGCCCGAGCGGCGGCACCTCGGATCTTCGTGCAGGGTAGAGTCCAGACCGAAAGCAAACACGTTGCGAATCGCCGTGGCCCCCGCCGCCGAAGCCACCCGCTTACCGTAGGGCGCCGCGCCCTGTCCCCATTCCCGCGGAGTGTCCATCCAGTGCAGGACCCCGGCGTAGACCGCCATTTGGGCTACGAAACCTACGCCTACCGTCTGCTGCGCGTGCAGCCGCAACTTGGCCTTGACGCTTAACGGCTGGCCGGCCGGTTCCCCGGCCCAGGCCGCACAACCGAGCATCAGAAGTATCGAAGAGAATTTCATATTCTCAGTCTCCGAATTCTCTGTCATCACAATGCCACCGAATGAATTGCCTCTCAACTGGAATTGCGACAAAGCGCGCCGAAGTGGCTCACGTCGGCGAAAGGATTGTTTTTGCCGCGCGGTGGCGTGGTATTCTGGCTGTGGCAATAGCGGTATTTCAGGGAGTTTGATGTGAATTCATCGCAACGGGATCCTCGGCCTCCTGAACACGGAGAGCCGCCCGATGTCCTGGTGGCGCTACTTTACCAGGAACTCCGCAGGCTCGCCGCGGGATGTCTGCGCCGCGAGCGGCCCAACCACACGCTGCAACCGACGGCGCTGGTCAACGAGGCATGGCTCCGCTTGGCCGCCCAAAGCCAGCCCGGCTGGAACGGCAAGGTACAGTTTCTGGCCGTGGCCTCCCACCTGATGCGCGAGATCCTCATCGACTATGCGCGCACCCGCAACCGGGCCAAGCGCGGTGGTGGGCAAGCGCCGATTTGTGTCGAAGACGCCGGGGAATTGGCCGCCGCCCATGAGGTGGACCTGGTGGCGCTAGATGATGCGCTCAACCTGCTGGAGCGGATCGACACCCAGCAGCGGCAGATCGTCGAACTGCGCTATTTCGGCGGCCTCAATATCGAGGAGACCGCCCAGGTGTTGGGGGTCTCGCCGGCCACCGTCAAGCGCGATTGGCGAATGGCCAAGGCCTGGTTACACCGCGAGCTGCGCTCCACAATCGCACATGAGTCCTGAACGTTACCGGCAGATCAAGTCGATTCTTCAGGCTGCGCTGGAACTCGACCCGGCCGGGCAAGCCGCATTCCTCGAAAGTGCCTGCCCCGGCGATCCGGAACTGAAGGCTGAGGTGCAGTCTCTGCTCGACCACGACGGGGAATCGGCGGGGTTTCTCGAACAGCCTCCAGTCGCGGCGGGGGAGGCTAACCTCCGGCTGAAGTCCGGGAGCCATCTTGGACCGTACGAGATCGTCGAACCGATCGGCGCCGGCGGCATGGGTGAGGTTTACAGGGCGCGCGATCCGCGATTCCCCCGCGAAGTGGCGATCAAGCGGCTTCCCGCTGCTTTTGCGGACGACCCCTCGCATCTGGCGCGCTTTGAACGCGAGGCTCGCGCCGCGGGTTCTTTGAACCACCCGAACATCCTCACGGTCCACGATGTCGGACGCGAGCACGGAGTGCCGTATCTGGTGTCGGAACTGCTCCGCGGAACCACCCTGCGCGAGCATCTGGAGCGCTCCCATGTCGCCGCGGCCGAGGCCGTTGGGTACGCGGCTCAAATCGCGCGTGGTCTGGGCGCGGCGCACGCCATCTGGATCGTACACCGCGACCTCAAGCCCGAAAACGTTTTCCTGGTTCGAGGCAGTCCGGTCAAGATCCTGGACTTCGGCGTGGCCAAGTTGCCGGACCTGCCCGCGACCATTCGCGAGGGGGCTGCCGCATGCCTCACCGAGCCGGGCATGGTTGTGGGAACCCTCGGCTACATGTCGCCGGAACAGGTCCGCGCCGAACCCGCCGATCACCGTTCCGACATCTTTAGCCTGGGTGTGATCCTGTACGAAATGCTGGCCGGAAAGCGGCCCTTTGCCGGGGCCACCTGGGTGGATGAGACCAATGCCATCCTGCGCCAGGAAGCGCCGGATCTGCCCCCCGATCTCGCCGGCATCCGAGACCCGGCAGCATTGAACCGCATCGTTCGCCGGTGCCTGGCGAAGCCAGCCGAGGACCGGTTCGAGTCGGCGCGCGATCTGGCCTTCTCGCTGGAGTCGATCTTGGAGCAGGGCGCGCCGAAGCCGGCGCCGAACCGTCCGCGCAACGCGCTTCTTGGAACCGTGGCGGCAGCGGTGCTCGCCATCGGCGCGCTGCTCGCCGTGTACCTCTTTCGTGGCGCTACTTCACCTGCTTACCAGCGGCTGACCTTTCGCCGCGGCATCGTCTCGGCCGCGCGCTTCACCCCCGACGGCAACACCATTGTGTACTCGGCGGCTTGGGACACCGGTGATTTCCGCCTCTACGCCACGCGCCGCGACGGTGCCGAATCGTACCGGCTGGAACACGTCAATGGTATGCTCTTCGCGGTCTCCTCCAACAGCGACCTGGCATTGTGCGAGCCGACCGGCCACACCCAGCATGGAATGGTCGGGAAGCTGACCCAGGCGCCGTTCTCCGGGGGCGGACCGCTGGTTAAGGCCGAAGACGTATCGGCGGCCGACTGGTCGCCCGACGGCTCCAAACTGGCCGTCGTGCGGGTGCAGAATGGGCGCGCGCAGATCGAGTACCCCATCGGCCACGCGCTCCACGTTTCCAGCGGCTACATGGAAGCTCTCCGTGTCTCGCCACGCGGCGATGCAATCGCATTTCTGGACCACCCGCTGCACGACGATTCGGCCGGCTGGGTGGCGACGGTCGACCTGGCGGGGCACTACCGGACCATCTCCAGCCGCTTCAACTCCATGCGCGGCCTAGCCTGGTCGCCCGATGGCGCGGAGGTGTGGTTCGCGGCGGCGAAACAGGGCACCAACATGGCCGTGTGGGCCGTGAGCCGGTCCGGCCGGGAGCGGCTGGTCGCCAGCTTCCCGGCGTATATCAGCATGGAGGACATCTCGCCAGGTCGGCGGGTGCTGATCTCGCTCCACACACTCTCAGAAGCCATGGTCCACGTGGCATCGTCAGGAGATCGGAAGGACCTGTACTGGCACGATCAATCGCAGGTGCGGGACCTCTCACGGGACGGCCGGACCATCCTGTTCTCCGAGAGCGGCGCCGCTACCCGGCAGGACTACGAAGTCTACCTTCGGAAGGCAGACCTCTCGTCGCCCGCGGTTCACCTGGGAGAAGGCCTGCCGCTCGCGCTCTCACCGGACGGCCGCTGGGTAATCGCCAATCCGGCCGGATCGCCTGCGCGGTTAACCCTTCTGCCGGCCGGTCCCGGAGATCCCCGGCCGCTTGCCGCCGACAATATTGACCATGTCGGCGCAGCGTGGTTGCCGGATGGAAAGGGTTTCGTCTACGCCGGCATATCAGCGGGTGAGAATCTGCGTTACTACGTGCAAGCGCTTCAGGGCGGGAAGCCACAGCCGATCACCGCCGCGGATATCCAATACGAGCGGCGCAGTCCCATGGTGGTGTCGCCGGACGGACGGAGGGTGGCGGCCGTGGCGAACGACGGGCGTGTGCGGCTGTATTCGACGGATCCGGCGGCGCCCGGGCAGCCCAGTGTGGTGCCGGGCCTGGCCACCGGTTTTACTCCCCTGCAATGGTGCCCGGACAATAGTCTGGTGCTGCACCGTTATGATCAACTGCCGCCGCAGCTTTGGAAGGTTGATGTCCATTCGGGCAACCTTGCGCCCTGGAAGGAAGTGACTCCGCCGAACCCCGTGGGCTTGCTCGACCTGACGCCGATCCGGGTCAGTCCGGACTGCCAATCCTACGCGTATTCTCCCCTGAACGTGCTCTCCCAGGTTTACCTCGTCACCGGCCTGCGATAGCTCCCGATCGCAGCAGACGTTTCATCGCGTGATCCGATTTCGGCCCGATCGTCGCACCTACTGGTGGAGACGGCTCGATCGTCAGATGAGAACTCTCAATCTCATCGTTATCGCAATATGCTGCTCCATGACCGGACTCGCGCGGACGTTGCCAACATCGTCCGCGCCGGAGGCCCCAGATGCAGCTCATCGCCGGGGCGGAATTGAACTGCGCGTGTTCGGCGGAATCAGTGCCGGTCCCGGCCGGGGGCCGCTTACCCCGAAGACGCCGCCCAGCCTGGGCGCTGAGGGTGCTGTAGGCTTGAATGCTTGAATCGATATGTAGCCGTGATCGGTGGATACACGTACAGGTAATCAATAGCAACTAAAGCACTTAAGCTTCAACAGAATTCGGGATCCATACAGCATCGGTACAGAAACGGCCTGAAATATCCTGTAAGTAATTGAAAATAAAGGATGGCTCCCCGGCATGGATTCGAACCACGATTCACGGCTCCAAAGGCCGCTGTCCTACCATTAGACGACCGGGGAACGGAGATGAAGGACTGCTCTCGACCAGTGTAACCTTCCGGCGTGGACGGCTGCAACGTGTCGCTAAATGCGTGTCGCTAAATTACGCTATGCGGTCACGCCGCCTCGCGGGAGGAAAATGCGGCTTTCACCGTCTCGATGACCTCCGCGTGCGAGAACGGCTTTTCGATGAATCCGTGGATCAGCCGTTGTTCCAGAGCCGCTTGGATCGCGGGATCGTCCTTGTAGTAATACCCCGAAATCACCAGGACCAGAATACCCGGGTCGGCCAAACGGAGCTTTCGAGCCAACTCCAGACCGTCGATATCCGGCAACTTGGCGTCCAGCAGAGCCATGGCCGGACGGTTTTGGCGGGCCGCCAGCAGCGCGGTGCGGCCGTCCAGCGCCCGAATGCACTGCGCCCCCAGCGCCCCGAGCACGCGTTCCAGGGCCCAGCAGATGTCAGGGTCGTCGTCCACGACGAGCACGACCCGGTTCGCGAGGCTCACCGCTTTTCTCCTCTGCCACGGCCAACGACGGCAGTCTCACCGTGAAGGTACTGCCCTTTTCACTCTGGCTCTCGACGCCGATCGAGCCGCCGTGCTGATCGACAATCGAGTGGCAGATCGAGAGCCCCAGGCCGGTACCCTTGCCCAGAGGAGCGCGGGTGAAGAAAGGGTCGAAGATCTTGTCGAGGTCTTCCCGGGAAATCCCCGCTCCGGTGTCCGCGACCCGAACCAGCACTTCGCCGTTGGACTGCTCCGCCCGGATATCGACCGCCCCGCCGTCGGGCATGGCGTTCATGGCGTTGAGCAGCAGATTGATGAACACCTGTTCCAGCAGGCCGGGAACCCCCAGCACCTGGCAGGGCTCGAGCGGGAAGTTCGTGCGAATCTCGACGTTCTGAACCTTGGCCTGGTTGTCCACCAGAGCCAGGGCCTCCGTCATCACATGCATGAGGTCCAGCGGCGTCTTGCTCTTGTCCGCCGAGGGGTGCGCAAAACGTAACAGGTTGTCGATGATGGTGCTGGCTTTGCGGATGCCGCTGTGGACCTTCTCGGCGCACTCCCGGCGGAACTCCGGAGTGAGATCGTCCTCGGTGAGAAATTGAGCGGCCGAGGAGGAAACGGCCAGCGGCGTCCGAATTTCATGGGCGATCCCCCGGGCCATCACGCCCAGGGCCGCCAGCTTCTGCGATTCCAGAATCTGCAACTCGAACTTGCGCTGCTCGGTGAGGTCCCGGCCCACCACTACGAAGCCCACCGTGCGCGCCGCGTCGTCGGTCATTTGAGAAAAGACCCAGGCGACCGGACGGCAACGCCCGTCCTTGGTCTTCAGGTTGGATTCGATTCGCCCGGAACTCCCGCCGGCTGCCCCTTTGGACAGCAATCTTCCCACGTTGGCGGCGCCGGTCTGGTCGCAGTAGTCGAAAAACGGGTGGCCTTTCAACTCCTCGAGCGAGTAGCCCGTGGCCCTTTGAGCCGCCTTGTTCCAGGTCAGGATATTGCCCTCGGTGTCGGTGGAAATCACAATATCGCTGGCGCTCTCCACCACGCTGGCCAGATGGCGCTCCATCCGCCGGATCTCCTCGCCCAGCCGCGCCTGCTCGGTCACATCGTCCATCAGGAGCAGAACGTGATCGACCTGCCCGGCCCAACGCACCGGGACCACGCTGCAGTAGTAGACCCGTATCGGAACGCCCGGCGCCCGGTAGGTCAGCCTCTGGCCTTGCATCGCATGGCTGCTGGCGATGACGTTGCGGATCTGCTGTTCCAGACCCATTTCCGCCAGGATCACCTCCGGGAAGACCTCGGCCAGGCGCTTGCCGGCGGTCGCGCTAATGGTCCGGCGGGATTTCTCCAGGAAGTTCCGGTTGGCCAGGACTACGCGCAGGTCTTCGTCCAGCAACAGAACCGACGAGGGAATGGTGTCCATGAGCATCCGATAGAGCAATTCGGACCTCTTGCCTTCGGTGATATCGCTGGCGCTGGCCAGGCAGGCTTTCTCACCCGCGAAATCCACGGCCGATCTGGCGACCTCGGCGTAGATTACCCCCCCATCCTGCTTTACGAGTTGCCACGTATGTTTCGGCGAGGCGGACGCAGGAGACCTGAGGGCCTGATCGAGGAGGGCCGACCGTTCCGCCGGCAGATGCAGTTGCCGCGCCGTCATCGCCAGGAACTCTTCCCGCGAGTAGCCGTAGGACTCCACTGCGGCGTCGTTCACCGCCAGGAACGACAGGGTCCGCAAGTCGTAGATCCACATCGGTTGCCGGCTGTTCTCAAACAATCCGGCGGTCGCTTTGGCAATCTGCAGGCGTCTTTGTTCGTGGACTGACACCGGACCGCTCCACCCATATCGTCGTGCCGCCACCAGCCAATACCTCTCAGAATTGTTGTGGGCCGCCTTGGTACCGCGACCGTTGGGCCGGGCTTGCCCGGCCCCTACACCGCACCTACCGCACCCGTGTAGGGGCGAGGGGGTACCCTCTGGGTCTCTCGCCCGCGGCCGGGGTCTTAATCTCCGCGCCCTAAAGATTATCGGTCGATAGCCGATAGGGTAAGTGGCGGCTGAAGACCCACGCTAGGGCGCGCGAGAAACTTGTGAGAGTTCAAGGCATTTTCAACACTCTATTTTTGTGGTGCACCTCGTTGCATGGAGCTGCACCGGGGCCTTGCCAGGATGAATAACGGCCTGTCCGGCGGAAGTGGAAGGAAACTTGTCTACATCCCGATCATTCACACCCTGGCGGACATGGGGACGCTGGGGACGGCGGTACGAGGGATGAAACTGTCGGCGCTTGGGCGGCAGGGTCTGGCGCACGATGCGGCCGTGGTGGAGAAGATGTGGGTTCAGATCGAGAGCGTGGTGGCCAAACTGCCGGTGCCCTCCGGGACCGTGCGGGTCTACCAGGACGGATTGCCGGTTTCGAGTCACGAGACCGAGATTGTAGCGGAATTGGCCGGGGCGGGGAACCGGAACCACCGGCTGCTACTGAAGCTCCAGGCGCGGGGCGCCACGCTGATGGGCACCGAATCGCCCGAG
>Ga0265316_10007095_pt1 | contig 10596 bp, 7 predicted proteins | sample 4522metaG_FD_202092 | JGI IMG/M metagenome (GOLD analysis project Ga0265316, IMG submission 202092) | Rhizosphere microbial communities from Carex aquatilis grown in University of Washington, Seatle, WA, United States - 4-5-22 metaG | ecosystem: Host-associated > Plants > Roots > Rhizosphere >...
CGGGGGACAGATGCCATTATCGTGGGCCTCACTGCCGCCATGTCCGCAAGCATGATTTTTCCGATGGGTTTCGAGTATGCAAGGGCCGTGCCCTGGGAGAGTGCGAAATTGTCGATCATGCGCTCGAAGGAGTGCCATACCGGAAGCACGGAAAGGAAGATGTCGCTGGGTCCCACGTGGATGGCGTTGGGAATCGTGCGTATGTTGTGCAGGAAGTTTCCATGAGTGAGCATCACTCCCTTCGGCTCACCGGTCGTTCCCGAGGTGTAGATGATGGTGGCAAGCTCTTCAGACGTTCCCTTTTCCACTTCCCGCTGCCACGCCTGCGGATCAGCGGCAAGCCGCTTCTTCCCGAGCTCCATGATGTGACCGTAGGTCGTGATCTGCACGCCTTCGGTCGATCCCGTGAAATCCTCCGGTCTGAACTCCTCGTCGATCACGATGATTGTCTTCAGCAGGGGGATGTCCTTCTTCTTGCCCAGGATCTTCTTCAGCTGTTCGGCATTCTCCGCAAGGCTGATCGTGCAGTCCGCATGGTGAAGAATGAACCGCGCCTCCTCGGGCATGGTGTCGGATCCACGGGGAACATCGGCCGCCCCGATCCCCAGCGTGCCCAGGTTGGCAATAAGCCATTCCTTGCAGTTCTCCGAGATGACGCCGACGTGATCTCCCCTCTTCACTCCGAACTCGAGCATTCCGGCGCCGAAGCGTTCATAGAGGGAAGCGAACTCGCGAAAGGTGATTGAAGCCCATTCGCCTTTCCTGTCCTTGCTCATGAGGGCGACGGCATCTGGATACCTGCGGGCTACCGACAAGTGTACCTTGACGACGGTGTTTTCCATTCCTCTCCCCTTGAGTGCAGACTTCGGCGTGTGTATCAGAAAAATTGCGTTCGAAGGGTAACATGGCCGACTATTGCGGTCAAGTTTTTCCCTTCGCTCTACGTGAGGGCGCCGACGTACCCGGCGGGTTACGCGACAACGCCCAGTGTCTTTCCAACCCGGGCAAATGCCGCAACCGCTTTTTCCAGGTCTTCACGCGTGTGCATGGCGGAGATCTGCACGCGGATCCGGGCCTGGCCTTTGGGCACGACGGGATAGGAAAAGCCGATCACGTATATGCCTTCGTCCAGCAGCCGGCGCGCCATTTCCATAGCCAGGCTTTCCTCGTAGAGTATGATGGGAACGATGGGGTGGACGCCCGGCTTTATGTCGAATCCGGCGGCGCTGATTGCCTGTCTGAAAAAGCCCGTGTTCTGTTCCAGCCTGTCACGCAGCTCGGTGCTCTGGCTGAGGAGGTCGATCACGGCGATGCTCGCCGCTGCCACCATCGGGGCAAGGGAGTTGGAGAACAGATAGGGTCGGCTCCTCTGGCGGAGAAGCTCCACGATCTGCTTCCTTCCCGCAATGCATCCTCCGGTGGCGCCTCCCAGCGCCTTGCCGAATGTCGTGGAGATGATGTCCACACGCCCCGAAACACCGAGGTGCTCGGCCGTGCCCCTGCCTTTCCTGCCGATGAATCCAGTGGCGTGACTGTCGTCTACCATGACGATTGCAGAGCTCTTCTCTGCAAGCGCGCAGATCTCGGGCAGGTTTGCAAGGTCTCCATCCATCGAGAAAACCCCGTCCGTGACGATCATTCTGCGGCGTGCAGATGATGCCTCCCGGAGCTTCTGTGCCAGGTCCCCCATGTCCGCGTGGGCGTAGATGAGGCGCTCTGCCCTGCACAACCGTGCCCCGTCGATGAGTGAGGCATGATTGAGCTGATCGGTGATGAGCGCGCAGTCCTTGTCCAGAAGGGGCTCGAATACGCCGCCGTTTGCGTCGAAGCAGGAGGAGTACAACAGGGCGTCCTCCATGCCCAGGAAATCCGCCATGCGCTTTTCCAGCTCCCGGTGCACCTCCTGTGTGCCGCAGATGAAACGCACCGAAGCCATGCCGTATCCCCAGCGGTCCAGGGCGGCGTGCGCGGCCGCGAGCACCCGCGGGTGGGAGGCCAGCCCGAGATAGTTGTTGGCGCAGAAGTTCAGCACGTCGCTTCCGGGACGCACGCCGAGGTGCACTCCCTGGGGCGTCCGGATGACGCGCTCCTCCTTGTACGTCCCCGCTGTGCGGATCTCTGCAATCCGCCCCGCCAGCTCCCTTTGCGCATCCTGGTCAAGCATCCCCTTCATCCTCCGCGATCTCCAGGATCACCTTGCCGCAGCTGCCCGTCTGCATGACCTCGAATCCCTTTTCGAACTGCTCGAAAGGGAACCTGTGCGTCAGGACGGGACTCACATCGAGCCCGCTTTGCAGCATGGTCTGCATCTTGTACCAGGTCTCGAAAATCTCCCTGCCGTATATCCCCTTGATGACCAGGCCCTTGAAGATCACCTGGTCCCATCGAATCCCGGTGGAGTTGGGAAGAATGCCCAGCAGCGCGACGCGTCCTCCGTGGTACATGTTCTCCAGCATCGACTCGAATGCCGCCCCGTTTCCCGACATCTCCAGGCCGATGTCGAAGCCGATGATCCCCAGCTGCCTCCGCGCATCCTCGATTGAGGTGCGGGTGACGTTCACTGTCATGGTGGCGCCCATCTTTGCGGCCAGTCCGAGCCGGTAGTCATTCACGTCCGTGACGACGATCCTCTGGGCCCCGCAGTGCCTGCAAATGGCCGCTGCCATGATTCCGATGGGCCCTGCACCCGTGATCAGGATGTCCTCTCCCACCAGGTCGAACGAAAGGGCCGAGTGCGTGGCGTTTCCCAGGGGGTCGAGGAAGCAGGCAATCTCCGACGGCACCCCGGCGTGCACGTGCCAGGCGTTGGGTGCGGGCAGGGAAAGATACTCGGCAAAGCAGCCGTCCCGGTTCACCCCGATGCCGACGGTGTTGGTGCAGAGATGCCTGCGCCCCGCACGGCAGCTCCGGCAGACGCCGCACACGATGTGCCCTTCGCCGGAGACACGCTGCCCGATTTCATAGCCGGTCACGCTCGAGCCCTTGCCCACGATCCGTCCGACGAACTCGTGCCCGGTGACCAGTGGAGGCCGGAGCGTGCGCTGGGACCACGCGTCCCAGTTCCAGATGTGCAGGTCAGTGCCGCAGATCGCGGCCTTTGTCACTTTTATCAACAGATCGTTGCCTCCGACCGCTGGCATCGGGACCTGCTGCATCTCCAGCCCCTTGCCCGGGGCCTTTTTCACCAGGGCTTTCATGTGCCTGGATTATATGACCCGGGTTCTGATTTGCACAATGATGACTGGTGGCAGACCTACGGCGACGAAGCGTGGGCAATCCTGCCGCAGCAGTTCAAGGAAGCAAAAGTTGTAAACAATATCGACTTCGACTCTTTGCTCGCGGACCTGCCGAAGGTGCAGGATCCGCGGCCAGCCCGCACGACAGTGACACTGCCGGCCCGCCCATTCGAATCGCCAGCCCAGGCCTCTTCGGGGGTACGCGGTGAGTTCGCCGCTGTGCTGCGCGCAGACTTTCGATTTCCTCCAGTTCTCCGAGGTGAACCTGCGCCAATCGAGCTTGAACCTCCACGGACGCGCAAAGGCGCATAAGACCTTCCGGGCAAAAGCCCATCAAGAAAAGAGTTGACAGCAGGTGGGGTGTGTGCTAGCGTGGGTCTACATAAGTATGTAATTACAAGATTACATACCCGAAGCCCAATTCTTGAGTAGGAGGTCGTATGAGAAAGGTTGTCAGGAGTCTGGTACTTGCCATGCTGATTTTTGTGGTAGCCGTGCCCTTCCTCGCGGCTCAGGACAAAGGCAGCTCAATCGCCCTCATCGCAAAGGTCGCCGGGATACCTTTCTTTGATGCGGTGAACTCTGGCGCACAGGAAGCCGCGAAAGAACTCGGCATCAAGGTCAACTATGTGAATCCGGTTGATCCTACAGCGGAGGCACAAATTGAGGTAATCGAAGCGCAGATCCTTCAGGGGGTAGGCGGGATCACCGTGAGCGCGAACGATCCGGACGCCCTTGTCCCCGTTATGAAGAAGGCGATGGGGAAGAAGATATCTGTCACAAGCTGGGATTCCGCTATTTCTCCGGCTGGCCGGCAGCTTTTCATAGAGCCGGGAAGCATAGAGGAAGTCGGCCGCTGGTACATCAAGTCACTCGGAAAATATCTCAACTACAGCGGGAAGTTTGCCATCGTGAGCGCGGGCGCGCAGATGGCAGTCCAGAATACGTTCATCAAATGGATGAAGGAAGAGCTGAAAGACCCGAAGTACGCGAAGATGCAGCTCGTTTCGACAGTCTATGGCGACGATGTAATGGACAAGTCTTACAATGAAGCGATTGGATTGCTCACTGCCTATCCGGATCTCAAAGGAATCATTTCGCCGACCTCAGTTGGTGTTGTTGCTTCCTGTCAGGCAGTTGAGGATCGCGGCCTCTCGGGCAAAGTCATCGTAAACGGAATCGGTCTCCCCAGCCAGAACGTCAAGTTTATCAAGGACGGGACCATGCCGGAACTTATTCTGTGGAGCCCGGTAGATCTTGGCTATCTGGCCGTCTACGCCAATTACAATCTCATGCAGAAGAAAATTGCCGGAAAAGCGGGGGACAAATTCGTTACGAAGAGGCTCGGAGAGTTTGTTGTGCACTCGTATGCTGATGGTGGAACAGCGGTGACTGGACACAGCAACGTCGTTTTCACAAAAGACAACGTGGATGAATGGGCGTCGAAGCTCTAAGACGATCTCGTAGCCTCGCAGATTGTCATAGGATACAGCGTGGCGTGCGATCCGGGAGGGCAGGGCTTTGCGTTGCCTTGCTCTCCCTTTCAATCCATTCAGCGAACGAGGAGATTGTAGGGATCCCCGATGGGTGAGCATAATCCGGTTCTCCAGGTAGTTGATATTTGGAAAAGCTTCCCGGGTGTCCAGGCGCTGCAGTCCATCGACCTCAGCGTTTTTCCGGGAGAAATCCATGCCCTTCTTGGAGAGAACGGGTCGGGCAAGTCAACGCTCATGAAGATCATGGCCGGCGTCTATCGGCCGGATCGCGGCGTAGTATTCGTCGATGGGTCAGCCATGCAGACGTGGACACCGGCAGTATCGCAGCAGCACGGCATTTCCCCCATCTATCAGGAACTCAGCCTATTCCCGGACCTGAGCGTCTCAGAGAACTTGTTTCTGCGCCAAGGCCAGTTTATAAAAAAAGGAATTGTACGTTGGAAATACATTGAGCAGCAGACACGGGTCCTTCTCGACTACCTGAAATCAGGCAGCATTGATCCAAGGGCGAAAGTCGAGTCCCTGTCAGTCGCACAACGGCAGATAGTTGAGATCGTCAAAGCGCTGGCCGGGACCAGGGCAAGGGTACTGTTGATGGACGAGCCTACCTCCGCTCTTTCATTGGAGGAGGTGGATAACCTGATCAGCGTCATGCGCCAGCTTCGCCAGGATGGCGTCGGGATTATTTTTATATCCCACAAGCTGGAAGAGGTCATGAGAATCGCTGACAGGATCACCGTGCTTCGGGACGGACAGCACATAGAATCCGGGCCCGCGTCGGATTTCACCGAGGACTCGCTCATACGGCTGATGATCGGCAGGGACATCACGCACGTGGGACTGCGAGAAAGCCACGCGACGGGTGAAAAGATACTCGAGGTCAGAAACATCGGCAGACGGGGGATCTTTAGAGAAATATCTTTCAGTCTCGAGAGGGGGGAGATTCTAGGCTTTTTTGGCCTCGTCGGATCGAGACGCACTGACGTAGTGGAATCGCTGTTCGGGATCGGCCCCGTGGAAACCGGGACCATCCTCGTAGACGGCACACCGGTGCGGATGACCGGGACGCATCGAGCGCTCGCATGCGGCATCGGGCTTATTCCCGAGGATCGAGGTACCGAAGGCCTCATCCTTTCAATGAATCTGGCAGAAAACATCACGCTGCCGGACCTGGAGAGGACTTTCCCCTCACGAATGATCAATAGAAGACAGGAAGCCGTGATTGCGGAGAATATCTGTGAAGAGCTCGACGTGAAGTTCGGAAGCATACGGGACCTCGTCGATTCGCTCTCCGGCGGGAACAAGCAGAAGATAGTGCTGGCGAAATGGCTTCTGAGAAAAGCACGGATCCTGATATTCGACGAACCGACCAAGGGCATCGATGTGGGGGCGAAGGAGATCATTCATCACCTCATGGATGACCTTTCACGGAAAGGTGTGGGCATAATCATGGTGTCCTCTGAGCTGCCGGAAATACTCAAGATGAGCGACAGAATATGTGTGATGGCAAAGGGAAGAATAGTCGGACAATTCGACGCGGCCGATGCAACACAGGAAAGAATAATGAGATGCGCCAGCGAGATTGCCGGCTGATTACCCGGTTTTTCGCGAATCTGTAGGCAAGGGAGAAGTTCGTGCAGGTGGCAAGAGGAAACGGATTGGAAAGTCGCAGACTCGAGATCTCGAGCATTCGGCTCATGAGCACGATCCTTTTCATTCTTGTCCTCATGGTCGTTGTCGTTATCCGCAATATTCACTTCCTCGATTCCAACAATATCCGCGCAATCCTCATGGACACGGCCATTCTTGGAATCGCAGCAATCGCACAACTGGTCGTCATGCTCACCGGCAACATAGACGTTTCTTCCAGCTCCATCATGGCGGTGTCAGGTTTTTCCGCCGCGCTCTTGATGAAATCCGTCCATACGGTGAACCCCCTTGCAGCTCTCTTGCTCGGCATAGTGCTTGGAATCATGATGGGGGCTTTGAATGGAGCGCTTGTCGCCTATGGTCGCGTGCCGTCAATAATCGTCACGCTCGGCACGCTGAGCATCTACCGCGGAATTAACTTTATCATAAGCGGCGGGGGATGGGTGGTGTCCCGGGATTTGCCGGATTCTTTCCGGACATTAGCCAACGGGAGTCTCCTTACGATCCCGCACCTCTTGCTGGCATTTATCATTGTTGCACTGGTTGCCTTCTTCTCACTGAAGTATTTGCGGCCAGGCCGCTATCTGTATGCGATCGGCAGCCACCTGGAAAACGCCCACATCATGGGGATTAATTCTTACCGGATCGTATTTATCGTCTTTGCAATAGCCGGGTTGCTGTTCGGCCTTTGCGGCGTGTTGTGGGTGTCCCGTTTCAATTTCGCGCAATCGAACACGGCCAGCGGATATGAATTGACGGTTATTGCCGCGAGCGTCATTGGCGGCACGGGGGTGAATGGCGGCCGCGGCAGCGTCGAAGGGGTGGTGCTTGGAGCGTTTCTGCTCAGCTTCCTCATCAACGCGATGAACGTTGCAAATATCTCACCGTTTTGGAAGATGGCCATCCAGGGGCTCGTTATTCTCCTTGCGGTCATATTCGACTCATATCTTGTGAGCCGGAAAAGAAGATAGGATGTAGGATGAGCATCGCGCGAAAAACGGGAGCAAGAAATCGAGAGAGTGCCCACGGGAGGTGGAGGGCATGGCAACACGCCCATAGCTGGGAACTGATCCTCATGGGGATTCTCGTTCTGGAGCTCGTGCTTTTGCGGATATTCACGCCGCAGCTATTAAGCCCTTCCGTCCTGTTGGGAATCAGCATCAATTTCATGGAGGCAGGCATCATCACGCTGCCCATGGTGTTGGTGATCATCTCCAAGAACATCGATGTCTCGGTGGGGTCGATCATTGCGCTGGTTTCGGTAGTAATCGCCCTTTGCATTCAGGCCGGGCTGAAGGAGTGGCAGGCGATCGTCTGTGCTCTTGTTGCGGGAAGCGCAGCCGGATTTATGAACGGCGTGCTTACAACGAAAATGCGAATACCTTCGCTTGTTGTGACTCTCGGGACATATTCGTTGTATCGAGGAATTGCGTACGTGATCCTGGGTGATCAAACCTACCATGAGTACTCGGAGTCTTTCATCACCATTGGAAGGGGGAATCTTTTCTCTGTCGTCCCCGTTCCTTTGGTCGTCTTCGCCGTCCTGGCAATAGTGTTCGCGTTCGTATTGCATAAGACTACATTCGGAAGGAAAGTCTATGCGATAGGAAATAACCAGAAGGCAACGCTCTACTCCGGCATACGGGTCGACTGGATAGTTACCGTGCTCTTTACAATCATGGGTCTCATGACCGCCGTCGCCTCTGTAATACTGACCTCACGGAATGCGAGCACACGAGGAAATATGGCGCTTGGCATGGAGCTGGACGTCATTACCGCGGCCGTCCTTGGCGGGGCCATTATCAGCGGCGGGAGAGGAACGATTGCGGGCGGTGTCATCGCGGTTGTTGTCATCGGGCTGCTGCGCAACGGTCTGTATGCGCAGAGTGTGTCGCCGGAAATCATGAAAATAGTAACCGGAAGTCTTCTCATCCTTAGTCTTCTCATGCCGCGCTTCTTTGACTCAGGAAGAAAGCTGTCGCTGAAATGAGGGAAGAACAGATCACAGGGAATCGTGTGCCGCCCTTGTACTGCCGGGTAAGCGAGTTCATGGGGGAAAAAGGAAGAGTTCCTGCAGGTTGAGTACTTTAATACGAAAATCAGTGGTGACAGGGGAGTTCTCAGCGCCGCCTGATTCACACACATGAATAATCGTACGGTATCCAGGGCGCACCACAACGAACTATTCGGGGAGAACAACATGGTTGTCAGAGAGAAGAAGAGGATCCTCGCTACGTATGAGCTGGAACCACAACAAGAAGCGATCGAGCGCGCTGCTGATTTGCTGCTTCATGAAATGACAAGCGGCATCCAGTATTATTCCACGCGAACCGGGTCGGTGATGGACAGAGTGCGCGATCACGTGCCGCGCGTCGACCCATCGGTGGCGGGGGAGGTCGTGTCCATAACGAAGGGGGAAGGGGGGCTCTACACCGTGGTGTTCTCGCTGCCGGCCGCGAACGTGGATCCCCTTTTGGGAGGAATCACCAATCTCTGGCCGGTTGTCGCAGGAGAAGTCTTCAATTTCTATTTCATCAAGCGTTCGCGGCTTGTTGACCTCGATTTGCCGGCGTCTTTCGAAAGGAGATACCTCGGTCCCCGGTTGGGAATTGCAGGCCTTCGGGACCTGGTGGGAGTGATGAAGGGCCCGCTATTCGGGTCCATCATCAAGCCGAACGTCGGGCTCAATCCGGCACAGGCTTCGAAGCTCGCGCGCAATCTCGCGGAAGCCGGGTTCGATTTTGTGAAAGATGACGAGATCTGCGTCAATCCTGAAATATGCCCTCTTAAGGAGAGGGTGCGCGGAATTGCCGACGCACTCGACGCGGTGGAGCAAAAGGCCGGGCGAAGGATGCTGTACATGGCGAATATTACCTGCGACTTTGCGATGCTGCATGAGGCTGCCTCAATGGCTCTTGAAGCCGGTGCCGGCGGATTCATGATTGATCCCTTCTGCACAGGACTCTCTTCAATCGACTACCTGAGAAGGACCTTCGCGCGGCCGATCTACGTCCATCGCGTGGGATATGGCCTTTTTACCTCGGGGCCTGCGTTCAGTGTCAGTTACGAACTTTTCAGCAAGCTCTTCCGGCTCCTGGGCGCCGACTTCTCGCACGTGGGAGGAATCTGGGGAGGGACGTCAGATGCGCGGCCGAAGACGCAACGATATCTGGATATCCTGCGAGGCACAAAGACGGGAAAACCCGCGCGGCTAGAAACCTGGCCAGTCGTTTCTGGAATCAGTCTTGAAAGCATGGAGGAATATCACGGCTTTTACGGAGACGATACCCTGTTTCTCGAACACATCGATATCTACCGGGACTCGGAAAGCGCCCGCACCAAGCTCGCAGCCCTGAAAGCACACCTCGCGTCAGTTGAGTCGGGAAGTGCGATATGAAAGGCATGATGAACGCGGCCGTTCTTTACGCCCCGGCCGACCTGCGCTATGAGCAGAAACCTATCCCTTCCATCGGGCCTGCAGATGTTCTGCTCCGGGTGAAAGCAGCCGGCAACTGCGGCTCGGATTTGAAACGGATCATGGTAGAAGGTACACACGTCTTCCCCTGCATTCCAGGGCATGAGTTCTCCGGGGAGGTTGTCGAAGTCGGCGCCGAAGTGTCGTCCCATAGAGTCGGAGACCGGGTAACCGCGGCGCCGCTTCTGCCATGCTTCAAATGCGAATGGTGTCATGCAGGCCAGTACAACCTCTGTGAAGACTATGACTATCTTGGTTCGCGGTCAGACGGGGCGTTCGCCGACTATGTAAAGGTTCCCGAGTTCAATCTGGTACAGCTGCCGCCGACAGTGAGCTTTGAGGCCGCGGCGATGACTGATCCTGCAGGGGTCGCCTTGCATGCTATCCGGCGTGCCGGGGGAATCGACCCCGGTCAGGTGGTCGTCGTGTTGGGAGCCGGCCCGATCGGCATGTTCGCATGCCAATGGGCCTCCGTGATGGGCGCGGGAAAGGTGATCGCCACCGACATCCTGAAAGAAAAGCTGACCGTGGCGCACCAGCTTGGCGTCGATGTATGCATCGATTCCTCCAAAGAAGATGTAGTCGCCAGAATCATGAAGGAGACCAACAGCAAAGGCGCCGATCTTCTGATTGAGACCGCCGGCTCCGTGGAGACTCACAGACAGGCCCTCCTGGCCGCCCGCAAGCGGGGGACGATTGTGCACATCGGCCGCGCCTACGCTGACATCAACCTCGCGGA
>Ga0265316_10007096_pt1 | contig 10595 bp, 10 predicted proteins | sample 4522metaG_FD_202092 | JGI IMG/M metagenome (GOLD analysis project Ga0265316, IMG submission 202092) | Rhizosphere microbial communities from Carex aquatilis grown in University of Washington, Seatle, WA, United States - 4-5-22 metaG | ecosystem: Host-associated > Plants > Roots > Rhizosphere >...
GATCCTCCCGCTTCACAGTGCATTCAGAAAATTCACCAGATCGGCTTGCTGGGGCGGAGAGAGATTCATCTGAAAGCGGGCATTATAAAACGCCACGAGCTGCGCCAGCGTATCCGCTGAACCGCCGTGAAAATACGGGGCGCGCGCCGCCAGCCCTCGGAGCGATGGAACCTTGGTGCGGTTCAGGTCCGAGCACTGGCCGGTAAACAGGCCCGCGCCCGGATCGCTGGTCGAGTACGTTGTCGCCTTACCGGTGATCGTGCTGGTGCAGCCCGTGATCTGGTAGATCGGAAGGCTTGCTACGTTCAGCGCGGCAAGACCGGCGACAATATTCGGATCGGCCTCCGCGGAGGCCGTGTGCGATGTCCCCGTGTCCATTGTCAGCGGCGTCGAGCGGCTGCCCACGTTCGGGGTGTCATGGCAGAACGAGCAACTGGCGCGTAACTGCTTTGGGTTTCCGAGTGCCGGATTGTCGTTGATGCCGGGAACGTTCGAAATCGTCAGCGGCGCGGTATTGAAAATATTCTCGCCGCGCGCGATGCTCGCCTGCTGTGCGACGCTGCTTCCGTTCCATGCCGTGAAAAGATTGAACACGTTGGGATTAAAAGTCGAGCCTGGCGGCGTGCCGCCGATGGAATCGTTGATGCCAGGCGAATAGGCGATCGCTGCCAGATTCGCCGGCCCGCCCGTTGCTCCGTTTGCCACAAGCGATCCGGCGGCCGAATCGTTTGTCTGAGCGGTGAAAAGCCCCAGTTCGAAGGCCACCAGCGCAGCCACTTGCGATTGACTTGGCGCGGTTGTGCCCTGCTCGTGCGTGCTGATCGCATCCAGCGCCTGCGCTGTCAGGTCCGCCGTCAAATTTGCGCTGAAGGTCGCGGCGGAGGTCAGCGGGCTGCCTGTCTCGCGCGTGTCCCACATGACGCTGCTCAAGAAGTTCAGGCCGGAAGCGGGGAGTGGACGGCGGTAAACCGACACCACCTGTGCGCCGCTGGAATTGGCACCGACCGCGCAGCCATACGGATCCAATGTGGCCGCGAGCGTGAATTGTGCGGTCGAGGGCAGCGTGATGGCAATGCGCACCAGGCCTTTGCTCAACATCAGGCTGTGCGTGGTCGAGTTGCCGGTCGTCGCCGTGGGACAGTTGGCGCCGTCCACTGCATTGAACAGCGGATCGGCGCCGTTGCTGGAGGTGAAAAGCGCCTGCGCGGATGCGGCGCTGATGGAGAGCCCCTGGCTGAGTTCATGGCACGTTGCGCATGTCCGTGTGTTGGCCCCGAGCGCCGTAAAGAACGGGCCCGTTTCCGAAAGGCTACTGGCCGTGGTGAACGTGGCCACCTGTCCCGTTGTGTCTATTTCGGTATCCAAGTTGGACGCCGCCGCGGTAACGGTTGTGGCATTTGAAGTGACCGGCGTGTTGTTATTGGGCACACTGCCACAGCCTGTCAGCGCTGCGAAAATTCCAAAAACAAACATTCCCGGTGGTGCAACTCGATTCCCATTGATTTTCATTCGCCGCCTCCGCTGGATACACAGGTAAGGAACATGAAAATGGGTCAAGGCCTGTTCGTTGTATCGGCATTGGTGGAGCTCAGCGTCCCGTCGGATGGGGCGGGCGCAATTCGGAAAGCTTGGCCCACTGTTCGCGCGTGAGTTGCAGGCGAATATCGAGCAACATCTGGGCGCTGGTTTTTTCCAGCTCCGCTTTCGCCTGCGTGAGACGGTCGATCTGCGCCAGGATTTTGGCGCGATCGATGGGATCGGATTCCAGCAAGGGTTGCAAGCCGCCTTCAGCTTTTCGCACGGCTGCATCGAGATCGATCAGATGGTCGCGCGAGCCGTTGAACGTATCGTCCATCTTCTTGATCTGCGCGGCGCTGAGGCCGACGGTTTGGGCGATGTTTGGGTCGTCCCACCAGCGGCCCGGCGGCATTTGCAAGTCGGCCGAGGGACCGCCTTCCCTTGCTTCACGGCCACCCTGGCCGGGACCGCGCGGCGGAGGCGCGCCTTGGGGCGGAGGTCCTGGTTGACCGCCTCGTGTTTGCCCGGGCGTGGGGGGGGCGGACTGCTGCGCATTTAATTTAAAGGATAATGTACAGATTGTTAACAAAAGCGATACAAATATTGCGTTTCGTCGATTCATCGGAGCCTCACTTGGAGTTCACTTGCAACGGTTGCAACGGCACGGGAGTGGTTTCGGCGGTTTCCGAATCGATTTGCGCAAGCAACTGGTTATCGCGCTTGATCTGGGCTTGCGCGGCGTCCGCGGCAGCCGAACGATTGCCGTGTCCGCGCCATTGGGTCAACGGCAGCACCGCGGCCAAAACGATCGCCACGGCAACCAATGCCCAGGCGGGCTTTGCCCAGCGACGCGAGGACGGTTGTTTTTTCGGGACCGCCATTCGTTGTGCCGCGTTTTCGCTCCAGTGAACAGCCGCGCCGCGGAATGCGGACAGCGTTGCGCGTAGAGTTTCCATCTCGGCCCGGCATTGCGGGCAGGCAGCCAGATGAGCGGCGGGCTCGGCTTCCGCGATGCCCAGGATCAGATCGTTGAATTGTTGCGTCCTCAAATGCTCGCTCATCTTGACACCTCAATGCCGCCCGTTCCCACGCGGCTGCGCACGTGATCGATGGCCCGGTACAAATGAGTTTTTACAGTCGCCGGATTCATGCCGGTCGCGGCGGCGATTTCCGGCAATTCCATTTCTTCGACAAAGCGCAGGACAAACACGCTGCGCTGGCGCGGCGACAGCTCCCGCAGCGCCGCCAAAACCTGTTCCACGCTTTCACGGGCCAGTAATCGCGATTCCGAGGAACGATCTTCGGCCGCAAGCCGGCCGGCCATAGCCGAAACGTCGATGGCGTGTTCGCGAACGCGCCGCCAGAACTGGAACTTGCGCGTTCGCACGCGGTTTCGCACCAGATTAAAGGCGATCTGCAGCAGCCAGGTGGATACGCTGCACTCGCCGCGATATTGCGCCCGCGTGGAGTACGCCTGCAAAAAGCAATCCTGAGTGATCGAGGCGGCCTCATCCGCATCTCCCAGGGAAAGCACCACCAGGCGCAACACCTTGGCGCGGTATTGGGCGACCAGGCTGTCGATATCATCCAGCTCGGATATGCGGTCTTCGCGCATCGCCGCTTGCGGTATGGAAAGCACTTGCTCCATTCTGCCTTATTGAGACGCCGATTCCCGCCACGGAGTTTACATGTCCGGGAAAATATTTTAATCGGTCTCGCGGTTCGGACGTGCCGCCGCTGAGTCGCTTGCAAACACGCGACATTTGGAAGATCATTGCGTCCACGATCTTCTGAAAATGCGAACTCCAATGTAGTCCAGGGAGAGCCATGTCACTGCGAAAACGATTGCCTGGAATTCTTAACATCCTGGCAGGACTCCTGCTCCTCCCATCGCTCGCATCCGCGCAGACTCAGGAAGACTTGAATGCCGATGGGAAAAATACGGACAACGTTCTGACCTACGGGATGGGATACCAGCAGCAACGATACAGCGCCCTCAAGCAGATTGATAAATCAAATGTGAAACGCCTGGTTCCCGTCTGGAATTTGAGTCTCGACAATCAATGGGGAGAACAAGCGCAGCCGCTTGTCTATAACGGCGTGATGTACGTAACCGACGCCAAGGCGACGGTGGCGATTGATGTCTCGACCGGAAAGCAGATCTGGAAGACGCCCGTCGATTGGCCCATCGATGTAACGAGGGTGGTGTGTTGCGGAGTCTCCAACAAAGGCGCCGCGATTTTTAACGGGAAAATTTTTCGAGGCACGCTCGATGCATATGTGATCGGCCTCGACATGAAAACGGGAACGGAATTGTGGCGGAAACAGGTGGCCGACTGGAAAGACGGCTATACGATGACCGGCGCTCCGTTAATCGCGACCGGCGTCCTGATTACCGGGATGTCCGGCGCGGAGTACGGCACGCGCGGATTTCTCGACGGCTGGAATCCGGACACGGGAGAACATCTCTGGAGGCGCTACACAATTCCCGGTCCCGGAGAAAAAGGACATGAAACCTGGCCGTCCGGCGATTCGTACCTGCACGGCGGCGGCTCCACATGGATCACGGGGTCGTACGATCCCGATCTCGATCTGGTGTATTGGGGCACGGGCAATGCCGGTCCGTGGAACCCGGTGAATCGCGCGGGCGATAATCTTTATACGGCATCGCTGCTGGCGTTCCGGCCAAAGACCGGAGAGATCGTGTGGCATTTTCAGTTTACGCCGAACGACATGTACGACTACGACGCGACGTGGGAACCGATTCTCGCGGAAATCAAAGTTGACGGACAGGTGCGCAAAGTAGTGATGCAACTAAACCGCAACGGTTTCCTGTACGTTCTGGATCGGACGAATGGAAAGATGATTTCGGCCAAGCCTTACGAGAAAGTGAATTGGGCGAAAGAGATCGATCAGGAAACGGGACGCCCGGTGCTGGGAGAGATTCAGAAACATCTCCTGGCGGGAGAGCAAGTCGAATTGTGGCCGTCCACACGAGGAGCGAAGAACTGGCCGCACGCCGCGTTCAATCCGGAAACCGGTCTGCTGTATGCCAACACGCAGCACATGGGAAGCATTTACAAACTCACTCCGCCGAAGCAGCTTCCACAGGGCACGCATTACACCTTCGCCGAAAATAACGTCATTCCTCCCGCATCCGGCGAGCCGGTCGGACATGTGGACGCCATCGATCCGATGACCGGCGTCCCACGCTGGCGCGCGCCGTTGATGGACTTTCCTCAATATTCCGCCATCGTCGCTACGGCCGGAGGGATACTTTTTACAGGAAAGGAAACCGGAGAATTCACCGCTCTGGACGCGGATACCGGCGAAGTGTTGTGGAAATTTCAGACTGGATCGGGGATCAATGCGCAGCCGATCACCTACACTCAAAACGGCGTGCAATACGTTACAATTCTTTCAGGCATCGGCGGTCTGGTCTGGAACACGTCGCGGCAAATGCTGAAAAATGTTCCGCAGGGCGGTTCGGTGTGGACATTCGCTTTAATGAAATAAATTTTTGGGGAACATGGAGCCATGAAACCAATTTTTGCAATCGCACTTTTGATCGCCGTTTCCTGTACAACGGCGAACGCACAAAAACCCAAGGCGCAGAAATTTACTCCGAAGCAGATTCATGCGGGGGCGGAATTATATGAGGACAATTGCTCCACCTGCCACGGAGAGCACATGGCCGATCCCGGGATGGCGTTCGATCTGCGAACTTTCCCGCACGATCAGCACGATCGCTTTGTGAATTCCGTCTCCAATGGGAAGAACAGCATGCCCGCGTGGAGCGGCTCGCTGAAGCCCGAGGAAATCGAATCGCTCTGGGCTTACGTCGTGGCCGGAGAAAAAGCGACCGCGAAAAAAACGGACGCGAAATAACGCGCAGTGGCCCGCTGTTCCGATACAGCGGCATTCCATACCGCGGAAGATTCCAAACCTCGTTGTTCCGAGGTCGCCGAGGCGAACTCAGAACGAGGGGCCTGAGGAATTTTCCCCGCGGTTTTTGTGTACGCGTTTTCCCCCTGGCACCAATCCGTGCGATTGAAATATTCGATTGGACTAATTCCGGTCACGCCCCTACTTTATGAATCGTTAACGCCGGGATCCCTTCACGAAAAGCCATTCCGGCGCTCCTGGTCGTACGGACCGCCCACCACGCCGTCGGGCAATTTCCAAATCCATCGAGGATTTTGAATGCGCACGGTTGCATTTCGGCGTACAGGCACTTCGCGTTTGACGCGTCGATTCCAGGAGGGCTTATGAGCGAAACCACCACCAGTCAAGAAGAGGTCATGAAGAAAACCCACTCGCGCTTGAAGGTCAATGCGCTGAATTTCTGGGAAGTACTGGCGCAAGCGGTAGCGCTGATTTCCCCGAGCATGACGGCGGCGCTTATCGTTCCGCTGATGTTCGGCACGGCGGGGACGGCGGGCTGGCTATGCTATCTCTTCGGGACCATCATGCTGCTGTTTGTGGCGTTCAGCCTTAATCAATTCAGCCGCCGCTACACGTCGGCGGGAAGCATGTACGAATACACGGCCAAAGGTCTCGGGCCAAAGGCTGGCGGCCTGTCGGGTTGGTCCTTGATCTGGGCGTACATGTTCATCGGCATTGCGGGAGTTACAGGCTTCACGCACTTCGCGACCAAGTTGCTCGGGCTCACCGGCGCGAGCGGTTACTTGTCGCATCCTTCGATCACGCTTTTTGCGATTTGCGTGGTGGCGGCATGGTTCCTGGCGTACAAGGACATCACGTTTTCGACGATCCTCATGCTGATCTTTGAAGGCGTTTCCGTCGCGCTGATTTTGATGCTGGCGTTTCTGGCGCTCAGCAAGACAGGCTTCACCGATTCCGCGCAGTTTCACCCGGTGGGTCACGGATTGAAGGATATCGGCCTGGGCGTTGTCGTCGCGATCTTCAGCCTTGTCGGTTTCGAGTGCGCCACGGCCTTTGGCGAGGAGGCGCGCGAGCCGCTGCGCACGATCCCTCGGGCCGTGATCGCCAGCCTGCTGTTGACGGGTGCTTTCTTCATCTTCATCACGTATGTCGAGACGCACGCGCTCGCCGGCAACACGCCGACACTCGATCAACTCGACGCGCCGCTCACCACACTCAGCGCGAACCTGGGCGTGAAATGGATGGGCGTTTTGATTTCCATCGGAGCGATGATCAGTTTCTTCGCTCTCGCCCTTTCCTGCCTCAATGCGGGCGCGCGCGTTCTGTTCACCATGGGACGTTACGGCATTTTCCCCGTCACGGTCGGAAGCTCTCACATGGAAAATCTCACACCGCATATCGCCATCTCGCTGTTCGCGGCAATTCAGTTTGTCATTCCGACGGCTTTCATTCTGTTGTCCTACGCCGCAGTGGGCGGCTGGCAGATGGCCCCCTTCGATGCGTTCAACGACGCCGGATTATTTGGAGCGATGGGATTTTGCGGAGCCTACGTGCTGATCTCGCTCGCGACGCCGTTTTATCTTAAAAAGATCGGAGAGTTGAAGGCGCACCACATCGCAGTAGCCGTGATTGCGCTGGTACTTTTGACCGTTCCGATTGTCGGCACAGTTTACCCGGTGCCGGCAGCCCCGTTGAACTATTTCCCGTATATCTTCGCAGTCTACCTTCTGATCGGCGTCGTACTCGTATCAATGCGCAGCCGCAGCCACGTGGAAATGGATGGCATCCGCAAGGTGCTCGAGGAAACCGCCATGGCGCCAATGCAGGCGCCGTCCATCGCCATGTCTTCGGTCGGCCAGCCTACGCTGGATGCCACGAAAGGAGCCGCATAATGGCGAGCGCGGGCTTGCTGGCGAGCCTTCACCGGTATCCGGTGAAATCCATGATGGGCGAGGGCCTGAATGCCGCGCACGTTACGGAGAAGGGAATTTTCGGCGACCGGTCGTACGCGCTGTTCGATATGGAAACCGGAAAAGTGGTCAGCGCCAAAAATCCGAAGAAGTGGCCGGACCTTTTCAGTTACCGCGCGGCCTACACGAGCCCTCCCGAGGGAGGCGCGGATGTTCCACCCGTGCGGATCACTCTGCCGGACGGACGCTTTACAGTCAGTTCGACCCCGGAGTTCGCAGAAACGATTTCCGCAATGCTTGGCCGGCCGGTGACTTTGCTGGCGACACCGCCGCCGAAAGCGCAACTGGAAGAATATTGGCCGGACATGGAGGAACTTTCCAATCGTGACGTCGTCACGGATGAATCGATGCCCGAGGGAACTTTTTTCGATCTCGCGATTCTTCACATTCTCACCACAAGCACTCTGGACCGGCTGCGCGAGCTGAAGCCCGCGAGCCGTTTTGAGCCGCCGCGGTTTCGCCCGAATCTCATCATCGATACAGGCGATCGGAAAGGTTTCGTAGAAAATGACTGGATTGGAAAAACGATCGCCATCGGACCGGAAGTTAAAATCCTTGTGAACGGTCCGTGTCCCCGCTGTGTAATGACAACGCTGAAACAGGCGGACCTGCCCAGCGATCCGGGAATCCTCAAGGCCGCGGCCAAGCACAATGAAGCCCGGGTCGGCGCCTATGCGTCCGTCATTCAGAAAGGGACGATTCGCATCGGTGATACACTCACCATAGTCTGATGCTGCCGAACTACTCGCCAGCCACGCTGCATTCCATCCAGATCGGCGCGCCCACCCACTATGGTTTCGAGGACGCCGTCGATCCGCATGATAAACCCTGGACCACTGGTTTTTTCAAAACGCCGGTCGAAGGCCCTATATACGTTGGCACAACAAACCTCGCGGGCGATGGCCAGGCCGATCTTGTCAATCACGGTGGCGTCGACAAAGCCGTTTTAGCGTATAGCGCGAATCACTACCCACATTGGCGCGAAGAGCTGCGCATGCCGGCCCTGCCCCTTGGCGGGTTCGGCGAAAACCTCACCATCGCCGGTCTCTGCGAAGCGGCGGTCTGCATCGGCGACAATTTTCGGATTGGCGACGTTCGATTCGAAATCAGCCAGCCGCGTCAACCCTGCTGGAAACTTGCGCGGCGCTGGCGTATGCATGAACTCACCGGCCTGGTGGTCCGCAATGGGCGCAGCGGCTGGTATTTTCGTGTTCTCGATCAAGGATGGATCGAGGCCGGAATGCAGGTTACATTGATCGAGCGTCCGAATCCCGAATGGACCGTCGCACGCGCCAACGTTATTCTGCACCATTGCAGGACCGATGTTTCTTCGATGCTGGAGCTGGCCAGCGTGCCCCGCCTCGCGGATTCCTGGGTAAACGAATTGCGCGAACGCGCCGAAAGCCTGCGCACGCCGGGAACGATCCGTCCTCAGGCACCCTGACCCCAAAACCCTTCGTGCGGTTTGGCGGCTTCCTCTTCCAAAAGGGGCCCGACGATTTCCATTTTTCGTTGGCCGCGCGCGAACACTTCGCGGCAGGGCAACGAGAGCGTGGGATTTTCTTCATTCGCGCCGGTCATTTTGTAAAGTCCTTCCTCGGAAAGCCCATAGACCACGCGTCCGATATTGGTCCAGTAGATTGCTCCGGCGCACATGCAGCAGGGCTCTGTGCTGGTGTAGAGAGTCGCCCGGGCCAGGCGCTCGGGCGGAAAAAGTTTGCCCGCGCGGCTTACGGCCGCAAGCTCGGCGTGGCGCGTGGGGTCGCCATCCGGGGGCCGCACATGGTTTCGCGCTTCGACCAGGACCTCGCCATTTTCATCCACGATAAGGGAGCCAAAGGGATGCTGGCCCGCGGCGCGTGCCTCGCTCGCCAGAGCGAAGCAGCGGCGCAGATGGCGCAAATCGGTTTCGTGTTGTGTGTTCGATTGGCTCATGGCGAGAATTCCGTCATCGTTGCCGGATCGACGACGCGATTTGCCGCTGCCGGCTTGCTGAACATATCAAAGAAAATGCCGAGCGTGACGGCGGTGAAACCGCAAAGAACCGCGCTGCTTCCAAACAAGAGACGCAGGACGGCGGGAAAGCGATCGAAAAGGCCCGGCAGAACAGTAGGGAGCACCCCGATCCCGATCGAGACCGCGGCCAACAAGGCATTCGAAGTGCCTTCGAACTGAGCGCGACCCAATTCCTGAATCCCCGCCACAACGGTCATGCCGAAAATCACCAGGCCCACTCCTCCGAGGACCGGCTTGGGCACTCCCGCAATGATCGCGCCGATCTTCGGAAAAAGTCCCATCAGAAACAGATTGATGCCCGCGGCCGCCAGAACGTATCGGCTCTTCACTCCCGAAAGAGCGATTAGCCCGGTGTTTTGCGTATAGGCGTTGTACGGAAAACTGTTGAAGACTCCGCCGAGCATCGTGGCCAGCCCGTCGGCGCGAAACGCGTCGGCCAGTGTGCGTGGAGTCACGGGCCGGCCGACCATGCGCCCGATCGCGAGGCAATTTCCGGTGGTCTCTGTCATCACAGCGAGCATGGCCATTTCCATGACCAAAATCGGCACGAGCGAAAATTTTGGCGCGCCGAACAGAAACGGTTTCGTGATGGCGAGCCAACTGGAACTCCCGACATCCTGAAAATGCGTGAGGCCGAAAAACGCGGCAATCCCCGTACCTGCCACCATGCCCAACAGGGCGCTCAGGTTTGAGATGAAACCGCTGCCGCACGCATACAGCACAAGAATTATCAGGATCGTTGCAAGTCCCAGTCCGAGATTGGTGAGGCTGCCAAAATCGGTGGCCTGCGAATTGCCTCCCGCCAGCCACATCGCCGCAGTGGGCATCAACGACAGGCCGATGCACACAATGACGGAGCCAATGACGGCTGGAGGAAAAAATCGCAACAGGCGGCTGAAGACGGGCGCGATGATGATAGTCAAAAAGCCACAGCCGATCACGGCTCCATAGACGGTCGGCAAACCGGATTGCTTCCCGATGAGGATCATCGCCGGCAAACAAATGAATGAGCAGCCCTGCACCAGGGGAAGCCGCGCACCGAATCGCCAGACACCGACGGATTGCAGCAATGTGGCGAGTCCGCAGGTAAACAGATCGGCATTGATCAGCGCCGCCACTTGCCGCGAAGAGAGGCCCACGGCAGCGCCGAAGATCAGCGGCACTGCGACGGTTCCGGCGTACATG
>Ga0265316_10007097_pt1 | contig 10593 bp, 10 predicted proteins | sample 4522metaG_FD_202092 | JGI IMG/M metagenome (GOLD analysis project Ga0265316, IMG submission 202092) | Rhizosphere microbial communities from Carex aquatilis grown in University of Washington, Seatle, WA, United States - 4-5-22 metaG | ecosystem: Host-associated > Plants > Roots > Rhizosphere >...
GAGTGCGGCCCAGCTCTTTCTCCAACTCGCGCGTCGCCCGCAGGAACTTGTTCATGCTTTCGTTCATGTGGACGGGAATACGGATGGTCCGGGACTGGTCCGCGATGGCGCGCGTGATAGCTTGGCGAATCCACCAAGTGGCATAGGTGGAGAACTTGTAGCCGCGCCGGTATTCGAACTTGTCGGCAGCCCGCATGAGGCCGATATTGCCTTCCTGAATGAGGTCGAGCAGGTGAAGTCCGCGGTTCACGTATTTCTTAGCGACGGAAACCACCAGGCGGAGGTTGGCTTCCACCAGGTCCTTCTTGGCGCGCTCGGCTTCGGCCTCGCCATGACGGATCACGGTGAGGGTGTGCCGCAACTCGGGCAGGGTGGCGCCGGCCGTAGCTTCGCGTTTGCGCAATTCGCGCTTCAATTCCCGCGCGCGTACCTGCTGCACGGGGTTGTTCCGGGCTTCGAGTTTCTTGATCTCGCTATCGAGGTGGTTGATTTCATCCACGGCGCGCTCGATTTCGCGGGAGAACTCCTTCCATTTGATAAGCCTGAACGGAACCCGGCGGATCGCCAGGGAGGTTTCCACTTTGGCGCGATCCAGCTTGGCGCACAATCGCTTGCGGGGCTTCTTGTTGGAGGCTGGGGTAGTATCCACCCGGTCCTGCAACTGTTGGAGTTTCTTGTAGAGGGCGGCCACATCGGCGAACTGTTTGGCCGCGTCAGCCCGGACCTTGAGATCGGCGGGAGAGCCTTCCTCGACATCCCCCAGATCGGCGACGCTTTCCACTTCGATGGTCGCCTTCTTCAACTGATCGGCCAGATCCACCACCACGTGCTGCACCAGGGCAGAGCGGCTAATCGCCTTTTGCATTCGTAACTTACCGCGCTCCATGCGGCGTGCCAAGTCGACTTCGCCCTCGCGCGTGAGAAGCGGAACGGCACCCATCTCACGAAGGTATACGCGGACAGGATCATCCGTGTAGATGGATTCCTCCACCGGCGCGGGGTGCAGGAAATCGGCTTCGTGTACGGCCTCGGGATCGAAGAACTTAGCTTCATCCTCGAAATTCAGGCCCAGGGCTTCGGGATTGTCGGCTAGAAATTGATCTTCAAAATGGTCCACTAATACTCGCCTCCCCCATGGACACGCGATCCATTACATGGAAGTGCCTGGGAAATGGGGTACTACCTGAAAAAAGCTCGACCGACTGGTCCCTCCCCAACTGTTGAGAAGATCGGCGGCATTCGGGGTTTGACTTTCAACTGATGATATCACCATTCCCCAACAAAGTTAAGCTCTATTTTTAGAGATGTCCTTAAACTGTTTAGGTTACATCAAGATTGGGAGCGCCGGTGGCGGTTGCCCGCAGTGGGGATGGCCCGTGGCACAGACCACCGGCGCTACGGTAACTTCTGCCGCATGAGGTTCTTGAGCTCGTTGAAGAATACCTCTTCATCCTGAAAATCCCGGTAAACCGACGCAAATCGTACATAGGCGATCTTGTCGATTTCCCGAAGGGTGTCTATCAGGTATTCTCCTATTTCTGTAGTTGATATTTCACGATCCGCTGAATCGCTCACCTTTGATTCGACCTGGTTGACCAGTTCGGCAAGCTTAGCCATGCCCACGGGGCGCTTTTCGCAGGCTTTCAGAAGGCCCGACAGCACTTTTTGGCGATCGAACTTCTCGCGGCGCCCGTCCTTCTTGATGACCATGTAGGGAACTTCGTCTATGCGTTCATAAGTGGTGAACCGGCGGTCGCACTTGAGACATTCCCGGCGGCGTCGGATGGCGTCACCCTCCTTGCTCTCCCGGGAATCCACCACCTTATCGTGCATGTGGTTGCAAAATGGACATTTCATGCGGACGTCTCCCGGCCAATTGGTCGCAGGCCACGCCAATCCAGTCCCTGCTTGAGGGCTAGGTCCAAGCCGACTGGAGCATTTTCTACAAATGTAATAATATAAACCGACATGGCCAACGCGCTCACCTGCGTTCCGCCGATACAAGGCCCCGCGCACAACAACATCTACAAGACTAATAGTTGCACCCAAAAAAGGGCCGAGCCGGGCACTCTTAGCAAGCCGCGAACAGCGCCCATTCTACCACCGAGTGCTAGGATGCGCTCCCAGGAACCATGCGACGAAAATGGGAACCGACAGGCCGCACCAGTTCACCGGGGCGTCCAGACATGGTGACGGCGGCGAACCCCGTGGCCATGGCGGAGAGCGGGTTGCGGACAGAAGGGCGAGCGCACGGCTGTAGGAGCCGGCGGCAGCGGCGGCGCCTCAAAAGAAAATGCTGGCGCACCGGAAAGATTGAACCTATTATGAAAAAGCCTCGTTTCTCCATATGGAAGAACGAGTGCGATGGCCACCGCGACGCTAGCTATGGGGGTTTTCGGAAACCAGGCAGCGGGCAGCCGCATTTTGAGCCGCGTGGTGGGTATTCACGGGAGCCACAATCTGGTAGAACGGAGCTTGGGCCCGGTTCACAGCCTCGTTTCGAGATGCCTGAGCGGCGACGAAGCCGCCTGGGAGGAACTGGTGCGGTTGCACACGCGGCAGGTGTACGGACTCTGCTACCGCTTCACCGGGAGCGGTGCGGAAGCGCAGGACCTGACGCAGGAAGTGTTTCTACGGGTGTTCCGCACGCTGAGAAGTTTCCGCTCGGAGGAGGGATCGTTCGGGACATGGCTGGCGAGGGTGACGCGTAACCTTTTGATCGATCACTATCGCCGCACTCGTCAGGAACGCGTGACGGATCCGATCGAAGACCAGCTCACCGTGCTGGAGGAAAAGGGGGCCACGGCGTCGGAGCGTCCGGACCATGCGGTAGCCGGCCGGGAGGCCAGTCGAATCCTGCAGGCGGCCCTGCAGAAGCTCTCGCCGGATTTGCGGGAGGCGGTGATCCTGCGCGACTTGCAGGAGATGGAATACCGCGAGATCGCCGATGTGCTGGGGATTCCCGAAGGCACGGTGAAATCGCGAATCAATCGGGGCCGGGCCGAACTGGCCCGGTTGCTGCGAAGGCAGAAGTTGGTGGTATGAAGTGCGCAGACGTTGAAATCCTAATCTGCGATTACCTGGATGGCACACTCGCGGCGGAGCGGAAGTCCGCGGTGGAGCGCCACCTGGCCGAATGCCCGGCTTGCGCCGAGTTGGCGCGGGATTCCGCCGCGGCGGTCGAGTTCATGGAGCGCGCCGCCGAAGTCGAACCGCCGCCGGAGCTGATCACGCGCATTCTGTTCGATGCGCCGTGGAGCAAAGGCAGGACTAAGCCGAAGGGCGCGCGAAGCTGGATGGCTGGAATTCTCGGCCCGATTCTGGAACCGCGGTTCGCCATGAGCATGGCCATGACGATTCTTTCCCTGGCGCTGCTGGCGCGGTTCGTGGCGCCCGTGCGGCAGTTGCGGATGTCCGACCTGGAGCCGGCCGAGGTATGGGCCGGGATCGAGGACCGCGCCTATCGGGCCTGGGGGCGCACGGTAAAGTTTTACGACAACCTGAAGTTCGTATACCAGATTCAAACCACCCTGCGGGAATGGCAGCAGCAGGGCGAAGATCAGCAGTCCGCCCCCGTTCAGGAGGCTCCCGAACGGAAGACGGACGAGCATAAGCTGCCAGTCAAAGGCACTCCGGACCAGCGGGGCGCGTCGGGCGCCGCAACGGGCGGTGGGCCAGCTTCAGATCCTTCGGGGAAATCGCATTAAGGGGTACAAGGGGTACGTTATGAATTGCCAGAATCATACTGAGGTCCCGGCCACGGCCTACTGCCGCACGTGCGGTAAGCCGATATGCGACGAATGCCGCCGCGATGCCTACGGAACCGTTTTTTGCGGGGAACATGCGCCCGCGCCGGCCGGGGAGCCGGCGGAGCCGCCCGGACCGGGAGTCCCGCCGCCGGGGTATGTCTACGCGGACGTGTCACCCGGCCTGGCTCTTTTTCTGGGCATGATACCGGGAGTCGGCGCCATCTATAACGGCCAGTACGCCAAGGGGCTGGTACACGCCGTCATATGGGGCATTCTGATGAGCATCGCCAATTCGCGCGCGGCGCACGGCCTGGAACCGGTTTTCGTCATGCTGGTGCTGGCCTGGTGGGCCTACATGGCGTTCGAAGCGTATCACACTGCGATGAAGCGCCGCAGAGGCGAACCGGTGGATGAATACTCCAGCCTGGTGGACCTGCGGGGCCGGCCGAACCAGGTTCCGGTAGCGGGCGCCGCGCTCATCATCCTGGGTGTTCTGCTGCTGTTGCATACGCTCGACCTGCTGGACTTCGAATACGTAGCGCGCTTCTGGCCGGTGCTCTTGATCGCCGCGGGGGCCTACCTGCTGTTTAGCCGCTTCGCGGGGAAGGAGGCGGGCCATGAACGGCAGTAGCCATGCGACCATCCGCGCCATCCGCGGGCCTGTCACGCTGATCACCATCGGCGTGCTGTTCGCGCTGAACAACTTTACCCGCTACGGCTTCGACCAGACGTGGCCGGTGATCCTGATCGTGTTCGGGCTTCTGAGCCTGCTGCGGCGGGGCACGCAGCCAATCGGGGTGGCCAACGCGCCGAATATGCCGCCACCACCGCCGTATAACTACCCGCCTTCGGGTGGTTACTCCCAGAGTCCGTATGCGGGCGGGCCCGCAACCACGGCGGGCACCCCGGCGGGAACGGTGAAGGGCGGGTTCGGCACCAGCGCTCCGCCGTCACCGGGTGGGCCCGCAACTACGGCGGGCGCCCCCGGCGGCCCTCCAGGAGGCACGGTATGAGACGGCGCTCGTTCACCGGACCACTGCTGCTACTGCTGATTGGCGCGCTGTTCTTGTGGAGAAACCTGCACCCGGAAGCGCCGGTTTTCGATCTGCTGGCAACCTACTGGCCATTCGTGCTGATCGCCTGGGGGCTGCTCCGGTTGATTGAAGCCCTGATTTGGAGCAGGGAAGGATACACTGGCTACGGCTTCACCGGCGGGGAGGTGGTGCTGGTGGTTCTGATCTGCCTGGCCGGGTCGGGAATCTGGCAGGCCCACCAACACGGCGTCCGGTGGAACTTCTTCGGGCCGGACTGGCTCGGGGAGCAGTACGACTATCCGGTTTCGGCGCACGGCCCAGCCGCGGGCATGATTCGGATCGTGTTCGACAATCCGCGCGGCAACATCAAGGTGACCGGCGGCGATACGCAGGAGGTGACGGTCAGCGGCCACAAGCTGATCCGCGCGTATGCCCGCGGCGATGCCGACCGCACCAACGAAAAGACGCCCGTCGAAATCGTGCCGCAAGGCGACCGCCTGCTGGTGCGCACCAGCCAGGATCGCGCGCCCGACAACCAGCGGATCTCCGACGACCTGGAAGTGACGGTGCCGCGCGCCATGGCCGTGGAAGCGCGCGGCCGCGTGGGCGATTACGAAGTCTCGGACGTTGCGGGGGATGTCGAACTGGCGGCCGACCGGGGCGATGCGCGGCTGGCGCGGGTGGGCGGCAACGCACGGCTCGAAATGGGCCGCAGCGACGCCATACGCGCGCTGGACGTGAAAGGCAACATCGACATCCAGGGCCGCGGCTCGGATATCGAGATGGAGAATATTTCCGGGCAGGTCACCATCAACGGCGGCTACACCGGCACGCTGGAATTCAAGAACCTCGCCAAGCCCCTGCAATTCGAAGGCGCGCGCTCGACCGAGCTGAGCGTGCAGGCGGTGCCCGGACGCATCGGGATGGACATGGGCGAGTTCACCGCCACCGACATTGTGGGGCCGGTGCGGCTGGTGTCACAGTCGCGCGATATCAAGATCGAGCAGTTCACGCAGTCGCTGGAGTTGGAGACCCAGCGCGGGGACATCGAGTTGCAGCCCGGCCGGCTGCCTCTATCCTCCATCGAGGCGCATTCGGGAACGGGCCGCATCGACCTGGTGCTGCCGGAGAAGGCCGCTTTTGAATTGCAGGCCACCGCCGAGCGCGGTGAAGCGGTCAACGATTTCGGGCCGCAGATCCAGAAGGACGTCGAGGGCCGCTCGGCCACGTTGAAAGGCAAGGTAGGGACGGGCCCCACCATCCACCTTACCGCCAGCCACGGCTCGGTGTCCGTGCGCAAAGAGGGAACGCTGCCCAGCCCGCCCGAGCCGGCCGCGCCTCCCAAGCCTCCCAAGGCGCCCAAGGCGCCCAAGAACCTTAAAGAGACCGAGATCGAAATGTGACCGGGGGCCGGGGGTCGGCCGGGGTCGGGGGCCGGGGGCCAGGGGCCACCGCCGGGCCGGTGTTGGCGGTCCTTTTCTTCGTCAACGTTCTCAACTTCTACGATCGCCAGGCGCTGGGCGCGGTGCTGGAGCCGTTGCGGCGCGAGTTTCACCTCAGCGATGCGCGGCTGGGCGCGCTCACCACTATCTTCACGGTGCTTTACGCAGTCGCCGGGCTGCCGCTGGGGCGGCTGGCGGACACCGGGAGCCGCAGACGCCTGTTGGCCATCGGGGTGGCGGTGTGGGCTGGCCTGACGGGGATGGGCTGCCTGGCGGCCAGCTACGCGATGCTGCTGGCCACGCGGCTGGGCGTGGGGATCGGGGAGGCAGTGTGCGCGCCCGCGGCCACCAGTTGGATCGGCGACCTGGTTCCGCCGGAGCGGCGCGCGCGCGCCATGGCGGGATTCATGATGGCGGTGCCAGTAGGCGGCATGTTGAGTTTCGCCATCGGCGGCCCCGTGGCCCAGGCGTTCGGGTGGCGGGTGGCGCTGGCGCTGGCGGCGGTGCCGGCGGTGGCGCTGGTTCCGGCGGTGCTGTGGCTGAAGGAGCCTGAACGGGGGCCGGGGGCCGGGGGCCGGGAACCGGGGGCCGGCCTTCGGGCGCTCATCGGGATTCCGGCCTTGTGGTGGGTCGCCGCCTCGGGCGCCATCGCGAATTTCGCGCTCTATACCTTCTCGACTTTCCTGCCGGCGTTTCTCACGCGGTTTCACGGGCTGTCGGTGGCGCGAGCGGGGCTATGGACGGGTATCGGTTCGGGGACGGCGGGCATCCTGGGCTGCGTGGCGGCCGGGGTTTACGGAGACCGCATCATTCGCACGCGCCACAACGGCCGGTTGCTGCTGGCTGCCGGCGCCTCGCTGGGCGCCGCGCCCTTGGCTTGGGCGGCCATCCGGATGCCCGCCGGCAGCGCCGCGGCCGCCATCCCGCTGGCCATGCTGGCGTATGGCTTGTTGCAGATGTACTACGGGCTGACATACGCCGCCATCCAGGATATTGTGGCGCCGGGGCTGCGCGGCACCGCCATGGCGGTCTACTTCATGGCGATGTACTTGTGCGGGGCGTCGTTCGGGCCGCTCGCGACGGGCGGGTTGAGCGATCACTTCGCGCGGGTGGCCGCCGGGTCCGGCGCGCTTACCGAGGCCGCGCGCACGATTGGCCTGCACCAGGCCATGTACGTGATTCCCGCGCTTTCCGTGGCGCTGGCGGCGACCCTGTGGGCCGGTGCACGGGCGATTCCCGCACCGCCCGCCCGCGGCGCCTGAGCGGCGCTACGGCGCGGCAATCACCACCGCGCCGAGCCGGGCGCATGCCGGCTCACCTCAGGCTCGTTGGGTTCGTCCGTGGCCATGATCTTACTTTACCGATCCCACCAGAGCGATGCAGACATCCATCACGTTGGTATTGGTCGGCCCGGTGATTATCAGATCGCCCAGCGCTTCGAAGTAGTGGTAGGAATCGTTGCGGTCCAGGTAGCGGCGCGCGTCCGGCTTGCGGCCGAGCGTCTGGCCGTCGGCCACGGCTCCGGCGGCGTTGGTGGGGCCGTCGGTGCCATCGGTGCCGGCACAGAAGACCACCACGTTTTCCAGCCCGGAGATATCGAGGGCGGCGGCCAGAGCGAACTCCTGGGCTCTGCCGCCCAGTCCGTCGCCGCGTATCGTGACGGTGGTTTCCCCGCCCGTGACAATACACGCGGGCGGCTTCATGGGGTGTCCGGTGCGCGCCATCTCGGAGGCGATGGCGGCGTGCATGCGGGCGATCTCGCGGGCCTCGCCCTGGATTTCGCTGGAGAGCACCAGCGTCTTGTAACCCTGCGCCTTGGCGCAAGCGGCGGCCGCGGCCAGCGCCAGGCGGTTGCTGCCCACAATAGTATTGCGCACACGCGCGAAGACCGGATCGTCCGGCTTGGGCGTTTCGGGGATGGCGCCGCGCGCTCCTTGTTCGAGGCGCTCCCTCACGGATGCGGGCGCGCGCTCGCGGATGCCGTACCGGTCGAGGAGTTCCACGGCGCCGGCGAAGGTGGAGACATCCGGCGCGGTGGGTCCGGAGCCGATGACGTCGAGGTTATCGCCGATGACGTCGGAGAGCATCAGCGATTCGACACGGGCGGGCGAGGCCAGCCGCGCCAGTTGCCCGCCCTTGATGATCGAGATGTGCTTGCGGATGGAGTTGATCTCGTGGATATTGGCGCCCGAGGCCAGCAGCAGGCGGGTGGTGGCCTGCTTCTCCTCGAGGGTGATGCCTTCCGCCGGCGCGGGCATCAGCGCCGACGCCCCGCCCGAGATGAGGCAGATCACCAGGTCGTCCTTCCCCGCCCCAGCCGCGATGCGCGCGATGCGTTCGGCGCCGGCCACGCCGTTCTCATCGGGGACCGGATGGCCGCACTGGTTCAACTCGATACGGCGCAGCTTGGCGGTGTGCCCATACTTCACGTTGAGCAGCCCGGCGGCAATGCGGCGGCCCAGCACGCGCTCGGCAGCCTGCGCCATGGACGCTCCGGCCTTGCCCGCGCCGACGACATAGATGTCGTGAAAGCGCGAGAAATCGCGACTCTTCAGATAGCGCTCGACGGCGCCGGCGGGGTCCGCAGCCGACAACGCGGCTTGGAAGATGGTGCGTGCATGCTTGCGCAGAATTCGATTGCTCATAGGATTAGGGGATGGGTCAAAATGGTCTCTACGACGGCGGCCGGATCGTCGCTTTCAATGGGAACGTGCACGTGCGACAGAGCGTAGGCCTCGCGCCGCGCATGGTAGAGCGCGGCGAACTGCCGGGGATCGCGCGCCAGCGGACGGTGAGAAGCCAGCGCCACGCGGCGCTCGACCACTTCGAAGGGGCAATCCAGCCACACCGTGACGCCGTTGTTTTCGAGCAGAGCGCGGTTGGCCTCGGCTGCGAATGCTCCGCCGCCCAGCGCCAGCACGGCGGGGCTGCCCTGCCCGATGCGGTGGACATGACGACGGACGATTTCGGTTTCGATGCGGCGGAATTCCGCCTCGCCGCGCGTGTCGAAGATTTCCGCGATGGCCGTCCGTTCGGCGGCTTCGATCTCATCGTCGATATCGACGAAGGTCCAGCCGAGACGCTGGGCCAGCAGGCGGCCGATGGTGGATTTGCCGGAAGCCATGAAGCCCACCACGTAGATACCGGGCGTGCGCTTGAGCTTGAGGTTCATGCGGACTCGTTCATTCCGGCCATGCGGGCCTGCACGATGGAAGGCAACAGGCGGCCGAGCGCCACCAGAATCCAGCCGGCGCGCGGGGTGAGGACGGTGCGGGCATCGCGCTCCACTCCGCGGCGGATGGCGGCGGCGCATTGTTCGGCGGTGATGGCGTAGCGGCGGCTGCGCAGCACATCGGCCGGCACGCGTCCGCCGCGGACGTGCTCCTGAAAACCGGTCTTCACGTAGCCGGGGCAGACCAGCATGGCGTGTACACCGTCGCGCCGCAGTTCCATGCGCAGCCCTTCGGTGAGGGCCCCCACGGCGTACTTGGATGCGCTGTACATGGTGGACCAGGGCAGCACCATCTTGCCGCCGATGGACCCGATATTCACCACCATGCCGCTCTGGCGCGCGCGCATGGGCGACACCACGAGCTGCGTCATTTCGAGCAGCGCGAAGAAATTCAACTCCATCAGGCCGCGCGCTTCTTCGATGGGCATGCTCCACGAAGGCAGGTAGGTGCCCACACCGGCATTGTTGATGAGGATATCGATGGCGCCGAAGCGTTCCAGGGTGCGCGCCACTACGCGGCGGCGGGTATCGCCGCTGGTGAGGTCGCCCGGCGTGACAAGCGCCGCCGGCCCCGCCCGGTTGAGACCCTCTTCGGAGCGGGCGGTGAGCGAGAGCTTGGCGCCGGCGCGCGCGAACTCCGCGGCGCAGGCGGCGCCGATTCCCTCGGACGCTCCGGTAATGAGGACGACTTTGCCGTCAATTCGCATAAGAGGATTCACCGCAGAGACGCAGAGAAGCAGAGAAAGACAAGAGTAAGAAGGGGCGCCTGGTAAGTGGGGATTTCGTGTCTTCCCCGGGGTTGCAGAGAGCGCGGAGGAAGCAGAGAGCGCAGAGAAAACCTTCCTTAGTTCTCTCGGTTTCAGCGTCTCTGCGGTGAAAACTCTTTGCGCAACGGTGCATTGCTACCATCTCGGTTGAAACGTCATAATGTTACCATGCCTGCGCGGCTGATTCCGGTGTTTCCCTTGCGGGTGGTGGTCTTTCCCAGAACTCGGCTGCCGCTGCACATCTTCGAAGAACGATACAAGGAAATGATCGGCAACGCCATTCGCGACCACTCGGAATTCGGGGTGGTTCTGGCGAAGGAAGACGGCATCTTGAGCGCCGGATGCACGGTGATCGTGGAGAGGGTGCTC
>Ga0265316_10007099_pt1 | contig 10592 bp, 10 predicted proteins | sample 4522metaG_FD_202092 | JGI IMG/M metagenome (GOLD analysis project Ga0265316, IMG submission 202092) | Rhizosphere microbial communities from Carex aquatilis grown in University of Washington, Seatle, WA, United States - 4-5-22 metaG | ecosystem: Host-associated > Plants > Roots > Rhizosphere >...
GATCCGTAACGGGATCCTTCTTCGGCTGTGGGGCGTGGCCAGGCAGTTCGAAGTGGAGGCCTTCGAGGCCCGTCGGCGTCACATGCACCGCCTCGCGCAACTCGCCCATCTCGACCACGGTATTCGCTGCAACGATGTCGATGAGATCGAGCTTGCGGTCGAGCCATTTCGCGCCGTTGGCATTGGCGCCATCGGCGATTCCGCGCATCTCTTCCAGGATTTCCCGGTCGAAGCCGCGCAGGAACAGCGCGTCGGCCAAGGTGCGGTATTGGTTCCACGTCTGCGCGTCGTCCTTGCCCCCGAGTTCGTAGGCGCAGCGTTTCAGGTATTCCGGAATCTCGCGGGCCATCAGGTATCCGTGCTGATAGCCGCGGGCGTAAGGCTTGCCTTCGATGTGTAGGTAGATCCATCCGCGGGCCGGATAGCGATATGCCGGGCCGAACGTCTGCACGGCTTCGCGCGCCGGCCATTCGTCCCGGGACGAAACCTCATCGATGCGGACGCCCCCGAACCAGGCTCTCCCGCTGAGCGCTCCGCCGCTGCCGGCCGTAAGCAGGATCGCGTCCTGCGCCCGGCTGGCGATGAAACGGAGACTCAGCCGCGTCCAGGCGTGCGTGCCGCCGATCGATGCGGAGTGGACATCGAACGGCATGGAGGCCATGCTGAGCATCGCACCCGACCCGATGGGAGAGCGGTCCAGGTCGCGCACCGTGAGGCTCTCGGTGCGGACCCAGCCGCTCAATTCGTAGCGCTTGCCGATCGTGAGGGCGACTGCGGTCGAACTCACGCAGGCATCGGCCGAGGTCTTGTCGCGCTCCAGCCGGAGAGACCGGTTGCCGCCGTGAGTGACGGCCGGATCCGGAGTGGCCATGCCCCGCACCATGGCCCACCCGCCGTTAGACTTCTCGAACGACATCTGGAACAAAGGCGTTGCGGCCTGCGCGGCGAACGCGACGCAAAGACAGCAAGTCAGCCGGAGCATCGGTCTCCCTCCCGTGAAATCAGGATACCAAGAGCTCTCGCCCGTCCCGGCTCAAGTGGCGCAGGCGCGCGGGGCGCACTCGACGAAAGCAGCTGTACTCCCTGGTCGCCGCCGGCGCCTCCGCCCAGTCGGCGGCGCGGAGGACGAGGCCGGTGTCGAGTCGTCGGAAACCCCGATGAGCGTTCCCCATGAACCTGCACCAGTCATCATCCCAATCACGCCCCTCTCTTCAACTCCTCCAGCATCGCCTCCCGCAGCACCCGGTTGAGCCTGGTCTGATAGCCCTTTCCGTGATGCCGGAGCCAGGCAACCACATCCGCGTCCAGGCGCACCGTAAGCTGCTGCTTCACCGGCCGATAGAAGGGATTGCGCACTGCGTGCTTCCAAAAGCTCTCATCGAGCGGCGGGATGTCCGAGAAATCGATCTCCGAGTCCGGCCGCTGGCTAAGCCCGGAGAGCCCGCGCTTGCGATCGGGCGTCATCGGGCTGTCAGCCAAGGTCTTGCGCACTGGTTTCGTCATAAAGGCTTCGCTCCTTCCGGGTGGCTCGACGCGCCGAGATGAGGCGGACTACCTCGTCCGCACCCTCTTCCCGAATGGTGTGGGCGACCAGCAGCAGAACCACTCCCCCAGCCAGACCGAGCGCTCGCCAGCGCAGCTCGCCGGCTTCATCGGTCACGTCCCGTTCGAACAGGGCGTATGGATCTTCGAAGACGTGCATTGCATCCTCGAATGTGACGCCGTGTTTCCGCCGGTTGGTCCGCGCTTTCGCCGGGTCCCACTCGAACGAAATCATCCAGACGTCAGTATAACTCCAAATACGTAACTACAGCAACGTCGTAGCCTACCGCGCTGGTGGCGCAAGCCGATATACCCGTTGACCAAGAACCCTCCACGAAAACCGGTATACTCCCCGGTATGCGCCCTCTTGTTTTCCTGCTCTCCCTGGTCGCCGCCGGCGCCTACGCCCAGACCATCACGGTGGTCTTTCCCGCCGTGCGCTCCGAGAAGCCCCTGGACGGCCGCCTGCTGCTTCTGCTCTCGAACGACCCGAGCGGCGAGCCCCGTATGCAGATAGACGATACCGCCAAGTCGCAGATGGTCTTCGGCGTAACGGTAGACGGATGGAAACCCGGCCAGCCCATCGCCATCGGCGACAACGCCCAGGGCTACCCGCGGACGAGCCTGAAAGACGTGCCGGCCGGAGAGTATACGGTCCAGGCCGTGCTCAACGTCTACGAGACATTTCACCGGTCGGACGGCAAGACGGTGAAGCTGGCGCCGGATCGCGGCGAAGGCCAACACTGGAACCTCGCGCCCGGCAATCTTCTGTCGAAGCCGCGGCTGGTTCACATCGGGCCTGGAGCCCTGCCGATCGCCGTGTCGCTCAATGAAGCGATCCCGCCAATTCAACCCGAGCCGGATACGAAGTTCGTTCGCCACATCCGCATCCAGTCGGAGCTCCTGAGCAGCTTCTGGGGCCGTCCCGTGTATTTGTCGGCGATCGTTCTTGTGCCGGAGGGCTACGACGCCCATCCCGAGGCGCACTTTCCGCTCATCATCTTTCACGATCACTTCGTATCGGCCTTCAACGACTTCCGCGAGACGCCGCCCGACCCGAGTCTGAAGCCCGACTACTCCGACCGCTTTCACCTCGCAGGCTACAACCGGATCCAGCAGCAGGAGGCGTACAAGAACTACCAGGCCTGGATCGCGCCCGGCACGCCGCGCGTGCTGATCGCGAAGTTGCAGCACGCAAATCCCTTCTACGACGACTCGTATGCCGTCAACTCGTCGAATCTGGGGCCATACGGAGACGCGATCGAGACCGAACTGATCCCGGCCATCGAGCGCCAGTTCCGCGCCATCGGCCAGGGCTGGGCCCGATTCGTCTACGGAGGCTCCACGGGCGGATGGGAATCCCTCGCGGTGCAGATCTTCTACCCAGAGCACTATAACGGCGCCTTCGTCGCCTGTCCGGACCCGGTCGATTTTCACGCATACATGACGGTGGACCTGTATGGCCAGGACAACTTCTTCTATACTCCGGGAGCGAACAAGCATGTAGAGCAGCCCGCGATGCGCGACTATCTGGGCCACACGCTGATGTCGTTGCGCGACAACGCCGCCTACGAAGCCGCGCTAGGCGATCGTGGCCGGTCGGGCGAGCAGCTCGATATCTGGCAGGCGGTCTACTCTCCCACCGCGGAGGACGGCTATCCGCAGCCGATCTTCGACAAGCGGACCGGCGCCATCGACCATCGCACCGCTGAGTACTGGCGCAAGCACTACGACCTGGACGCCATCCTGCAACGCGATTGGACAACGCTGGGGCCGAAGTTGCAGGGCAAGCTCCACCTCTATGTCGGCTCGGACGACACCTATTTCCTCAACGACGCGGTCTACCTCATGGAAGACTTCCTGAAGCAGACCGGCAGCGCCGGACACGGTGTCCCCTATGAAGGCGAGGTTCGCTACGGGCCGCGCGCGGAGCACTGCTGGAATGGCGATCCAACGAAGCCCAACTGGTACTCGCGGCTGCACTACAACCAAATGTATCTGCCCCAGATCGTGGAACGCATTCTGAAGACCGCGCCGGCAGGAGCGGACCTGACAAGCTGGCGGTACTGATGCCCGCGGCTCGCGACAACGGGCTCCCGCACGTGGTGTGCAAGTTCTGCCGTCCGTGAGGCAAGAAGTGCTTCGCCTCGGCTGGTCCGGATCAGGGAACGGCTCTTGCAGCGTCCCGGTCGCGATGGCCTGTGGCGTGCTCTTGCACTACCGGATAGAAGGGCCAGCCATGGCGACGCCAGATCTGCGGCAGTCACCGCTAAGCGGAAGGCTCTTGCAAGGAACGAGGAGAAACGGATGAAATCGAGCACGACGGATCAGATCAAAGGCACCGTTCACGAAGTGAAGGGCGCGGCCAAAGAGAAGGCGGGACAAGTTACGAACGATCCCAACCTGGTGGCCGACGGCCAAGACGAAAAACTCGCCGGCAAGATCCAAAAGAAGGTCGGCCAGATTGAAAAGGTGTTCGAGAAGTAAGTGAAATTGGCGCTGCGTAGCGCGTTGCTCCGCGGACCGATTCGCGCCCACAACGCGCCGCCGTCATCTTTCCGCGGGCGCGGTGGTGCACATCGGCGGCGATGTGCTCCCGGCCGGCCGCGAGCCGACTTTCAGACGAAAGGGAACTTACAATGTTGATCCTGCTTATCATTTTGGTGTTGGTCTTAGGTGGTGGTGGCGGATATTATGGCCACAGCCGCTGGGGATACGGTGGGGGCGCGGGCATAGGGCTAGGCACCATCCTACTGATTCTCCTCGTCGCCTATATGCTGGGCTTGTTCCGCTGAAGCGTTACTTCGCCGGGCTGACCTTGTAAAGGCCCGAGCCGTGCGGCTCGATGCGGAACGTGGTGCCGCCCTGGATGGTGCCCACGTCCTTGCGTGCCCACAGGTCGCGGAGCACGCAGGTCTCGGGCAGCTTGAGCGCCGGCCAGTCGACGCGAATGTTGATCGCCTCGCCGTCGCCCCAGTTGAAGACCGCCACGTACTTCGCGTCCGAATCGACGGAGTCGGCGGTCCAGACGACGCTCGGTCCGCCCTCAGCAAACGCGCGGCCGTGGGCGCCTTTCTGATCCACGGCCAGCACCTCGTCGTTGCTGATGAGCGCGAGGGTGAAGTCGTCATTGCTGGGCAGGTCGCCGCCGAACATCAGGGGCGATTGCGCAATCGACCACAGGCTCATCAGCGTCCGCTGTTCCACGCGCGTGAACCGTGTCATTCGGTCGTCGCCGCGCTCCGTGCTGATGCCGATACGGCCCAGCGGCAGCATGTCGGCATCGGGCCAGGCACCGGGCCGCCCCATGCCGCTCCAGATTGACATCAGGATGAAGTTCAGGCGCAGCAGCTTCCAGTCGTCCCAAAAATCGTCGGAAATGCGCCACATGTTGGCGTTCTCCTGGAGAAACGCCACGTCCTTGACCATGGCTGGCCCTGGCGACAGGCTCAAGACGATGGGCCGGCCCGTTTTCAGGATGGCGCTATGCAGCGCCGCGATCTCCTCGCGGTGCGCGGGGCGTGCGATATCGTCGGCCTTGATGTAGTCGACGCCCCAGCCGGCATACATCTTCAGGATCGAGTCGTAATAGTCCTGAGCGCCCGCGCGGCTCATATCGACACCGTACATGTCCGTGTTCCAGGGGCACGTCGAGTGCGTGTCCGCGACATCGGCCGCGCGCACCTTACTCCCGAAAACCGCCAGGTTCGCCTTGACCGCCCGCCGCGGAATGCCACGCATGATGTGTATCCCGAAGCGCAGCCCCAGGCCGTGGACGTAGTCCGCCAGCGCCTTGAAGCCCTGGCCGCCGGCCGACGACGGGAACCGGTTCAGGGCGGGGATGAGACGTCCGTATTCGTCCATGGTAAGCTCGGCGTCCACCCGGTAGCCGTGCGCCTGCGCGTGCGGCTCCGACCACTGTATGTCGACCACCACATACTGCCAGCCGTGCTGCTTCAGGTGCTTCGCCATGTAGTCGGCGTTGGCCTTCACCTGCGCCTCGGTGACGGCGGTGCCATAGCAGTCCCAACTGTTCCAGCCCATGGGCGGGGTCGCGGCTACGGTTGCGGGCCCGGCAGCCCATGCGGAGGCCGCGAAGATCACGGTGAGTACTGCGGTAGAAAGTCTCATCGCGGCTATTCTCGCACGCCGTGGAACTTTCTCGCCGGTTGTGGCATTACAGGTATGAACAGGCGCGAGCGGCCATGATCAGCGACGAAGCCTTGATGCTCGAATTCCAGCGCGGATCGCGGGAGGCGTTCGAGGAGTTGTTCGCCCGCTACCGCGAGCCGCTGTACGGCTTCTTCCGGCGCCGCCTCGATGGAAACGAGCGCGCGGAGGACCTGATGCAGGAGACGTTTCTGGCGGCGATTCGCGCCCGGTCGCGCTACGAGCCGCGGGCCCTGGTCCGGACCTACCTCTATGGCATCGCCATGAAGCTGCTGGCGGCCGAGCGGCGAAGCCAGGCCAGAAATGCGCCGCCTGCCGGGCCGGTTACGGAGCCCCGGACAGACGACGCCACCGAGGAGACGCTGTGGCTGCGCCAGGCGCTCGCCAGGCTCGATCCGCAAGAGCGCGAGATTCTGATGCTGCGCGAATACGAGCAACTCAGCTACTCCGAGATCGCAGCGCTGCTCCGGCTTCCGGTCAACACCGTCCGTTCCAGGCTGTTCCGGTCGCGGATGGCGCTGAAGGACCAACTGCTGCCGGCCCCCGAGGAGGCGTGAAATGGCCAAGACCAACCATCCCGTCGAGCCCGAAGAGCTGATGGCCTATCTGGACGGTGAGCTACCGCCGGATCGCGCGGTCTCCGCTGCGGCGCACCTCGAGCGATGCCCGGAATGCCAGAGGCTGGCGGGCGATCTCCAGGGAGTCTCCCGCAAGCTGATGGGGTGGCAGGTGGCGCCGTCCAGCACGGGGATCGCGCCGCGCGTCTCCGCCGCTCTCGCGGAACGCACCCACGAACGGCCGGGAACTCGCCGTGTGCAGCTATGGGCCTGGGGCTTCGCAGCGGCCGCCCTGGTGCTCGTCGTTGGCCTCATGAGCGGCCCTCGAATGTGGAAGGACAGCGCCAAAGCGCAGTTCACGGCACGTGAGTCGGTGGACTTCTATGGGGCTAAGCCGCTGCCGGCCCGGAGCGCAGCCAGTGCCCCCAGCCGTCCCATGATCGCGCGCACGGCCGGCCTCGCGCTCATTGCCGCCGACTTCGACGGAGCCCGCGCCAGCGTGGAGTCCATCCTGAGCCGCCACCACGGCTACTTTGGCGACTTGAACGTCACCGTCCCCGCCGGCGCCGGCCGCACCCTCAGCGCCACTTTGCGCGTGCCCGCGGATCAACTGGAAGCCATCCTGGTGGAGCTCCGAAAGCTCGGCCGCGTCGAAGCCGAGTCCCAAAACGCAGAGGAGGTGACGTCCCAGTATGTGGACCTCGAGGCCCGCCTGGCCAACGCCCGCAACACTGCCCAGCGTCTGACCGGCCTTCTTCGTGAGCGCACCGGCAAGCTCGCGGATGTCCTCGCGGTCGAGACCGAACTGGATCGCGTCCGCGGCGAGATCGAAAGCATGGAAGCCCAGAGGAAGAGCCTGTCCACCCGGGTCGACTTCGCCTCGGTGAATCTGACGCTGACCGAGAACTACAAGGCCCAGCTTCAACCCCTTCCCGACTCCACCTGGAATCGCCTTCGCAACGCCGCCATACAGGGCTACCGGAGCATGGCCGACAGCGTGGTTAGCGCGCTCCTGTTCCTGATCTCCGCCGGCCCGAGCCTTGTCCTCTGGGGCGCGCTCCTGTTCCTCCCTGCTCGCTTCGCCTGGAGGAAATGGCGGCCTACTCTGTAGGCCAAGGCGACTCCGTGATATTCTCGGGCTGAGCCGCCGCCGCCGCAATCGCCCAGGCAATCCAGGCTTCGGGGACTCCACCAAACACCAGTACCTGACCAGCTACAAAGGGCTGGCCTTCTTCTCCCAGTCCGCCACACCGCAGAATCTTCCAAACGACAGCGAGGTGGTGGCCGCTCAGAAGATTCGGATTCCCGCGTGACCGCCTGAACGTGCCCTGCTCCATCACCAACCGATTCTCCAGCCCCGCCTATCCGCTACTATATTGCTAGAGTCTCACGACTGCATGGCTATCATTCGCCAGGGGCAAATGGATGCATTCCGCGAGGCGGCGGTCCGCGACTTCGAAAACAGTGTATTTGCACGCCTCCGCGAGTTCTTTCCCAATCACTACAGGATTTTTGGGGACCAGGCGATACGGCGCGCGATTCATTACGGGATCGGGCAGGCGGAGCGGCACGGCTTCAGCGCGCAGCGCGAATCGTATCTGTACATAACGATGATGCTCCTGCTCGGAGGCAACTTCGACTCCGACGTCCAGCTCCCCTGGGTCACGGGCATCCTCGACGATCGCAGCATGTTGTACGCTTCGACGCGGATGGATGCCTTCGCGGAGGAAGCCCTGGCGTATTTCGATCGCATCGCGGGTCAGGACCACGTCCATATCAATCGCGCGCTCGTCAGGCTGCACGGAGAAGCGCAGCGCATAGTGGCTCAATTCCCCGTCCCGGATTTTGAAGGGCGGATGCACGCGGAGCTTCACAATCTATACCCGCAGAAGTACGAAGCGGTCAGGGGGGCGGGGATCGCCGCGCTGATTCGAGCCGGCGGCGAACTGGCCTCGGGGAATGGCCTGAGCGGGCAACACGGCCGCGCCATCTGCACCGTCTTGATGTTCTTCCTGGGCACCGGTTTCGATACGGATCCTCTCGAGGAGTGGGTGACTGCGATTCTTCGCGAACCCGCCAGCGACGAGCGCTCCAAAATCGTGCGGCTCTACCGCGAGTCCATGCTGTTTCTCGAGAAGTGGCTTGCGAAGGGAGACTGAGCTATGTGCGACGGCGGTGGGGCGGTGGATCAAGCGCCCAATCTAGCGGTCGAGGAGTTGGGGCAGACCTCGAAACCGTGCCCGGTGCTGGGAGAGGCCATTCATCAACTCCAGACGTCGCACGATCCGCAGCACCAGTACCTCACGAAGAAGGCCATGATCATTTACCGCGGCGACGGCCGAGGTCCGGACCTGACAGTAGAGCTGGAGGGATTCGACGGGTTCCATTCGCGCGACAACCCGTTCATTACGACCTCAGGCGAGAGCCAGCGAATGGTGGGAGGCTCGAAGGACTGCACCCTGCCAACCCGCTACAAGGGGTTCATGAAGGTGAATTTCGAAGCGCCGCAGGGGATGTCCAAGAAAGACGCGATGGACAGGTTCTGCCCGACGATTTATGCGTTGTTCGTGCCCCCCGGCCAGGCCATCGATACGCACCAGTACCTCCTCGATAAGCGGGAAAACGGTACCCTCGGTCAGGGCTCTGCGAACGTGGGCAGCCAGGAGGTAACGGCCTTGGAGGTCCCGCTGGACCACGTTCTGGGCTACCGCACCATCAACACCAAGGATCCCGGCCCGTATGTGGGAGCAATCGATTTGTCCGACAGCCAATTGGAGGAGATGGGCCTGGACCATGCCCAGATCGAAGAGTTCACTAAGTTCAAAACGATACAGAGCCTGCAGCACACTGGGGAAATGTAGAGGAAGCGCGACCGGCGCGACTACGGCGGCTAACGGCTACTTCCGCACCAGCAGTTCCACCCCGCCCATCGCCGCCCGGCCCGGCATCGCCACGCCCGCGATCTCCTGGTAGCTCGCCCCGCCCAGGTTCGTCAGCCGCACAAACGGACGCACCCGCCCCTTGCCGTAACCCGCGGAAACATCCACAAGCGCGTAGGTCGCCTGCCCCACGCGGTCCACCACGCCCAGTCGCACGCGCGCCACCAGGCCGCGGAAGCCGCCGTGCCAGGCCAGCACGCCGCTCTCGGTCGGGTAGTCGAAAACGTACTTGGAAAGCAGCCCGCCCAGCGCCTGGCGGGAGCCGCTCATCGCCTCGTAGCTGGCGGTGATTTCCTGCCCGCGCGCGGGAACGACGGTGGTGGAAGCCTCCGCTCCGGTAAAGTGCAGCCTGGCAATGTTCATCGCCTGCCAGGGATCGGCCGTCGAGCGGCGCACATAGTCGATGTCGTTGCTCTCGCGCCGCTCGAACACTGACGCGGCAAGGCGGAAGGTGTCGCCGCGCCTCCAGTCCGCGCCCGCGTCGTAGCTCCACGCCGTTTCGGGCAGCAGCTTCGGATTGCCCAAGGTGGCCGGGTCCTGGTAGTAGAGGTCCGTGTACGTGGGGATGCGAAACGCGCGGCTGGCGCTGGCCCGCAGCTTCCAGCGCGGCGAAAGCCAGGCGCCGGCGGCTACCGTCGGGCTCAGCTCGCCTCGCCCCCAGTGGTACATCTCTTCGCGCAGAGCCGCCGAAAACGAGAAGCGCCCGAGCGCTCGCGCGTCCAGCGAGATATAGGCCGCTCCCCGGCTGCGGTTGTGGTCGCCCAGGTTGTTGCTCGCGATCGTATCGCCGTAGCCTTCCAGGCCATAGTTCAGACTGGTGTTGGCCGCCAGCGAGTTAGTCCGGCGGATGGAAAGTTGGAAGGTCTCGTCGGCGTGGTGATTCTGGTACACATCCGGCTGGTCTCGCAGGAGTACGAACCAGTCGCTGTGCCGGCGAAATGAAAAGGCGGCCTGCGTCCCCGCGCCCAAATCCTGTACCAGCGAGGCGAACCAGGTCTTGGTGTCTTCCCACGAATCGAAATCGCCGTAGAACTGGTTGGCGCCGAACGGGCGGTCGCTGTAGCCCAGCATCAGGCTCGAGCTGCCGAGCGCCGACCGCCACCAGGTGTCGGAAGCCAGAGAAAGGTTGCGGTAGTCGCGATCGGCCATGAAGCCGGAGGAGGAATCGCGCGAGAACGAAAGCTCCTCGGCAACCTGCTTGAAAACCGTTCCCAGCGTCATGCGCTCTTCGTTCGAGCCGAAGCTGCCGCCCGCCGCACTGAGCCGAACCTCGGTCGCCTCCGGCTGCCGTGTGATGATGTTCAGCACGCCGCCCACGGCATCCGAGCCATAGAGCGCCGAGCCCGATCCGCGCAGAACCTCGATGCGGTCCACCGCCTCGAGC
>Ga0265316_10007100_pt1 | contig 10592 bp, 6 predicted proteins | sample 4522metaG_FD_202092 | JGI IMG/M metagenome (GOLD analysis project Ga0265316, IMG submission 202092) | Rhizosphere microbial communities from Carex aquatilis grown in University of Washington, Seatle, WA, United States - 4-5-22 metaG | ecosystem: Host-associated > Plants > Roots > Rhizosphere >...
GGGATCGGATTCGGAAAAAAACACGAACAGAATTATGAAATCCTGAGCCGGCTTCCCGAACTCGCCCGACTCGGTTGTCCGATTCTGGTCGGAGCATCGCGGAAATCGTTCCTCGGCAAGTCGATGCCGGGCAAAGGCGGGCCGCCCGTCCTTGTTGGCGGGCGACTACTTGGCACTGCGGTGGCTGTGACGGCATCGATCCTTGGGGGTGCGCACATCGTACGGGTTCACGATGTGGCGGAAATAAAGCAGGTCGCGCGCGTCGCGGATGAGATACAAAATCATTAGCAGGATCGGCTGCGGACTCGCCTCAATTTACCAAACAGGTTGTTGGACACGAACCTGGGCCCAACTGATTCTCCTCGGCGGGTTCCATCCATGTTCTAATTTTCTTCGGCACTTTCTCGCGCCATGTCCACCCGCACAACAACGTTGGAGCAAGTTTCCCGGGCATCTCGCGATACGCGCAATCGGCCCGTAGCGCTGATCGTTTCGTTTCTTTTGTTTCTCAATTGTTTTTATTTCCTCGTTTCCACCGGCCGCGTCCGCACGATGGACGAAGTCTCCGCCGCATTTCAGGTAGAAAGCCTTGCCAAGCACGGCACGACAGCCATCCCGCAAGCCATCGAAGCGAAATTATTTTATGGGACGATCGATCGCTTTGGCCGCCCCCAATCTCCTTATCCGCCGGGACAGGCCGCAGCCCTTTTGCCCTGGTACGCCGCTGGGCAATTTGTCGCCGCGCATCTTCCGGGAGTCGCGAGCGGCGCCCGCGACGTGGTAAGCGATTATTTCCTAACCGGAGAAAGCGCGTTTTTCGCCGCGCTCACCATGGCCTTGGCGCTCGCTGTTTTTTTGCAACTCGGAATTTCCACGAAGAACTCGCTCGCGGCCGCCGCAATCCTTGCGTTTGCCACGCCGCTGGCGGCCTATTCCGGATGGCTGTTTTCCGAGCCGCTCGCCGCAGCACTGCTGCTGGGCGCGGCCGCTGTGCTTTTTGCCAAAGCGCAGGAAATGCCGATCCCGCTTTGGGGGGCCCTCTGCTGCGGGATGCTTTTGGGCATGACCGTTTGGGTGAGGCCGACGCATGTCATCGTCGTGCCGGTCTTTCTCGCCGCCGTTTTAATCAGGTCAAAAGAAAGGCAATGGCCGGCGGCGGCCGTGCTCGCAGCAGCCGCGGGAATTGGCGTCGCCCTGCTATTGTGGCGAAACGCGCATCTTTATGGCAACGCATTTGAATTCGGCTATCCCGCCGCCGCCGAGGACGGAAAAGCGCTAAACACGTTTGAGACGCCAGTGATGACGGGCTTGCTTGGATTTCTGCTTTCGCCCGGAAAATCTATTTTATTGTTTTGCCCTCCCGTTCTCCTGGCTCTGCCGGGATTGCCGCGCCTGTGGCGGCGAGATCGCGGATTTGCCGTGGTAGCGGCGGCAACGCCAATCATTTACATGCTGTTCTTCGCGACGTATACGCAGTGGGAAGGCGGATATTCGTATGGCCCGCGGTATATGGTCCCGGCGCTTGCCCTGCTCTGTCTGGCGAACGGCCCTGCGCTGGAAACAGGATCACAACCGATTCGACGGCTTGCCATCGGCGTATTCATTGCCGGATTTTTGGTGCAGGGATTGGGCACAACGATGAGTTTTCTGGAAGCCGATGTGGCCGGGGGCTACTACGACGCGCAATACAATTACAGGATGAGTTTTTCGGCGATACCGATGCACGTTCATCTGCTGTTGCATTACGCCGCGTCCGAATCAGCGCCGATTGGCCGGGGTTTTGATAAGTGGTGGATTTTTCTTTCCAAGGCGGGGGTTTCGAGCGGCGCGATTTATACTTTGGCGGGTGTGCTGCTGGCGTGCGCGGTAATTTCGGGGTGGATTTTAGTAGGACAGGCTTCAGCCTGTTTTCTTTTGAATTCCGGTAACCTTAACGAAAGTCAAAAAAACCCACGCTGAAGCACGTCTTAACAATCACCGCCCAAACCTAGCCATGCGATTCGACTTGTTGGCGCAAATCTGCAATAAATTCCGCCACTGGGCGCGGTCCCAGATCGCCTTTGCTCTGGTGGCGGACGGAAACCGTGCCCGCCTCGGCTTCCTTGCCGCCGACAATCAACATGTAGGGAACTTTCTGCATCTGCGCGTCGCGGATTTTCGCCTGAAGTTTTTCGTTGCGGTCGTCGAGATGCACGCGGAACCCGGCGGCCTTCAGTTCCGTGACAACGTTGTTCGCATAGACGGAGAATTTTTCGCTGAGCGGCAACACTTCCGCCTGCACCGGGGCGAGCCACACGGGGAACGCACCGGCGTAGTGCTCGATCAGAATGCCGAAAAAGCGCTCGACCGATCCCCACAATGCGCGATGCACCATGAGCGGCTGGTGACGATTGCCGTCTTCGCCGACATATTCCAGGCCAAAACGACCGGGTAAATTGAAATCAAATTGCACGGTGGTGAGCTGCCACGGACGGCCGATTGCGTCGATTAATTTCACGTCGATCTTCGGGCCGTAAAACGCCGCTTCGCCTTCAATTTTTTTGAACGGGACGCCCAACTTGGCCAGCGTGTTTTGCAGAGCGCCCGTCGCGCGGCCCCAGTCTTCGGGCGAGCCGGCATAATTTTCCGGGTGCTTCGCGTCCCAATCGGAAAGCTCTACGACATATTTGTCGAATCCGAATGTCTTCATCACGCTGTACGCAAAATCGATGCACCCTTCGATTTCGCCTTCGATCTGTTCCGGCATGCAGAAAATATGCGCGTCGTCCTGCGTGAAGCCGCGCACCCGCAGCAGGCCGTGGAGCACGCCCGAGCGCTCATAACGGTATACTGTGCCCAGTTCGGCCAGGCGCACCGGCAATTCGCGATAACTGCGCAGGCGCGATTTGTAAATCAGGATGTGTCCGGGGCAATTCATCGGCTTGAGCTGGTAGTCGGTTTTCTCGACTTCCACAGGGCCGAACATGTTTTCCTTGTAAAAACCGGCGTGCCCGCTGGTCTTCCACAAATCGAGGCGCATGATGTGCGGCGTGACCACCAGATCGTAACCGCGCTTGAGTAGTTCCTCGCGCAGCCAGTCTTCCATTAGCTTGCGGATCAGCCCGCCCTTGGGATGCCAGAAAATCAGCCCCGGCCCGGCCTCTTCCTGGACCGAAAACAGGTCCAGCTCCTGACCGAGTTTCCGGTGATCGCGCCGCTTGGCTTCTTCGAGCCTGTGCAAATGGTCGTCCAGCTCCTGCTGCGTGTAGAAGCATGCGCCGTAGATGCGCTGCATCTGCGGATTGCCTTCCTGGCCTTTCCAGTAGGCGCCCGCGACGCTCATCAATTTAAATGCCCGAATGCGACCGGTCGAAGGAATATGCGGGCCGCGGCAGAAATCGATGAATTTTCCGGTGGTGTAAAACGAAACCATCGGCTCGATCGCGCGCTCCTCGACGAGTTCGCATTTAAAGCCCTGGTCCCACTTGCGATAAAGCTCGACCGCGTCCGGCTTCGGCATCATCTTGCGCTCGTTCGGAATGTCCTGCTGGGCCAACTCGCGCATTTTCTTTTCGATTCGCGCAAGGTCCTCCGGTGTAAAGGGTTCTTCACGCACAAAATCGTAAAAAAAACCGGTATCGATCGGCGGGCCGATGCCCAGCTTCACGTCGGGATAAAGTTCCAGCACCGCCGCGGCAAGCAAATGCGCCGCCGAATGGCGCAGCACCTGAATCGCCTCGGGGTCTTTCGGCGTCAAAATCGAAAGCTTCACGTCCTGATCGATCGGCGCGCGCAAATCGACGAGAAACCCGTCATCGTTCGCAGCGGCGCCCATCTGCGCTTCGGGAGCGGCGTCCGGAGAGTCGGCCGTCGAGGAGCCCGCAGACCCACCAGCAAGCGCGCCCACAGGGGTAACTCGCGCCACCAGCGCTTCCTTCGCCAGCCTCGGCGAAATCTGCTGGGCAATCTCCGCCGCCGTTGTGCCGAGCGGCACTTCGCGGATTGCGCCGTCCGGCATTGTGATGTGAATGGTATCCATAGGAATCTTCTACGCTATCAGATGGTTTGGAAGACGGTCAAGGCAGCGGCAGCAGCGGATCGACCCCAGCATCAATTCTTCCGGCGGGTATACCGCGCCGGGCAGCAGCGCCGGCACACCTATCACGCTGAGATGGAATATATCCGGCGCATCTTATGCGATCGTTTCCCCGGACTTCGGCGCGGTGCGTGGCACGAGCACAACGGTTTCGCCAACGCAATCCACGACGTACACGATTTACGCCACCAACGCCTTCGGGCGGTCCACTGCTACGATTAAAATTACGGTTCATTGAAGCGGTGGCACAGGCTTCAGCCTATGCAGTTTAGAGTTTCGTGTCGCCAGCACAATTCAAAACCCACAGGCTGAAGCCTATGCCACTAGAACCCGTCACAAAATGGAATTAAGCAGGCGGCAATCAGTGCGTCATATCGTAGATTACGTAATTCACGCCGATCCTCATTCCCAAATCTGAAAATTTCACTGGATACCGCGGATCGTTCGACCATTCCCACGAATCGCCGATATCGGAATTGAACGAAATTGCGACCATCACGCGGCCGTGATCGTCGTAAATGCCGCGCCAATGGGCGTCTTTTCCGTCGGCCTTGTACCCAACCGCGAGATGTTCCGCGCCTGTAATCCGGTAACGGTCGGTGAGATCGAACATCGTATGGAAGATCGGATCGCTGTCCGGAATTTCCACGATCGGACGGTCCGGAAAAACTTTCTGCATGCGTTCGGCAAACACCTGCCACTCGAGCGTGCCGTGAAAATCGTCGGCCATGAAAAATCCGCCGCGCAGCAGGTAATCGCGCAGCTTGAGCGCCTGCCGGTCGGTCAGTCCCCACTCTCCCACTTGCACGGCGTAGAGAAACGGCCAGTTGTAGACCTCGTCGCCGTCGTCCAGGTTCACGATCTGCTCGACCGAGCGCGTGTGAATGCGCGTCAATCGCCGGACGGCCTGGGAAAATGAACGGTCCGCCGGAGGATAATCCTGGGTCCATAGAGATTCGCCGAGATGCCAATCCAGATCGCGGCCCGCGTAACCGTTGTTCCAGCCCGGGGGATACATCAGCCGCGCGAAGGCAAATTCCGTTTTCTCTTTGTAGTCTGGAGGCAACGGCATCACGCCGTGTTCAATCGAGGGATATTCCTTGAAGGGCGCCTGGTACGCATAAGCCACCCCGACGAGAAGAAGCGAGCAGCCGAGCAGCCACCAAGCCTTCACAATTCGCATGGCGAATTCCTTTTTCCGACAATATCACGGACGAGCGGAACGCACCGAGAGATTGATCCCGCAAGCGGAGCGGCATCACTCGACGCTGGAAACTGTCTCCTCGGACGGCTTCGGGTTGTGCCAGCCGCCACAACCGGCCGCAATCTGTTCCGCTTCGGCAGGCCCCCAGGTTCCGGGCTGATATTCGTGGAGCGCAGTTGTTTGTTCGCCGAGGATCGGATCCACAATGGCCCAGGCCGCTTCCACCGCGTCCTGGCGGACGAAGAGCAAGGGATCGCCGCGCATCGCGTCGGTGAGCAGCCGTTCGTAGGCGTCCAGCGAATTTCCACGATCTACCTTTACGATGGAGAGTTCCGTCTGCATGGAGACTAACTCCGGTCCCGGCTTCTTGATGCGCGCGCCCACGCTGATGGAAAGATCGGGGCCCAGCCGGAATCGAAAATAATTATTTTCGTGGGCATGCCTGCGTAGCGGCGGGCTCTTGAGTTTTACAAGCACCTCGGTCGCGGTGACCGGCAGGCACTTTCCAGTGCGCAGCAAGAACGGCACCTCGGCCCAGCGCCACGAATCGATATCCAGACGAAGCGCTGCGAATGTCTCCATTTTAGAGTCCGGCGCGACGCCCGGCTCTTTGAGATACCCAGCAAACTGGCCGCGGACAACGTTGGAAACCGAGATGGGAGGAATCGCGCGAAACACTTTCACCTGCTCATCGCGCAGCGAATCCGCATACATGCCCGTGGGAGGTTCCATGGCAAGAAACGCCACCACCTGCAGCAGGTGGTTCTGAACAACGTCGCGAATCGCTCCGGCTTCGTCGTAAAACTTGCCGCGCCCGGCCACGCCGAACGACTCCGCCATCGTGATCTGTACGCTGTCGACGTAATTGCGATTCCAGATCGGCTCCAGAAACGTGTTCGCAAACCGGAAGAACAAAAGATTTTCGACCGCCTCTTTTCCCAGATAATGATCGATCCGGAAAATCGCGGATTCAGGAAATGCGGAATGCAGCGTCACGTCGAGCGCCGCCGCCGAAGCCCGGTCGCGCCCAAACGGTTTTTCCACCACCACACGAGCGTTCTTCGCGCATCCGGATTTGTCCAGCCCACCGATCACGGTGGCGAACATGCTTGGCGGAATCGCCAGATAATGCACGGGGCACTGCGAATTGCCCAGCATCTGCCGCAGTTGCGTGAATGTCCCCAAATCCGCGTAATCGCCGTCGATGTATTTCAACAACTCCATCAATTTCGAAAACGCCGCCTCATCCACGCCTCCATGCTTGATGAGGCTATCGCGCGCCCGAGCGCGCAACTGTTCGATGCCCCATCCCGCCTTCGCTACGCCGATCACGGGCACATTCAGATTCCCGCGCTTGATCATCTGCTGAAGCGACGGAAAAATCTGTTTGTGGGCGAGGTCGCCCGTGGCGCCGAAAAATACAAGGGCATCGGAAAGCGCCGCGGCGGGACGCTTGTCAGCCAGTGTGGATTGTGCTGCTGGTGGTACGGTGCTCATTCGTGGTCTCCCCGCTCGGCTTCGGAAATACAGGTGCTATTGTCTCATCTGTCGGGCATTCCGCGCACAGTGACTAATTCGTGTCTGCAATTTCCATAATCCGAGTCTTATGGACGAATCGATTTTGTTAGCGCGGGCGTCCCTGGTACTGTTTTCAATATTGCCCGGCGTATGAAAACCCGAAAGCAAGATTCCTGCGCCACACGACCCGGCCTCGATCGGGTTTGACAGGAACTAGAATTCAAGATGGAGCCGCAATCCCGGCACAATCACCGGCCCGCGGACGCGGTTATATCCGGGATTGTCGATATGCTGGAGATCGAACGAAGCAAACACGCCGCTCCACACCTGCGCAGTGTAATAGGCTTCTTCGATATTTTCGCGACCGTAAGACAACGCCCCATCCCCCAACAGAAATCCTAATCCGCCGAGTGCGAGGTATTGCTGGTGATCCCGCGAAATTCCGTTGGAAATAAATGCGATTCCTTCGCGATCGAATTTTCTGCCCCAGCGCTTGCCGCTTCCTCCCAAACCAAATTGCACGGTTTCATCCACTTCCGTGTACGCGTAGGATTCGTGCTGGCCTTCGTTCCAGCCCCACCGCCCGAACAGGCCCATCCAATCCGTCAGCGGCTGTTCGAAGTTAACGCCGAATCCGTACTTGATCGTGGTTTGCAGCGGGTGAGCCGTAATTTCAGGGGCAGGCGTGCGGCCATCAAGAAAGTTCTTCACTGCCACGCTATAGATGCCCATATTGGCGTGGTTCACGTATGTGAGAAATCGAATCACGCCTTCGCGATGCGGCAGCACGGAGCCGCGCAATTCGAACTCGATATTTTCCGCTCGCGCTCGGCCCAAGTCGGCATCCAGGTGAATTTCGTTCGCCACCTTTGGCATCAGCCCTTCTGCAAATCGCACGGCCCAGTGGCGGTCGTCGTACTCGATCATCGCGGCAAAAGTGAAGCCTCGTGTGTCTGCGGCGTAGTCGTACGCGCCGTTGTTGTCCAGCGTCCAGTTCAGGAACTGAAAATTACTGTCTGTGCCGTACGTATTCAAATCGAAAAAATCGGCCATGCTCATTTTGCCGAAACGAATTTCCAGCCTGCGCTCGGGCAGCTTGGAAAAAAGGGAGAATGGAGTCCTCTCGGAATCCACGCGCTTTTCGCCAAGCGGAATAATTTGATGCCACATCAGACGCGCGACATAGGGCGCCTTGCTTAACGTTGGATTGCGGACCACATCCAGGTTCGTGAATCCCGCCAAGCCCAGTGCCTCGCCGATTCCATGACCGCCGGTTTCCTGAACATCGCACAGAAATTCCGTCGTGTCGCTGAACCGTAAACCCGTGAATAAAGTGAGCACACGCGAACTGGCATCCTGCGCTTCCGGTGAAAGGCTGTTCGGTCCGAAGTACGGAGACTGAAATGCCGGGTGCCACTGCGAAATGAAATTCGCCTGACCCGAAAGCCAGACGCGGTCGGACTTGAAATGTGGCAACAATGTTGGCGATTCATCCGCTTGCGGGTCATTCGATTTCGGGTCATTGGTCTTCTGGTCATCGGTTTTCGGGTCATTGGCGGGAGCGGACTGTGAACGAGGCTCGTCCGTTGGCGCGCTCTGGGACCGAGCGGAAGGGGCGAGGAGAACGGAGACAATCCCAACAACGCAAAGAGCCGACCAGAATTTGACAGCGGCAGGAAACATTTTTCCGGTGATGAACGATTTTTTCGAAACGAGCCCCTTCACGCAAGTAAATCATAACAGCGGCCAGGGAGGCCGCAAAGAAGGAACGGAGCTGTCTGAAGCTCGAATCAGGAATGCCCCATTACTGCGCCTCGCATTGTTCGATATCGGTCCGCTTGCGGCGGGCCGCTCGTTTCTTCCCCGCTGCAATCCGATCGCGAGCTTGTTTCACAAATTCCACAAAGCGCAGCGCCAGTTCGTGAATTCGCCCGGATTGCCGCAACTCCATCGCTTCCGGCGGAATCAATTCCGATCCCACGCCGATCGCACAGGCGCCCGACAGAATGAAATCCGCGGCCGTCTGCTGATTGACCCCTCCCGCGGCGATGAGCGGAATTTCGGGACAAACGGTTTTTATCGCCTTGATGTAATTGTCTCCGCCGACCTGTGAGCAGGGAAACACTTTCACCAGGTCGGAGCCGGCTTCCCACGCTGAGACAATCTCCGTTGGCGTCAGCGCGCCGGGCAGGACCGCAATATTTTCCTTTTTCGCAAATTCCACAATCTCCAGCTTGAACGTGGGTGCGGACAAAAAGCTGGCGCCCGCGCCGAGGCACAGTCGCGCCGTATCCACATTCCGGACGGTACCCGCGCCCACGACCATCTTCGGATGGTAACGCACGAGGTGGGAAATGACGTCGATCGCCCCCGGCACCGTCATGGTGATTTCAACAATCGGGATTCCGCCGAGCATGACTTGTTCCGCGGCGAAGTGCGCGTCCTCCGCCGACGAGGAACGGATCGCCGGAATGATGCCGACTTTCTCGATCAGGGCGCAGACTTCTTTCTTGTCCATTTGTTTGTTTCCCTTGCTCGCCCGGGGGAGAGATTACCGAGGCGCTAAACAGCTCCCTCGCGGACGGTCTCCGGCAAATGATCGCCGCGCCGGGCGAACCAGACATACAGAGTCGGCAGTAGAAATATACTCATAATCAGATCGGAAATCAGACCGCCGACAATCACAATAGCAAACGGTCTCTGCGAATCCGAGCCGATTCCGTGAGAAAGCGCGGCGGGGAGAAGCCCCAGCGTCGCGACCAGCATGGTCATCATGATCGGGCGTAGCCTCAGAACAGCGCCTTCGACGGCGGAATCTTCAATCGAATAACCGGTGGCGCGAAGCTGATTGATGTATTCCACCATGATGACGCCTGTCTGGACCGACACGCCAAACAACGCGAGAAAGCCCACGCCCGAGGAGACGCTGAAGTTTGTGTGCGTGAGCAGCAACGCCAGCAAGCCGCCCAGGCGCGCCATCGCCACGTTCGTGAGGATCAGCAACGCCCATTTCATCGACTTAAACATCGTGTAGAGGATCACAAAAATCACCAGGATTGTGATCGGCAATACGGTCAACAGCCGCGATTCAGAGCGCTTCTGGCTTTCATATTCGCCGGCCCAGTCGAGAGTGTAGCCCGCCGGCAGTTTCACACCCGCATTGACCTTCCGAATGGCCTCTTCCACGGTGCTGCCCAGATCCCTGTCGCGCACGCTGTATTTCACGGCGATATAACGCGAATTCGCTTCGCGATAAATTTGCGAACCGCCGTCGGTGACGCTGACTTTCGTCAACTGCGCGAGCGAAACGCGTTCTCCTGTGGAGGAGAGCAGCCGGACCTTCTCGATCGCTTCCTTCGTGTCACGATATTGCGGCAGGTAACGCAACACCAGATCGTATCTTTGCTCTCCCACGAGCACCTGCGTCAGCGCGTTCCCTCCGACCGCCGTTTGAATCGCGTCCTGCACATCGGAAACATTGATTCCAAACCGTGAGGCCTGGTCGCGGTCCACTGCGAAATCCAGATTCGGCTGCCCGAGAACACGGAACATCCCGAGGTCCTGGACGCCGCGAATTCCGCGCATGATGCCGACAATCCGGTCGCCCGTCTCTTCCAGCGTCTTCAGGTCGTCTCCATAAATCTTCACGGCCAGCGCGCCCTTGACGCCGCTCACCGCTTCTTCGAGGTTGTCGGAAATCGGCTGAGAGAAATTCCAGGAGACACCCGGAATTTTTTCCAGTTCGTGATTCATGGACGCGATCAACTTTTCCTTCTCTTGATGAAAAACGGGCCT
>Ga0265316_10007102_pt1 | contig 10591 bp, 8 predicted proteins | sample 4522metaG_FD_202092 | JGI IMG/M metagenome (GOLD analysis project Ga0265316, IMG submission 202092) | Rhizosphere microbial communities from Carex aquatilis grown in University of Washington, Seatle, WA, United States - 4-5-22 metaG | ecosystem: Host-associated > Plants > Roots > Rhizosphere >...
ATCAATGTCGTTTAATTAAGGAATTTTTATTATAGGTCATACTTCGACAGGCTCAGCATGACCTAATTACTTAGTCACCCTGAGCTTGTCGAAGGGTGTTTTAATGCTTAATTAAACGACATTGATAAATAATAGGTATTGTCAAAGATTTGTCATTTTACTTTCATACTCATTATTGGCTGTCATAAGTAAGAATATTTATATTGAATTGTAAAAAGACTGTTTTAATTAATATCTCTCAGGATGGATAATATTTTTAAAGAGAAAAATTTATCAGGTTCCATTGAAATTTCGAATCGTACTTCCGTTTTATCAAATGAGACTGATAACAATGTTAAGCAAAAAATTCAGGAGCTGGAAAGACTTAACGAGCATTTGCAGCAACTTGTTGACTTACATTCAAAAGAGTTAAATGAACTTTCTTCAACCAATAGAAAATTTATTTCAATAATAGCCCACGATTTAAAAAGCTCTTTCAATTCAATTTTAGGATTTTTAGGTTTGCTTAAATCAGAGTTAAATAATCATGATTTAGAAAATATTGAAAATTATGTGAATCAAATTTATGATTCAACTTATAATACATATTTACTTCTTAATAGTTTACTGGAATGGGCAATTTCTCAAAATAGAAAAATGACGTTCATACCCACAAGGATTAATTTATATGATTTGGTAAACTCGGAATTTGAAAGTCAAAAGGACATGGCCCTTCAAAAACAGATTACTTTAAGTCACAATATTCCAACTTTGTTAGAAATTAGAGCGGACGTTCACATGGTAAGCGCAATATTCAGGAACCTGGTAAATAATGCAATTAAATATACGAATAAAGGAGGTAAAGTGACAATTAAAGTTACAAAAGCCGGGCAATATATTGTCATATCTATAAAAGACAATGGCATTGGAATTTCTCAGGAAAATAAAGAGAAACTTTTTAAAATTGAAAATTATCATTCAACTATTGGCACTAACAATGAAAAAGGTAGCGGATTTGGTTTATTTCTGTGTAAAGAATTTATAGAAATGCAGGGAGGAAATATCTGGGTAGAAAGTAAAATTGGAAAAGGTACTGAATTTAAATTTTCTCTGCCTGCCTATTTTTAAGAAGTTATTTTTTTTAGATTTGTAGTAATTATGTCTTAAACAAATAAATAAATTAATAGAACAAAGAACAAAGAACAAAGAACAAAGAACAAAGAACAAAGAACAAAGAACAAAGAACAAAGAACAAAGAACAAAGAACAAAGAACAAAGAACAAAGAACAATATTCCTCATATTCTAACTAAATTTGAATATTCTCCCAAAATAATTTCCATTGAATTTGTAATCATAAGATCGGGTGGTGAAAATGCACCACAAGTTACTTCTAATGCAAAGATCAAAATTATATTCTGGCAACTTAAGGTTGAAATTGCAGAACAACCAAAAAAATAAAAAATATTTTTTTGGTTGTTCACAAAAAAGTAGCATATTTAAAACAAAATTCTAAATACCGATATTTGTATATTAGAATAGAATTAAAAATTATTAAGAATACATATTCCAAAAAATCATGGAAGAGAAACCAAAATCTAAATTATCAACTGGCCAGAAATTATCGTGGGGAATTGGCGGATTTGCAGAAAACCTTTCTATTAATGTAGTACCCAGCTTAGCCTATAATATTTTTCAAGTATGCTTGGGTATTAGTCCTTTTATAGTTGGACTAGCATTAAGCGCCTCCCGCATTGTTGAAGGAGTTACAGATCCTATCATTGGTAATCTTAGCGATAACACTAGATCAAGATGGGGCAGGAGAAAACCCTGGATTTTCGTAGGCGCTGTTGTTATGTCCTTTATTTTTGTGAGTATTTGGTTCGTTCCCAGAGCTGTTGCAGATTTTCATATTTTTGGAATTTTAATTAAAGGAAGTATTCTCCAGGCTGCATATTTGGTGACAACCGTTTCGTTGTTTTTCATGACTTTTCCGCTTTGGCAAATACCTTTCAGCGCATTAGGACTGGAACTTGAAGTAGATTATCATGAACGAACAAGACTGCAGCTTTATAAGCTCGTCTTTTCTTACACCATTAATATTGTTATAGGTTCTGCATATTTACTCACTCAATTAAAAATTTGGCATGGCGATGAGGCAATTGGAGCACGATACCTGGGAATCATAATTGGCTTTGTTATGTTAATAACTGGTATAATACCTGCCATTGTTTGCAGGGATAGATATGTTATCAAACATGAAAAAGTTAGATTCTGGCATTCAGTTGTAGAAACTTTCAAAAACAAACCATTTTTAATATTCATGGGTGCCATATTTTTTGTGTTTTTGAGTTTGTATTTTATGCTTCCATTGTTGGGATATATTACACTTTATCATGTGGGATATGACGGAATGCATAAAGTTATAGACTGGCATTGGAGATATCCTCTCCATTTTCAGCTTATTGAGAAATATATGACACATAAAGAACTTGCCGGATTAATAGGTGTTTATACGGCTATTGTTCAAACAGCGGCTACATTAATTACGGTTGTAGTAATTAATTGGGTAAATAATTTTTTTGATAAAAAAACTATTCTGATTACAGGACTCGTCATTGGTATATTTGGATATCTTTCCAGCTGGTTTTTCTTTACACCAAATCTGCCTTATCTTGCTATTCTGCCACCTGTAATTATTAATATTGGATTAAGCGCTTGCTGGGTTCTTATTGGATCTTTCTCTGCAGACATATGCGATTATGATGAATTTAAAACCGGACAACGCAGAGAAGGTATGTTTAGTGCAGTAACCGGATTCTTAATCAAGTTATCTATTGCCGGGGTCATAATTATGAGTTCCTCGGTATTGATTTACTTAGGTATTAGTGGTAAGGATCCTCATTTAACTGTAAGTCAATTATACACAATCAGGTTGTTCTATATCGTTGTACCAGTAATAGCAATGATTATCTCTATATTGTTTATGTGGAAATATCCGCTAACAAAGGCAAAGGTAAATGAGATACAGGCAGAATTAAAAATCAAAAGAGGAGATGCTGTATTAATTAATTAAAACATTCATTTGAAAAATAATAAGGTCCGGCCAAATTTCATAGCCGGATTTTTTTATTTATCCACATTTTCAAGTTTCAAAATAAAATTATATTCCTTGAGTGTTACTGGTTGAACAGATAGCCTTGTATTTCTAACCAGGTACATATTTCCCAGTTCAGGTTTTTGTTTAATTTCTTCCAGGGTAATATACCTTTTAAGTTTTCTTACCGGCTTGATTTCTATTACTGACCAATCTCCGTTATCTGCAGTAGGGTCAGGATAATATTCTTTGATTGCTTCTGCAAGTCCTATTATGCCTGGTTCATTTCCGCTATGATAAATAAAAATAGCGTCTCCTTTTTTGATTTCTCTTAGATTGTTTCGAGCCTGGTAATTGCGCACGCCATCCCACATATCCGAACCTTTGCTAACCAGGTTATCCCAATTGTAAGTATCAGGATCTGTTTTAAGTAACCAGTAATTCATCTTTTTTACCTTATAACAAAATGAGATCAATTTTTGTTCTGAAGGAATTACTTTATGTTAGTTTTTGTCAATATTACTACAAAGATTTCAAAAGCGTCATCCAGAGCGTAGTCGATGGATATTAGTTAAAAAAATGTTTTGACTATGCTCAGCATAACTGCACAGAAAATAAGAGTATCCATGGTTACTAATGCGGACAATCATATTACTTTATTATAACAGCATTTTACTCTCAACCTTGTTTATTTTATTTCAATAGGTTAGTAAAATTATAAGCCTGGCAAACAAAGCCTGGAACAGATTAAAATTGCAAAATAACCAAAAACAATTTTATTTAAAAACTCTTTTTTTTACCTTTATGGTTTCAAATTCAAAATCCCATGAATCCATTTTCAGAAAATCCCCAGCTAACGCTGGTTTATAATTTTATTGAAACTACCGGAAACAATATTTTTCTTACCGGCAAAGCAGGCACTGGCAAAACTACTTTCTTAAAAGAATTGCAAAAAATCTCTCCAAAAAGGATGATAGTTGTTGCTCCTACAGGTGTAGCTGCCATAAATGCAGGAGGAGTAACAATTCATTCGTTTTTCCAGATGCCATTTGGTCCTCAACTGCCTTTAAGGAACAAAACGTATTTATCGGATGAAATGATTTCTGAGCCTGTCGAACAGACAACTGCTTCCCGTGTGAACCGCGAAAAACGTAATATAATTCGCAGTCTTGATTTGCTGATCATTGACGAAATAAGCATGGTTCGGGCTGATTTACTGGATGGTGTTGATGAAGTTTTACGACGTTTCCGTAATCGCAACAAACCATTTGGTGGCGTACAATTACTCATGATTGGTGATTTGCAGCAATTGGCACCTGTTGTTAAGGAAGACGAATGGGCAATTTTAAAAAAATATTATGAAACTGCATTTTTCTTTAGCAGTAAAGCGTTACAGGAAGCAGGATTTTTAAGCATCGAATTGAAACACATTTATCGCCAGACGGACCAATTATTCATCTCCTTATTAAATAAAGTAAGGGACAACAAGCTGGATAGTGATGCTCTCGAACTATTGAATAAAAGGCACATTGCCAATTTTAAACCAGAAGATAAGAAAGGCTATATTACTCTTACTACGCATAACGCACAAGCGCAATTGATAAATGAATCGAAACTTAAAATGCTTAAAGGCAGAGAATATATTTTTAATGCAATCATTGAGGGTGAGTTTCCTGAATATTCATATCCTACAGAGAAGCGATTGCTTTTAAAAATCGGAGCACAAGTTATGTTTATTAAAAATGACAGTTCTTTTGAGAAGCTATATTTTAATGGTAAAATAGGAAGAATTGATTCTATTGAAGATAAAATCATTTATATCAGTTGCGTGGGAGACGACTCACTTATACCGGTAGAAAATGTTGAATGGCAGAATATGAAGTATAGTATTAATGAATCCACTAAAGAAATTGAAGAAACTTCTGTCGGCACTTTTAAGCAACTACCGCTTAAACTAGCTTGGGCCATAACGATCCATAAGAGCCAGGGACTTACATTTGACAAAGCAGTTATAGATGCGAAGGCTGCATTTGCTCATGGCCAGGTTTATGTTGCCTTGAGTCGTTGCCGCACTTTGGAAGGATTGGTACTGAGTAGTCCAATAACCAATAACGGAGTTATTACAAGTTCAACTATTAGTAAATTTTCTCATGAAATTGAAGAAAATATTCCCGGTGATATTCAATTATTAAACTCAAAAATTAAATATCAAAAAGCACTAATTAATGAATTATTTGATTTTTCAATATTATTACGCCGCATTAATTATTGTCTTAAAATTTGCAGGGAGCATGCAGCAAGTTTTTTAGGCAATCCGGTTCAAAATTTCGAAATTTTTGGAAAAACCATGCGCAGTGAATTAATGGAAGTGGCAGTAAAATTTTTATTACAGGTTGAAAAAATGTCAGTTGAAAATACAGCACCAGAAGATAATTCACTTTTACAGGAACGAATAAAAAAAGCTTCCGTTTATTTTTATGATAAGCTAGAAGGACAAGTAGTTCCAGTAATTAAAAAAATAAATATTGATACAGATAATAAAACAGTAAAGAAATCTATTTCCAATGCTTTTGAAATGGTACAACTGGAAATAATAATAAAATCAGAATCTCTAAAAGAAAGTATTGAAGGATTCAGTACCAAAAAATATCTTGAAACAAGATCAAAAGCATCTATCGAACAAGCAGAAAGAAAAAAGAAGATAAAGATTGAAACCAATTTAAATTCTGCTGATGTAGCTTATCCTGAAGTTTTTATGGAATTAAAAGCATGGCGCTCTAAAAATGCGAAGTCAAAAAATCTTCCGGATTATATGATCCTTTCACAGAAGGCTATTGCTTCACTTTCTCAATTCCTGCCTGCTTCATTATCTGATTTGAAAACAATAAAAGGCATTGGAAAAAGTACCATTGAAAAATATGGTGAAGAAATTCTTAAGATTATTCTACAATATCGTGAAAAGCATGATATTAATTTGAAAATGCCAGAACCGGAATTCCAACCCGGGTCAAGAAAAAAAGTTGAAAAAAATACCAAAGAATTAAGCTTTCAAATGTTTCAGAGTGGGAAATCAATTGCGGAAATTGCTTCGGGGAGAAAACTTGCTATTACAACCATAGAGGGGCATCTGTCGTTTTTTGTAGGCACTGGTGAGATAGATATTAATAAATTGGTGCCAGAAGAAAAAGTAGCTCGTATTTCAAATTACTTTATTACTTCTGGTACAACCAATTTAAGTCCTGCCAAAGAAGCACTGGGTGATGAAATAAACTATTCCGAATTACGCTTTGTTTTGAAACATTTACAATTTTCAGGAAAAATCTCTTAACATTAAGCTAGAAGCCAAAATAAAAGCCCACCTTCATTCCGTACAATTTGGATTCTGGTGGGCTGGGGAGGAAGAAAAAGTACTCGCAATTTTTCAGATAATAAACCTAAAGGTCCAATTATTACTTCTTTTCCATATCTTCCATTTTATCCATCTTTGCCATCGGGTTATTATCTGTGTTCCAGATTTCAACTTTTATTTTTAAAGATCCGTCTTTTTGTTTTTCCCATATTGTTAAATACTTACCCATGTCTTGCATTGGATCAGTCTTTCCTGCCATAGTCATACTTACTTTATACGTCCCGATTTCAGTAATAATATTGCCATAAGTTTTTACTTCCAATGTTGTAGCCTCAAAAGATGTAACTTTTGACCCTTTTTTCATCATTTCATCACTTGCTTTTTTAATAGCTTCAATTCCTTCAGACATTGGTCCGAAATTAGGCATTGAAATCGCATCCTTAGTATAAAAGCTCAGGCTTTTTTCACTGTTTCCGGACACCATTGCATCGCCCATTTCTTTGTTGAGTTTTTCTATTTTTATTTTAAGCTCGTCTTTTGTTTGAGCACCTGCATTGTTTACAGCAAACAAAAAAGCAGCCAACAGGCATACTGAAGTTAAACTTGTTTTTTTCATATGGCTTGAGTATTTAGAGTTAATAATTGAAGTTAATTTGAAACATAGAAATACAAACAAGCATTACGTTATTTTGTTAGTCAAACAGGTTAGTTAAATAAAGTTATATTAGGCTTAAGAAATAGTTTACGAAAATATAAGTTGAGTCAGGTTGGCTAGAAGAAGTTCGAAAATATTATTGATAAAGAAGTGTTATAAAATAACGGCTTGCCTTTGTTGAAGAAAGTAAGATTTCAGCAGGCTAAGTGTGGGTGATCCAGCCAATTGCGAGACGACTCACATGTCCCGAATATGGTACCTCACAATTGGAGGGACTAAGCATCTTGCACTAGTTTTTAATGCTATACCTTCTTTATTACTTTTAATTTGTTTCTCTCTTTTTATGGCTCCGGTGTTTGACAATTATTGTTCTGAATAAATCAATATAAAAGTCACACCGTTTTTAGTTGATCCTTGTCTTGCTGCAATATGAATTTCAAGTCTTACTAATACATTGTTAGTGGAATCAATATACTATTTAGCATCTTTTAAGCTTTTTTTAAATATATACATAATACATTTTCATGAGATTAGAAGCAGGTGATCATTTGTTTAATTAAAGTCGGGGTGATGTGACTATTTATTTAATATAAACGGCTTATAATCAATATGAAATTTTGTACTACATTTAATTTTATTGTTCTTTTTTGTTACTACTTTTACAACCGAATATATTGTATTTAAATGTTTGTAGTGAGATAAACTGACCAATTAAAATTTTGTACTACTATGAAAAGACCAACACGTTTATTACCTGAAGATAAACTTGCAAATTATATCAATCGATATGTTGTTCCGCAGACACTTGGGGTCAGGAAGATGATATTAAGTACCCAAAAAGACAAAAATGGTAATGTGAAAATTTACATTGAAGTCAGCAGGTATAGGTACTTGACACAAGATGGCAAAAAGTATGAAAACAAGAGAAAAAGAATAAGTACTGATGTTTTGATAAAACCAAGTGATTGGAGTATAAAGAAACAAGAAGTTCTAAAATCTGATTTTAATTTCCAAGAGAAAAACAGAAATATTGACCTAAAGTATTCAGAAATAAAATCATACATTTCTTCAAATGATTTGAATTTTAAGTTTGCAAGACTTAATAGAGCAGACTTATTGAAAATAGAAGAACTATTTCCAAGTAAGAAAATGCTATTAGGAAAATATCTTACAGATTATCTTGAAAAGTACATTGAATTTAGGAAAGGTTATAGTGCAAGAGGTACTTGGAAGGAATTTATTACGCTAAAAAACAGGATACTAAATTATGAATTATCAATCAATAAAAAACTAGAATTTACTGATATCAATAATTCCTTTAGTAATGATTTCTATTTGTTTTTAAAGAAGTTATATAGTAATGGTACAATTTATAAAACATATGACCTTCTTGTTACATTTATGTATCATTATTGGAATATTAGAGAAGAACAAAAAATTCAAATGAACGAGAAGTTTATTCAAAAAGGTTTCAAGAAAGGTAATAAAGAAAGTGATGAACCTAAGCCGTTGAGTGAAAAAGAATATATATTATTTTGGAACAAGGATTTTAAAACAGAAAGTTTAAATAGAACCAGAGACAGGTTTCTACTTCAATGTACTTTAGGTTGCAGATATTCTGATGTATTTACTTTTACGTCTGCTAATTTTAAAAATGATGTACTTACTTATGAACCAATTAAGACTACACGAAAAAGAAATAATACAATTCACTTACCATTACAAGACGATGCAAAAAAATTGCTAAAAAAGTATAATTTCAATACCAAATCATTGTATATAACTAATCAAAAATACAATGAAGCACTAAAATTAATATGTAAAAAATTGAAGATTGAGCCAAGAGGCACACATAATGGAAGAGATACATTTATAACCAGAGCAATTGATGCAGGAGTTACTATTCCAACTTTGTTAAAATGGGTGGGTCAAGAATCCTACACTCAATTAAAGAAATATTTTGCATATACTGATAAACAAGGTAAAATAGAAGTACAAAAATTAAACTCAAAACAAAATGCATAAATTTTTTTTAAAATTTTTTGAATCTTCAGTTTTTCTAAAACCATTTTCTATTATGGGAATTTTTTTATCAATAAGATTTTCAAGTAAAACTGGTTGTTTCAGGAATTTCCTATGCAGCACCCCCGCTTCTGTGAGACCCCACCGCCAGAGGCATAGGGGGTAGAAGGTACTTTTTTGCCCCCCCTGCCACCCCTTTTATTTTTCAACAGTATTAATTTAAAAAGGACTAAAGAGAAAAATGATATTTGAAACTGAATGTACCTATCTTGGTAATGAAGAACTTCACCCATTTGATTTCTAAACTACGATTCATTATATAATTTATTAATTAAATGCCTAACATTCAATTATTTAATGTACATTTGCTTCAAAATATTTAAACATGAACAAGAAAAAAGACCCCAATTTTGAAATTTCAGAGATATTTATGGCAAAAGCCGATTGGAACAGGTGTTTCTCTGGTTCTATCATAAGAAAAGTTGACGAGAACGGGATTCCTTTCGTTTTCAGCAAAATCAATGTTAATCAGGGTTATATTTGTTCACGTGCGAATTATCAATTGGAATTAGGAGAAATGCTTGATGAGCTTGTCTTAATGGTTTTGGATAAGGGTCTTCACTCCAATATTGGTGTAACATCAATGATTTCCGGGATTCCATTTTTTCTTAATTAACAGCATTTAAGTGTAAGGAATAAAAGAAATTCAATTATAAGTAAAATAAACGCCATATGGCGTTTATTCAAATGTTGGCGGTCATGCAACGAACCACGCAACCTTTTTAATCATTTTTGCATCTTGATTTATGATGAAGATTATAAACGAGTATCTAAATTAAAAGTAAAGGAGTTTAATTTTATGTCAGTTTTAGTATTTAACAATAAAAAAATGATTATGAAAACAACATTATTTTTTTCAATTATCCTATTTATAGGATTTCTTTCTTGCAAAAAAGACAGCAATTCCACTGTCTTTGGTTCTAATTTTATTGATACAGTTTCGACAAAGCGATATTACACAAGTGATATAATACAACCTAAGTTTTCAGGACTATACAATAATTGGAAATTGATTCATACTTATTGTAGTTATGCTACAATAGTTGACTATAGTGAAAATTTTATTTTTAAACCAAATGGCATTTATTGTATAACTCGTAATGATACGACAATAGGATTTGGTCAGTTTAATATTGTAAAGCAAGATAGTGAATTAATAATTCATTTTACACCTGATAAATTAAGTGGCGCTTTTTTTGGTAATTCGAATGAGCAGGTTAATTTAGGTAAAGATACTCTTTTCCTGAGTGGTCCATATCGTGTAAGTTGTACCTATGAATTTATAAAACAATAAAATATAACACGAACCGCCAACATCGGCTGCTATGTAAAGCATATTCCTTAGAACTACAAAAATATCTCATTTTCAATTTATTTGCAATTCTAAAAGTTAAAAAATGAAAAAAGGCGGGCCATGTCAAGGATTCCGCT
>Ga0265316_10007103_pt1 | contig 10590 bp, 9 predicted proteins | sample 4522metaG_FD_202092 | JGI IMG/M metagenome (GOLD analysis project Ga0265316, IMG submission 202092) | Rhizosphere microbial communities from Carex aquatilis grown in University of Washington, Seatle, WA, United States - 4-5-22 metaG | ecosystem: Host-associated > Plants > Roots > Rhizosphere >...
CAGCCGCGGCTGGGAAGTCCACCTCGAAAGCGAAAAACTCTACTATCTGACCATCGATCTTTTCGGTGCCCGGAGTAAAACACTGCCCATTCCTTCGGGAAAATGCTCGATCCTGGTGGACAAGCTATAGCCCTTCCGAGGTACGGGAGTACGCTGTACCTCGCAGAGCTTAGTACACGCTCCTGCCCTTGAAGGAGCGGGCAAGTGTCTGCTTGTCCGCAAACTCAAGGTCTCCTCCCACCGGCAGCCCGAAGGCAATACGCGACACCTTCACGTCCAGGTCCTTCAGCGCCTTGAGCAGGTACAGCGCCGTTGTTTCTCCCTCAACTGTAGGGTTTGTGGCAAGGATCACCTCTCGCACCCCCCCTTTGTGAACCCGTTCCAGGAGTGAAGAGATGCGCAGGTTCTCCGGACCGATGCCGTCTATAGGAGAAATGGCGCCCATGAGCACATGGTACGACCCATGATGCTCCTGGATGGACTCGATGGTCAGTACGTCGCGCGGTTCTTCCACGACGCAAATCGAGGAGGGGTCGCGCCGGGGATCGGTGCACATGCTGCACGGGTCAAGATCCGTATATGTTCCGCACACGCTGCAGTTGCGGATGGTCCGGCGAAGCAGCGCAAGGTCCTCCCCGAGGGTGCGCGCCAGGGTCTCGTCGGCGCGCAGAAGGAAGTAGGCGATCCGCGATGCGCTTTTCTTGCCGAGGCCTGGCAGCCGGGCGAGGTTTCCGATCAACCTCTCCAGTACATTCATGCCTAGAATCCGAGAAATCCAGGGGGAAGGCCGAGCATTCCCGTTGCCTGGGACACCTCGTCGCGTATCTTTTCCTTCAGGCGGTCCATTGCGTCGGTCACCGCAGCCAGCACGAGGTCCTGCAGCATTGGAATATCATTGGGGTCCACAGCCTCCGGCGCAATGACGATCTTCTCCACCTGCATCTGGCCGTTCATGTCTACGGTCACCATACCGCCGCCGGCAGAACCGGTGACATGGACGCTCTTCAGCTTCTCCTGGATCTCCCCGACCCGGGACTGCAGCCCCTGCAGCTGCTTGAACATATCAAACGGACTGGTCGCCATGGCCTTCACCTTTCACAACCTCGCCGCGAAACACTTTCCGAAGCAGCTCCACCCTCTGGTCGACCTCGACCGGCTCAGTCTTGACCTCGTGAAAGGCAAGCTTGATCCGGACCGGCCGGGAGAGAAGGGCCGCGAACCGGGCAGCGAGCGTGTCCTTGTCTTTCAGAACGACATCCCCCTGGAATCTTTCCTTGGCGGAGAAGCTCAGCACCAGCTCCTCACCCTCGAGCGTGACCGCGCTCACTTTGTCCAGTGCCGACGCGAGGGCGGGTTTTTCTCTGCGCAGCGTCTCCACGATCTTCTTGAGTGACTGCCCGGGATCGACGGCCGGCTCCTCGTGATTCATCTGGCCCGTCACGCTCGGCGCGGCAGTTTTGCCTCCGGAAGCCCCGAGGAGATCCCCCCTTATCTCACGCAAGGCGGCTCGTACTTCGGCGGGATCGATCATCTTGTCGAGCTGGGCCAGCCGGGAGAGCAGCAACTCAAGCTCGAAACGCTGGTTCAGTGAGAATCGTATGTTCCTGTACAAGGCGAGGAGCAGCTCGATGGCTTTCTCGATCTGCTCCGCGCTCAGTGATTCCCGCACTTCTTTGTCAAAATCCTCTGCCGCGTAGCCCAGCAGTGTGTCACGCGTGATCCCGCTCTTCAGGAACAACAGGTTGCGGAAGTATTCGGCCAGGTTGGCCACAAACTGCTCGATGGAGACGCCGCCCGCCAGGATGGAGTCCATTCTCTCGAGCACCTTGCCCGCGCCTCCGGTCCGCAGGAGACGGGCAAACTCGTTCAGCTCGTCGATGCCCAGTACCCCCAGCTTTTCACGGATACGCTCGAATGTGATTGCCCCCTCTGAAAAGGACACGACCTGGTCCAGCAGCGTATAGGCGTCCCGCAGCGACCCGGTGGCCTCTTTGGCAATCCAAATCAGCGCACGCTCCTCCGTATCTACGCCGAGCTCTTTCGACGCCTCGCGCAGCTTTTCCTTGATTTCGCCGGTAGAGATCAGGCGGAAATTGTACTGCTGGCATCGGGAACGGATGGTGGCAGGCACTTTGTGCACCTCGGTAGTAGCGAAGATGAACACGATGTACGGCGGCGGCTCCTCAATGGTCTTCAACAACGCGTTGAACGCGCTGTTGGAGAGCATGTGGACTTCGTCAATGATGTACACCTTGAACCGGCCGGCATTGGGGGCAAAGAGCACTTCATCACGAATCTCCCGGACGTCATTCACGCTCGTATTGGATGCGCCGTCGATCTCGATGACGTCCAGTGAGGACCCGCGCGCGATCTCCCGGCAGCTCGGGCAGACGCCGCAAGGAGTATCGGTCGGCCCCTTTTCGCAATTGAGCGCGCGCGCCAGGATGCGGGCCACAGAGGTCTTGCCGACGCCGCGCGGCCCCGCGAAAAGGTACGCATGCGCAATGCGGCCCTGCCGGAGCGAGCTGGAGAGAGTCGCGGCGACAAACTCCTGGCCAACAAGCTCAGCGAAGTTTTGAGGACGTTTTCTTGTGGCGGTAACTTCGTACGACATACGGGGCGGCCTCCGTGCCGCGGGAGGACGGGGACCGGGGCCGGCGCTGCGCCGCCCGGTTCCCGAATAAGCAACCCCCTCGGCTCCATTCAAGCCGATTACGGCTCATGAACACGCTGCTTACCGCTGCTCCCTTCCGGGTCTGACGGGGTTGGGCAGCAGCTCATAGCGTATGACCTGAACATCAACGCCAAAGGGGTTGTACGGAGAGAGTGGGATTCGAACCCACGGTACCCTTACGAGTACACACGCCTTCCAAGCGTGCACCTTCGGCCACTCGGTCATCTCTCCCTGCGCACCCATCGTCAACCATGGCCCACTGCCATGAGAACTCGCGGAGAGAGTGGGATTCGAACCCACGGAGCCGCAAGCGGCTCAACGGTTTTCGAGACCGCCCGATTCGACCGCTCTCGCATCTCTCCAGGTCGTCTACCTTTTCCGGTCCCGGGTCTCTTTCGTGCCCAAGAGGATTCGAACCTCCGGCCTTTGGATCCGCAATCCAATGCTCTATCCAGCTGAGCTATGGGCACATGATCGCCGCGCCCACGCGCGACTCTCTCTGCCGCTCCCGGCAGCACTCGATGTCTACACCTCGCCTCCCATGCATCCCCGGCCGCTCCTGGCGGCATTTGTCTGCACTCGGCTCGGCTCGACATCCAACTCCGCGGGATACCGCGGAAGGTCTACGGAGAGGGGGGGATTCGAACCCCCGGTACCCTTTAGGGGTACAACGCCTTAGCAGGGCGCCCGATTCGGCCACTCTCGCACCTCTCCATTTCCAGCATCCGCTTGACGCACTTTCCCGCCTCGAAAGTCTGCCTCACCTTTCTGCTTGCGAGAATGACCAAGGGGTACGGGAAACGTGACCGGAGAGGGAGGGATTCGAACCCCCGGAACCGCAAAGCGGCTCAACGGTTTTCAAGACCGCCTCCTTCGACCACTCGGACACCTCTCCCGAGGCTGCGCCGGCCGAAATCGTGCAAGGTAGCACGCGACCGCGCAGAACTCACGCTCTACCGGCAGTCTTCACTATACTGAGTGACCTGGGCTTTGTCAACAAAACGGGTCCGGTGCTGGGCCTCGGGCGATCAGGCAAGCGTTTCCATCAGCCTTTCAAGGTCTTCGGCGGAGAAATAAGTTATCTCTATCCGCCCCTTTGCCGTGGTGCCGCGGACTTCCACCTTGGTGCCCAGCTTTTCAATAAGCTTTTGCTCGATTTCCTGGATCTCGGGGGCTTTGCGAGCGGCTGCAACGGTTCCCGCGCGGCCGGTCTTCTGCGAACCTTTTTTGCCCTTGTTGAGCGAGGCCGCCATGTCCTCCGCCTCCCGCACGGAGATCCCCGACTCTACGACACGCCGCAGGAGAAGCTGCTGGTCGGAGGGATTCACCAGCATCAGGAGGGCCCGCGCATGACCCGAAGTGATGCTGCCGCGCGTGAGGGCGTCCTGCGCCTCGGGAGGCAGCTTGAGAAGACGCAATGTGTTCGTGACAGTCGATCGATCCTTGCCGACCTTCTGCGCAATCTGCTCCTGACTCAGGTTGGCCATTTCCATGAGCCGCCTGTAGGCAAGCCCCTGCTCGATCGGTGTCAGGTCTTCCCTTTGCACATTTTCGATGAGCGCGATCTCGAGCTTTTCCTGTGTGCTGAACTGCCGCACGATCACCGGTATTTTTTCAAGCCCGGCGAGCCGTGCCGCGCGCACGCGTCTTTCCCCTGCGATGATGAAATAGGCGCCCGCCTGGTCGGCCTCCGCGAGAATAGGCTGGAGGACGCCTTTTTCCTTGATCGAGTCGGCGAGCTCCCGCAGAGACGCATCGTTGAACTCCTGGCGGGGCTGGTGCGGGTTGGGCTTGAGAAGGGAAAGACGCACCTCTGCCACCGCGGAGAGGTCCGTCCTGCTTTCATCCCCCAACAAGGCATCAATGCCCTTGCCCAGGGCTTTCTTAGACATTGAGAAGGACCTCCTCTGCAAGCTTCTGGTAGCTGCGGGCACCGATGCATTCAGGATCGTACTGGTTGATCGGTTTGGCGAAAGACGGGGCCTCGCTGAGCCGCACGTTGCGGGGGATTATCGTGCGGAACACCTTTTCCCTGAAGTAGCCGGTGACCTCCTGGACGATATCGTGTGCGAGGCGTGTGCGCACGTCGTACATGGTGAAAAGAATGCCGCCGATCTTCAGCTCCGTGTTCAGCGCCTTTTGCACGCGATTCACCGTCTTGAGGAGCAGGCTGAGACCTTCGAGGGCGAAATATTCGCACTGGAGCGGGATGATGACGAAATCCGCCGCCACCAGGCCATTGAGGGTGAGCAAGCCGAGGGAAGGCGGGCAATCGATGAAGATGTAGTCGAACCTCTCCGCCAGGGGGGCGAGGGAACGCTTGAGGAAGTACTCCCTGTCGTCTTCGTCGACCAGCTCCACGGTGGCGCCGGTAAGATTGATACTGGAGGGAATGATCGAGAGGTTGGGAACAGAGCATTGCTGGATTGCGGCGTCTGGCAGGACCTTGCCCATGATGAGCTCGTAGATTCCCGGCTGATCCCTTTTCGCGCCCACCGCGCTGGTGGTGTTGCTCTGGGGATCAAAATCCACCAGGAGAACCCGCTTGCCCGCTTCAGCAAGATAGGCTCCGAGGTTGACCGCCGTCGTCGTCTTGCCGACTCCTCCCTTCTGATTCGCGAAAACGATGATCTTCCCCATTCAAAGAGGAATACCGCATTTCCACCTTGCTGACAATAGAAGGTGACCAACGTATACGAAACATTTGTGATGTATTTTCATGCCGCCCGTCGAAATAATCCGGAAAGGACTTGCGTGCACAGCGCACATACAGTATACCAATTGCCGGTCCACAACGGGCCAAATCCTTGGGAGGGGAATCTCGTGTTCGTATCCATCAAAAAGCGTAATGGTACTATCGTCCTATTCAACCCGGACAAGATCACACGGGCAATCATGCGGGCAGGCGAGGCAACGGCTGAGTTCGACGAAGCTGTCGCGCAGAAGCTGATGCTCCGAGTCCTCAATCTCGCCCAGCAGGCCCTCCCCGGCGAAGTGCCATCAGTGGAACAGATCCAGGACATCGTGGAAGAAGTCCTCATCTCGTCCCAGTACACGCGCACGGCAAAGTCCTACATCATCTACCGGGACCAGCATGCACGCATAAGGGAGATCGTTTCCCGGGCAGACGTGGACCTCATCGACCGGTATCTCGACCGGGCCGACTGGCAAGTCAACGAAAACTCCAACATGGCCTATTCGCTTCAGGGTTTGAACAACTACGTGTCTTCCGAAATAACCAAGGTCTACTGGCTGAACAAAATCTACCCGCCGGAGATCCGTCTCGCGCATTCCGAAGGGGATTTTCATATCCATGATCTGGGCATCCTCTCGGTGTATTGCGTGGGCTGGGATCTCGAAGACCTGCTCATGCAGGGATTCAAGGGTGCCGCAGGCAAAGTAGAAAGCAAGCCTGCCAGACACCTTCGGAGTGCCCTCGGCCAGGTCGTGAACTTCTTCTACACCCTTCAGGGCGAGGCAGCCGGCGCGCAGGCCTTCTCCCATTTCGACACCCTGCTCGCCCCTTTCGTCCGCTTCGACGGTCTGGATTTCAACGGCGTCAAGCAGGCGCTGCAGGAGTTCGTCTTCAACATCAATGTCCCCACCCGCGTGGGATTCCAGACCCCCTTCACCAACATCACCATGGACCTCAAGGTGCCTGCCATGTTCCGCGACAGACCGGTAATCGCCGGCGGGGAATACAGGGACGAAACCTACGGCGATTTCCAGGCTGAGATGGCGGTTTTCAATCATGCTTTCCTCGAAGTGCTTGCAGAGGGCGATGCAAAAGGCCGGGTCTTCACATTCCCTATTCCCACGTACAATATTACGAAAGATTTTGACTGGGACGACCCAGCCCTCGATGTGCTCTGGCGGGTGACTGCCCGCTACGGGATCCCCTATTTCTCGAATTTCGTGAATTCCGACATGTCCCCTGAAGACACCCGCTCCATGTGCTGCAGGCTTCGGCTGGATCTGCGCGGCCTGGAAAGCCAGAAGGGCCTGGAAAAGCGCGGCGGCGGATTGTTTGGAGCCAACCCGCTCACCGGGTCAATCGGCGTAGTGACCATCAATATGCCGCGGCTGGGCCATGTCTCGGCCGACGAAGCCGAGTTTCTCCAGAGGCTTGAAGAGCTCATGGATCTGGCCCGGTCCGCACTCGAGATCAAGAGAAAAATGCTGGAGATGTTCATTGAGAAGAACCTCTACCCCTACACAAAGCACTACCTGCGTGGAGTTCGCGAACGCTTCGGCCAGTACTGGAAAAACCATTTCTCGACGGTCGGCCTGGTCGGCTTGAACGAAGCATGCGTGAATCTCCTGGGCACGAATGTCGGAACCGAGACAGGTCAGCTGTTCGCACTGCGCGTTCTTGATTTCATGCGCGAGAAGCTGATCGCATTCCAGGAGCAGACGGGAAACAATTACAACCTCGAAGCGACCCCTGCCGAAGGGACGGCGTATCGTCTGGCGCGAATTGACGCGGAAAAATTCCCCGGCATACAGTCCGGAAGCGCCCCGGCGGAAACTGGAGCTGCAGGCGCGCTCTCGCGCTTCCCTTTCTACACCAACTCTTCTCAGCTGCCGGTGCAGTATTCAGACGACATATTCGAAGTGCTTGATCTCCAGGATGAGCTCCAGACAAAGTACACCGGAGGCACGGTGGTGCACTTGTTCGTAGGAGAAGAGATCACAAATCCCCAGAACGTGAAGAAACTCGTGAAGCTGATCTGCGAACGCTACCATCTTCCCTATTTCACTGTTACGCCCACTTTCAGCATCTGCTCCACGCATGGGTATCTCTCGGGAAAACAGGAGACGTGCCCTCATTGCGGCGCCGCGTCGGAGGTGTATTCGCGGGTGGTCGGCTACCTGCGCCCGGTGAACCAATGGAACGAGGGCAAGGTGGAAGAGTTCAAGGAGCGAAAAACCTTCAAGCTGGCCTGAGCGTGGGACTCTTGAAGGCACTCACGTGGTAATCGGCGGCTTTCAGAAATTCTCACTGGCTGATTTCCCGGGAAAGATTTCCGCAATCGTCTTCACTCGCGGCTGCAATTTCAGATGTCCCTATTGCCATAATCCGGAGCTTGTTGATCCCGCGCGCTATGTGGCGGAAGTCCCTCAGGAGGAAGTCCTTCGTTTCCTTGGCTCGCGCAGGGGTCAGCTGCAGGGAGTTGTTGTCACGGGCGGAGAGCCTACCCTGCATGATGACCTGCCTTTGTTCCTTGCCGGAATTCACGCGCTCGGATTTGCTGTCAAGCTTGACACCAATGGGAGCAATCCGGATGCGCTGCAGGGACTCATCCGGGATTCCCTGCTCGACTATATCGCCATGGATATCAAGGCCCCTCTGTCTGCCTACCCGCGCATCGCGGGAGCCCCGGTAAGGGTGGAAGACATCGAGCGGAGCGTGCGCCTTGTCATCGGGTCCGGACTCCCGCATGAGTTTCGAACGACGTATGAAGGTTCTCTGCTCTCAACCAAGGACATGGAGGCTATTGCTGAAATTGTGCGCGGGTGCGCGAACTACGTGGTGCAGAGCTTCCGCCCTTCGAGGGCCCTGGACCCGGCCATGCTCAGTCGTGCCAGGCCGGATCGCGCAAGTCTCCAGGCCATCCGAAAGCTCATGGAGTCTGCAGGGCTCCCCGTACTTCTCAGGTAGGTCCTGCGCCCACCCTCAACCAAGAACGACCTGCTCCGCTGTGCAGATCACATTATAAAGATCCGCCGCGGTGGCGGCGTCCTCCAGACGGCCTTCGAGAAAGTCGCTTTCAAATATCCCCGCGATGTGGGACAGAAGAATCTGATGAATCCGGGGCGTGTCAGACGGGGTGAGCAGAATGAACAGAAGGTTGATGTCCTCTCCGGGGACGGGTGCGGGAATCGGGGTCTTCATTCGCGCCACAATGACCATGGGGCTCACCAGGCGGGAAAGACGAGCATGCGGGATTGCAAGGCGCCGGCCCACGTAGCTGCTGCCAAGCCGTTCGCGTTCGGCAACGGACATGATAATAGCGTCCCTCGACACGGGAAGGTCTGATATCTTGATACGTTGAAGGGCATTACGAGTGGCGGAGAGGATGCTGGTTCCTTCAATATCCAGAAGCGTGTGCTCAGGGCTCAGCAGGTCTGAAAGCCGGACCGGTGGCTCAGTGGGGTATTCTTCCTCAATGGTGCCTATCACTTCTTCCAGCGCGTCTTCCAGGGTGATGATTCCGGTCCAGCGCCCGTCTTCGGCAAACACAAGCGCCATGTGGCACGCCTTCCGCTGCATTTCGGAGAGCCTTTGCTCAAGCGGATCCTGTTCCTTGAACATGAGACAGGGTCGAAGGAATCTTCGCAGCTCGCGGCTGTCCGCGCCAGCGTGCTCTGCAAGATAAAGGTCCTTGATATGGACAAAACCGAGCGGCTTTTCGGAATCATCGCCTATCAGAGGGTAACGGGAAAACCTGTATTCGGCCACCACGCTGTCGTTCTCCGAGCGGGACGCACCAAGGTTGAGGCACCTGACGAGCCGTCGGGCCCGCATGGCGTTCCGCACGGTCAAGGTCCCCATGTCAAGGACATTCTCCATGTGCAGAAGACGTCTGAATGAGAGCATGCCGCTCGACTGCGACTGGTCGAGAATGACCCTGATCTCCTCTTCCGAATGGATGCCGTGCCCGGTGACCGGCGGCAAACGGAAAACGCGGAGAATTCCATTGACCGTGCTATTAAGAAGCCAGATGGGCGCGATGAAAATGTATCGGAAAATCACCAGGGGAAGGGCCGTGAACAAAGCCGCATTCTCGGTCTTCCGAATCGCGACGGATTTGGGCACGAGCTCTCCCAACACGATATGGAGAAACGATACGAGCAGATACGCAGCGGCCACGGCTATTCCGTGTGCCGTGATTGTTGTGGCCATCCCCCTGATCCCGACCCATTTCACGGCAGGAAGAAGGAACTCGGCGAAGGCCGGCTCTCCCACGAACCCTAACCCGATGCTGGCCAGGGTAATGCCCACCTGGCACACGGAAAGGTACTCGTCCAGGTGCGCTTGGATCCGTTCCATGGTTCGCGCCCGCCTGTTCCCCGCGGCTACAAGCACCTCGATCTGCGTCGGTCTGGCCCTAACGGCTGCGAACTCGGCAAGCACGAAGAACGCGTTGAGGAGAATCAGCAACAAGGCAAACAGGAGATAGAGCACCATCATGAGATCAACCTGCAAGCTATCCTTGTCACCAGAGTAGACCACAGCGCGCTGGTTGTGAATGGGCGGGGCGCGAAACAACAGATGCATGCCTGCGTCCTGGTTTCACGTGGAACTTGACGGTGAAACAACCCTTCAACCAATCCGACGAAGACACCGCGCACACGGCGAGCACAAGGGATGCTTGCCGGTAGTTTCACGTGGAACTTGACGGTGAAACAACTTGCCCGTAGACTGGCCGAACCCGTATGAATGACTTCGAGGAAGGCTTTCTTCTTGGGGTTCTGGTAGGCGAAGGTCACTTCGGCGGCGATGGCCTTCAGCCCCAGGTAACATTGCGCATGCATGTGCGACACGAGGAGCTTTTCCATCGGCTTGCAGCAAGCGTACCGGGCTCAAGACTGTACGGTCCTTACCATCATGGAGGCAGGGACTACTATCAGTGGATGGTCCGGGGCAAGGCGCTGCGCGAGGAGTTGTTGCCGCTCCTCAAGCGTCACCTGCATGAAGTCGACGCGCATGTCCGAGAACGAATAATGACCATGATCGAGAGGTATAAACTCGAAGAGTAGAAACGCAGGAAGACGGCTCGGAGCAGCTCAGGCCAAGGCCTCATTCTCCCGATGTTTCTTCATCGTCCCCTCCGGCGGGTTCCTGCCCCAGCACAGTTTCCTCGATCTCTGCCGGCTGTCCTTCCGAGGGCGGCTCATCCTTTACCACTCGG
>Ga0265316_10007104_pt1 | contig 10589 bp, 5 predicted proteins | sample 4522metaG_FD_202092 | JGI IMG/M metagenome (GOLD analysis project Ga0265316, IMG submission 202092) | Rhizosphere microbial communities from Carex aquatilis grown in University of Washington, Seatle, WA, United States - 4-5-22 metaG | ecosystem: Host-associated > Plants > Roots > Rhizosphere >...
ATAGTAAATATAATTTCAGTTCTTACTCCGGGCATAGCAGCCAGATTGGAAATGCTCAGGGATTTTATACCTGAAAATCTCAGGTATTTTTCAAATTTCACCATTGTCATTTCAGGAGTAATACTTACAATCCTGTCAGCCTACCTGATGCGAGGTATGAGAAATAGCTGGATTGCCACATTGGTTATCGTATCGTTGTCTGTAATAGGACATTTAATCAAAGCAATTGACTATGAAGAGGCCTCATTTGCATTGTTTGTTTTGTTCCTGTTAATTTATACAAGAGAGAATTATTATGTAAAAAGCGATAAAAAACTTTTTCATAACACAAAATGGTACTTAGCCGGTTTCTTTTTCTTTGTATTTACTTATGGTATTCTAGGTTTTTATTTGCTCAGTAGAATACATTTTGGAGTTAAATTAAACTTGTTGCAATCATTTTTGTACCTGATAAATTCATTGCTTATTTTTAACAATGAAGCTCTCACACCCTATACTCATTTTGCAAAATGGTTTATACATTCATTGAATTTCCTGGGCGCAAGTATAGTTTTTTATTCACTTTATTTACTTTTAAAACCATATCGCCATATATCTAAAAATGAAAAAACCGATATTGAAAAAGCAAAGTCATTACTCGCATTGTATGGAAAATCTCCTTTGGATTATTTTAAGGTTTATCCTGATAAATCAATTTACTTTGGAAACGATGGCAAATCGTTTGTATCCTTTAAGATAATTAACGATTATGCTATCGTGCTCGAATCACCTGTTTGCGAAAATGAATTAAGGCTGCCGGTACTTATTTTTGAATTCGATAAATATTGTTTAAAAAATGGCTTAAGAACAATGTACTATCGTGTTGATGAGCAGCACCTGAAATATTTTGAACATCATGGTAAGTATTATCTTTATATAGGACAGGAAGGTATCGTGGATCTATCAACTTTTTCTATGGAAGGCGGGGATAAAAAGGCTGAGCGAAATGCTTTAAACAAGATGAACGCTTCAGGTTATAAGTGCATTCTTAATTGTCCCCCGCAGAAAGACGGATTGCTGCAAAAATTAAAACAGGTTTCGGATGATTGGCTCACTGATTATGATAAAAAAGAAACTGCTTTTTCGCAAGGCATCTGGAATACTTCTGAACTAAAGAACCAGATCATATTTACAGTTGAAAATGAAGAAGAAAAAGTTGTTGCTTTTGCCAACCTGATACAAGATTATGCACCTGATGAAGGAACCTATGATCTCATAAGAAAAATGAGAAGTTCGCCTCACGGTGTGCTGGATGTTCTTATGGTAAATATGATAGAGTATTTCAGAAATCAAAATAAAAGATTTTTGAATCTTGGTATGGTACCTTTCTCAGGAATTGAACAGGCAAAGAATTTTAAAGAAAGAACCATCAAATTTGCCTATGACAATTTCAAGCAATTTGACCATTTTAAAGGATTGCGCTTCTTCAAAGAAAAATATGCTACTACCTGGCAAAATAAATACCTGGTTTATAATACCGATTTTGATTTATTGCAGGCTCCAATGTTAATTGATAGGGTAAGTCGTGTGAAAGATTTATCAATATTCCAGGTTTTTTAAAGAGAAGAAAATAAACACAGAGACATAGAGGCACAGAGTTTCACTGTCTTAATATTTTAATAATTTATTAAAAGGCTACCCAATTCAAATCGAAAAACCTTACAGGTTTTCAAAATCTGACAGGGTTGTATATAAAAACAACATAGAAATTAATTAAATTCTTTGTGATTTTGTGTCTCTGTGTTAAGTCTTCTAATATATTTCTTTAAATTTTTTAATAGTCTCAGCGGGAGATTTGGATTTAAAAATTGCAGTTCCCGCTACTATAACATCAACGCCAGATTCTAATAATCTTTTTGAATGAGTTAAATCAATGCCACCATCAACTTCAATCAATGCTTTTGAATTTTTACTTAGAATAAGTTCCTTGAGTCTTTTTATTTTATCGTAAGATGCTTCAATAAATTTTTGTCCTCCGAACCCCGGATTAACTGTCATATTCAATACCAGGTCAACCTCGGTAATCAACTCTTCAAGTACATTAACCGGAGTATGAGGGTTTAAAGCTATACCGGCCTTCATCCCGTTTGATTTTATTTGTTCTACTGTTCTATGCAGATGTGTACAGGCTTCATAATGAACTGTGAGCATATAAGCGCCGGCTTTAGAAAAATCTTCAATAAAACGATAGGGATTAATTATCATCAAATGTACATCCAGAGGTTTGTTAGCTATAGCATGAATTGCTGAAACAATGGGTTGACCTATGGTGATATTTGGTACAAAAATACCATCCATAATATCAAGATGAATCCAATCAGCTTCACTGGAATTCAACATTTCAATTTCATGACTCAGATTTACGAAATCAGAATTTAATATAGAAGGGGCAAGAATAAAGCTCATGATTAATGATTAACTTGTACAAATATAGTTAACATTCTTTAACGAGCTTTTGTTTGGGGGAAAAAACCGAATTCAAGGTTCAAGATTCAAAGTTAGGATTTGAACTTTGAACTTTGAACTTTGAACTTTGAACTATTTTTAACCTAAATACGTTTTCAGTATTTTGCAACGGGTAGCTTGTTTTAATCTCTTTATAGCTTTTTCTTTAATTTGCCTTACACGTTCACGTGTCAAGCTGAACTCTGCTCCTATTTCTTCAAGAGTATGTGGGTATTTCCCATTCAAACCAAAATATAACCTTATTATATTAGCTTCCCTGTTTGATAAGGTATCTAAGGCACGTTCAATTTCTTTGCGTAAAGAATCTGTGAGTAAGCCTTTATCAGGACTGGGAGCATCAATATTTAAAAGAATATCATACATGTTTCCATCATCTTCCTGTCCAATTGGAGCATCCATGGACACATGCCTCCCTGCAGTTCGAATAGATTCCTTTATTTCACGGGGCGCGAGTTCTAAAGCCTGGGCCAGCTCGGGAACAGTTGGCTCTCTCTCAAACTTTTGTTCCAATTCAATCAGCATCTTATTCATTTTGTTGATCGAACCAATTTTATTTAAAGGAAGTCGCACTATACGAGCCTGCTCAGCTAATGCCTGCAGAATGGATTGCCTAATCCACCAAACAGCGTATGAAATAAATTTAAATCCTCTTGTTTCATCGAAGCGCTGAGCCGCTTTAATCAAACCAAGATTACCTTCATTAATCAAATCGGGTAGGCTCAATCCCTGATTTTGATATTGCTTGGCTACAGATACTACAAATCTTAAATTTGAATTTACCAGCTTTTCCAGCGATTTACTATCACCTTGTTTAATGTGTCTGGCAAGTTCAACTTCTTCTTCAGCAGTTATAAGTTCTACTTTTCCTATTTCGTGAAGATACTTGTCAAGCGAAGGGGTCTCCCTGTTAGTAACTTGTTTAATTATTTTTAATTGACGCATAATTAACCTAATTTTACTTTTAATTGCAAATTGCTTTTATTCGGAACACCTTCGGAGAGAAGAGAAATATTTACTTTTTTTAAGATTTAAAACTATCGAAATTAGAATTAATTTTTGTAATTTTAGAGTTAATACAACAAAATTTCATAAATACTTAAAATTTTATTTTGCATTTTCCGTTCATTATGTTTATAATTGCAGCAAAATTCCTGGTAATTAATTTCCGGTAATCGAATTCGTTTTATTTCACATCTTATTACAAAGCATTGCTTTTAGGAAATCGTCAAATAATAAAAATCAATATTTTATAATTAAATTTATGTACGATATATTAGAATTGAATGAAAAACTCCTTCCTGATTTGAAAGATATTGCTAAGTCCCTTGGGATAAAGAAAGCAGAGATAATGAAGAAACAGGATTTAATCTACAAGATCCTTGATCAGCAAGCAATAGAAGCCACCTCGAAAGTAAAATCCGACAAAGATAAAATTATAACAAAAAACATTATGCCATACGACAGTGATGACAAAAGGAAACGGGGTAGAAAAAGAAAATACTTTGAGAATACTTCAGAACAAGATACAGTTCAGGAAAGACAAATGGAAGAAAGAAAAGTTCCACCCATTTTGGATGATATCCAACTGCCAGTTAGTGATGAGAATGAAAACAATATTTCTGTAATGGAAGATAACCTAGATTTTCCATCTATCGATCAACCTGTAGTTATTGAAACAGAAACTCCTGTTACGACTATAACGGAAGCAATGGATGCAGAAAATGAAACTGAAGCAGCACCGCGTCCGGAAAGTGAGATCAAAGAACCAATTCATAAAAGGGTTTTTGAACGCCGGCGGGAAGATAAGTTATATGAATTTGAAGGAATCGTAAGTGCATCGGGAGTACTTGAAATAATGCCAGATGGTTATGGATTCTTGCGTTCAGCTGACTATAATTACCTGAATTCTCCGGATGATATCTATGTCTCTCAATCGCAAATTAAACTTTTTGGTTTAAAAACAGGTGATACTGTAAAAGGCACTATCAGACCGCCAAAAGAAGGTGAAAAATATTTTCCACTTATCAAAGTTGAGGAAATTAATGGACGCGATCCGGACTTTATTCGTGACCGTGTACCTTTCGATTATCTTACCCCGCTTTTCCCTGATTCAAAATTTAAACTGGTGTCCCCCACTAATCCTAACCTTTCTTGCAGGATTGTTGACATGTTCTCTCCAATAGGAAAAGGACAGCGTGGACTCATTGTAGCCCAGCCAAAAACTGGTAAAACAGTGCTCCTTAAAGATATTGCAAATGCAATAGCAGAAAATCATCCCGAAGTATATTTAATCATCCTTTTGGTAGATGAACGACCAGAAGAAGTAACCGATATGGCTCGTAGTGTAAATGGTGAAGTAGTAGCTTCAACTTTTGACGAACCTGCAGAAAGACATGTACGTGTTGCCAATATTGTTCTCGAAAAAGCCAAACGTCTGGTAGAATGCGGACATGATGTGGTAATACTTTTGGATTCGATTACACGATTGGCACGTGCATTTAACACCATTGCTCCTGCTTCAGGAAAAGTATTGTCAGGTGGAGTTGATTCAAACGCGTTGCATAAACCAAAACGCTTTTTTGGCGCAGCAAGAAATATTGAAAACGGCGGTTCTCTCACAATTCTGGCTACCGCGCTCACTGAAACCGGCTCTAAAATGGACGATGTTATTTTTGAAGAGTTCAAAGGTACAGGTAATATGGAACTCCAGCTTGAACGTAAATTATCAAATAAAAGAATATTCCCTTCAGTAGATTTGAATGCTTCCAGCACACGCCGTGAAGATCTGCTACTTGACAAAGTGATGCTTAACAAAATATGGATTTTGCGCAATTACTTATCTGATATGAATCCTGTAGAAGCCATGGAATTTCTTATTGATCGGATAAGAAAAACTGAAACGAACGAGGAATTTCTGGTTTCCATGAATGGAGAATAATAAGAGATATTCTTAAATTGTCATATTTAAAAACCCTTGTATTTCCAGCAAGGGTTTTTTATTTTTTGTACTTTAGAATTAATTAATGTGTTATTATATCACAATTTTAACGACTTACATAATCTGATTTAAATCATTCTTAAAAATTTCTGGTCTGCAAGTTCATTTTAATAAGTCCACAAGCTATTCGATTAATTGAAAAATTATTTATAATGAATATATATTATGCTATTGCGTCTTTTTCTATGAATAAGATTATTTCATTTTCACTAATTTTGTAACTTGTTTTTTGAAAAAATTATTAATTAACTGTTATTTAAATACTTAAATATAATATAGCAATGACAAAGAAGAAATTTGTAACATGTGATGGAAATTATGCAGCTGCACATGTGGCATATATGTTTAGTGAAGTTGCTGCAATTTATCCTATAACTCCCTCTTCAACGATGGCTGAATATGTTGATGAATGGTCAGCAAACGGAAGAAAAAATATTTTCAATCAGACTGTCAGGGTAGTTGAAATGCAGAGTGAAGCAGGCGCTGCCGGCGCAGTTCATGGTTCCTTACAATCAGGCGCACTGACAAGTACATTTACTGCTTCCCAGGGATTACTCCTTATGATTCCGAACATGTATAAAATATCGGGCGAATTGTTACCTGGTGTATTTCATGTCTCTGCACGTTCATTAGCAGCCCAGGCTTTATCAATTTTTGGCGACCATAGTGATGTAATGAGTGCCCGGCAAACCGGATTCGCAATGCTTGCAACGGGTAGTGTCCAGGAAATTATGGATATGGCTGCCGTAGCACATTTGACTTCCATAAAAACCCGAATTCCATTTCTGCATTTTTTTGATGGATTCCGCACTTCAGCCGAAGTTCAGAAAATTGAAGTTATTGACCAGGAGGACTTGGTTAAATTATTAGATTGGAAATCTTTGCAGGAATTTCGTGACAGGGCTCTTAACCCGGAACATCCTGTAACCAGAGGGACAGCTCAGAATCCTGATATTTACTTTCAGAGCCGTGAAGCTGCAAACCGATTTTACGACGTTGTTCCTGATGTTGTTGAAACTTACATGCAGGAAATTAATAAAATTATTGGACGCGAATATCATCCATTTACTTACTACGGTTCAAAAGACGCAGAGAATATAGTTATTGCTATGGGTTCAGTTACTGAAACCTTAAAAGAAGTTATTGATTACCTGATAGAAAAAGGAGAAAAAATTGGTCTTATTACTGTTCATCTTTACCGTCCTTTCTCAGTTAAATATTTCATGAAAGTGTGTCCTTCAACTGTAAAACGTATTTGCGTGCTTGACAGAACCAAGGAACCTGGTGCCAATGGCGATCCTCTTTTCTTAGATATAAAAGAATTATTCTACGGAAAACCAAATGCTCCTGTTATTGTTGGCGGACGTTATGGTTTAAGTTCAAAAGATACAACCCCGGGCCAGATGATGGCAGTAATTAAAAACCTGAAATTAAAGGAACCCAAAAATCAGTTCACAGTTGGCATTGTTGATGATGTAACGTTTAAATCACTTCCTGTTGAACCTGAAGTAAATGTAATAAAGAAGGGTACTTTTGAAGCCAAGTTTTATGGCATTGGTGCTGATGGTACAGTAGGTGCCAACAAAAATTCAATCAAAATTATTGGTTCAACTACCGATAAATACAGCCAGGCATATTTTGCTTACGATTCAAAAAAATCTGGCGGTATTACCATTTCTAATTTGCGTTTTGGTGATACTCCAATTCGTGCACCTTACCTGGTTATTAGTCCGGACTTTGTTGCATGCCATGTTCCTTCCTATCTCGATAAATATGATATGCTTGCCGGGTTAAAAAAAGGCGGCACATTACTTCTTAACAGTATTTGGGATGTTGAAGAAACTAAAAAGCGCATTCCTGATCACATGAAGAAATACATGGCGGATAATGAAATTAATTTCTACATAATAAATGCCACCGCAATTGCTGAGGAAATTGGTCTTGGAAACAGAACCAACACAATTATGCAAAGTGCTTTCTTTAAAATTTCCGGTGTTATTCCTTATGAAAAGGCAGTTGAAGAAATGAAGAAGGCCATTATTAAGGACTTTGGCAAAAAAGGCGAAGAAATAGTAAAGATGAATCACGCAGCTGTCGAACGAGGTGGTACAGTTACAAAAATTGAAATTCCTAAGGACTGGAAAAACCTTAAAGCAAATTATGTTATAACCAAATTGAAAGGTGATGTTCCTGAATTTATTAATAATGTTGCCATTCCAATTAATTCATTGAAAGGCGATGATTTACCGGTTAGTGTATTTGCTGGCAGGGAAGATGGTACTTTTCCTGCTGGAACTACTGCATTTGAAAAACGTGGTATTGCGGTAAATGTTCCCGAATGGATACCTGAAAACTGCATACAGTGCAATCAATGCTCATATGTTTGTCCTCATGCATGCATCAGGCCATTTTTGTTCAATGAGAAAGAAGCATCTGGAATGCCTAAGGATAGCAAGTTAATCAAAGCCAACGGCAAAGCGCTTGAAGGACTTCAGTATAAGATTCAGGTTAGTGTTCTTGATTGCACAGGTTGCAGCAATTGTGCTGATGTATGTCCGTCTAAAACAAAAGCGTTGGTAATGAAACCTCTTGAAAGCCAATTTGCTGAAATTGAACGATGGAACTATATTGAAAAGAATGTTACCTATAAGGATACGCTGATGCCGAAAGATGCAGCAATTAAAAACACCCAATTTGCTCAACCGTTATTCGAATTTTCAGGAGCATGTGCAGGTTGCGGTGAAACTCCATATATTAAATTATTAACCCAATTATTTGGTGATAGAATGATAGTAGCAAATGCTACTGGTTGCTCGTCAATTTATGGTGGCTCTGCTCCTTCAACACCCTATACAGTTAACCAGCAAGGTAAAGGAGTTGCTTGGGCAAACTCACTCTTTGAAGACAATGCTGAATATGGTTTGGGTATAGCTGTAGGCACAAAGCAGATTCGTGAAAGAATTGCCATATTAATGAAAAATGCAGTGGGATCCATCAGTGCCGATACAATAGTAGCTTTTAATGAATGGATTGCAGGAATGAATAATGCAGCACTATCTGTTGTTGCTACTGAAAAAGTTCGTACTGCCTTGAAAAATGAAAAGGATCCGGTAGCTGAAGAAATTAAAAAACTAGATCAATACCTGGTTAAAAAATCAGTTTGGTCATTTGGCGGTGATGGTTGGGCTTATGATATTGGATATGGTGGATTGGATCATGTTATTGCAACAGGTGAAGATATTAACCTCCTTGTGCTAGATACAGAAGTTTATTCCAACACAGGAGGACAGGCATCCAAATCAACTCCGATTGGAGCAATTGCTAAATTCGCTGCTTCAGGCAAACGTGTTCGCAAAAAAGATCTGGGTATGATGGCTATAACTTATGGATATTGTTATGTTGCCCAGGTTTCAATGGGTGCAAACCAAAGTCAATATTTAAAGGCTATTCGGGAAGCAGAGGCTTTTCCTGGTCCATCATTAATAATAGCCTATGCTCCTTGTATTAATCAAGGATTAAGATCAGGAATGGGCAAATCTCAGAGCCAGGCAAAATTAGCTGTTGAATCGGGCTATTGGCATTTATTTAGGTACAATCCGACTTTAGAAAAACAGGGCCAGAATCCTTTTCAGTTAGACTCAAAAGAACCTAATTGGGCGGAATTTCAGAATTTTCTTGGAAGTGAAGTCCGTTATTCTTCTCTTAAGAAAGCATTCCCGGCTGAAGCAAATGAACTGTTTAAATCTGCGGAAGAAAATGCAAAATGGCGCTATAAGAGCTATCAAAGATTTGCTGCAATGGATTATTCTAAATGAGTTCACCAATAATGATCAAAATATTAAAAAGCTGCCCAATAGGGTGGCTTTTTTATTTAATTTTGTTTAGACCGGAGTACGCCGCGGCGAGGAGTCAGGAGACCGGGTATCGGATGAGCGTGGGTATAGTGTGTGGCAAAGATTTAACCGCAAAGGTACGAAGACACTAACAATAATTTTGAATTTTGAATTTTAAACTTTGAACTTTGAAGATGGAACTTAAACATTTCAACATACGAGTTTATGCCATCATTCTGAACAAATCGAAGAATGCCGTACTTGTAAGTGACGAGTATCAAAGAAATATGAGAATGACAAAATTCCCGGGAGGAGGAATGAAATTAGGTGAGGGAACCTTGGATTGTTTAAGACGGGAGGCAATAGAGGAATTTGGACAAGAAATAAATATTATCAGTCATTTTTATACTACTGATTTTTTTCTGAAAGCCTTTTTTTATGAAAATATGCAATTGATAAGCATTTATTATGTAGCTGACTTTAAAGAACCTCTGAAATTTAAAATTTCAATCTTACCTTTTGATTTTGGTGAAAATGAAAATGGCAAACAATCCTTTCGCTGGATTAAAATAAAAAATATTGATTCATCAGTATTCACGCTTCCAATTGATCAGAAAGTTGGTGAGATGATTGTAAATTGGAAGATCTGAAGTCCAGAAGTTCGGAAGTTCTGAATTTTCGTAATTTCGATCTTCGGATCTACTGATCTTCCTGTCTTCCAATAGCTTTTCTTGCTTCATTGCAGATTTCCTCAAAGGTCTTATCAAGTTGGGCATTCTTACCTTTACAGTTATTATAAACATTTGTGGCCCAATCGACATATTTTAATTTTCTGCTTTTTGGCCAGTTTAACGGGTATTTTTGTATGTCATTCACATTTGCAATTTTATCGGCTATCCGGATTAAACTTGCATAAGGCGATAATTTAGATGCGTTAATTACTTGTAAACGCTTTCTTGTATTCTCATCCAAATCCATGTCATCACTTACTTCAAGTACAAGGTTGGTAACTTCTGTTCCAAAATGATCAATTAATTCTTCTTTGGTAGTATCAGTATCTTCAATAGTATCATGAAGTATGGCCGCCAATAGAAGATTGATTTCAGACTCTCCACAATCGACTAATATTTTACAAACTTTAACAGGATGATTAACGTAGGGAATTTTCAAATATCCTTTTCTTCGCTGAAATTTGTGTTTTTCAGCAGCAAATTCCATAGCTTCAACAAATTTGGTAATATGATTCATATTAC
>Ga0265316_10007105_pt1 | contig 10589 bp, 11 predicted proteins | sample 4522metaG_FD_202092 | JGI IMG/M metagenome (GOLD analysis project Ga0265316, IMG submission 202092) | Rhizosphere microbial communities from Carex aquatilis grown in University of Washington, Seatle, WA, United States - 4-5-22 metaG | ecosystem: Host-associated > Plants > Roots > Rhizosphere >...
CTGGCATTCACCTGATGCGCACGGGCCAGATCGAGGCCAACCTGGCCACGCTGAACCAGGGCTTCCGTCTGCCATACGTTTCGGATCTGATTGCTCGCAAAGTGGCTGGGGCCGAACAGTCCACGCTTTCTGATACGGATTGGTCGTTCCACGAATCGGAGTACAGACGCCTGGTGGCGCTGCTGGAAGAGGCCGCCGCGGTAAGTTCACTCCCCGAAGCCCCCACTGCCGAGCCCGCACTGCACGACCTGCTCGTGCGGATTCGGCTGGGCGGCTCACGACCGTAAGGTCGGCGTTGTTTGATCGCAACTACTGAAGGTCGCGTTCGGCCTATTGTCAATTTGCCTTAACAAGACACTTGACTATTCAACAATGCGAGTGCACCTTCTTGTTGTCGTGACCAGAATAACGCAACATCCGATTTGCTCCATGAGCCAGCAGGTTCAGGGCTGGGTGTGTGCCCTCCATTCGTCGACGACATTGGTCTCGTCTTCACGCCCAGAGTTCGGGACCATTGAGGGTTATCAGGGGGGCTGACACGTAGTAGCAACTGTGCTTGACGTGAAGGCCGCCCAAGGAGACTTGAGGCGGCCTTCGGCGTTTCTGGAGGTCGATCATGAAACAAGGTCCATAGAACTCGCTTTTGGGCGGGAACAGTCAAGGTGACGAGGGGCGCCGTAAACGCCTTGCCTTAATGGCGCGGTCGGGTTCGATTCCCACCCCGCCCACCATCAATAGAGGATTCGCGCTATTGCGAGAGATTCACAATGAGAACTGCCATTCGATTGCAATGGCTGGTGGGAATTTCCTTGCCAACTGATTGCGAGTTCACATCCGGCATTCACCCGAACAGTCGGGGTTCGATTCCCCAGGAACCACAAGCGACGGGACATGTCAGTCCCGCATATGCCCCGCAAGCTCTCGTGGGATGAGCGCCGCGCCGAAGCCGCGGAGGGCCCGGTTCGATTCCGGGGTGGGGCACAGCGATCCGGTGTCGGCTAGTGGCAGGCCGGCGGGCTTTGAACCCGTCGACGGGTGTTCGATTCGCCCCACCGGAACCATCCCCCACGTGTAGCACAATGGCAGTGCAGCCGCCTGATGAGCGGCCGACGTGAGTTCGATTCTCAACACGCGGACCGTGGCCGTAGCCAAGTGGCAAGGCGGAAGGCTGTGACCCTTCTATCGTGGGTTCGATTCCCACCGGTCACCCCAATATCTACGGGCAACGCGCAGGGCGCGGGCCGGTCTCCAAAACCAGCCTCGCAGGGTTCGAGTCCCTGGTTGCCCGCACGATTTGGTGGAATCGCTTCCTTTTCGGCCGGATCGCCAAGACGGCAAGGCGCTCGCCTGCAAAGCGAGTTATCGCGAGTTCGACTCTCGCTCCGGCCTCAACAATAGAATGGATTCCTATGAAAACCGCCGTCCTTGTCCTTGATGTGGGAATGCGCCCGCTCCGTGTGGAGCCGTGGCAGAGGGCATTCTGCGACCTCGTTCTGGGCAAGGTCGAGGTGGTGGAGTACAGCCGCGACCGGACTATCCGAGGCGCCACACGAGAGTGGCCGCTGCCCTCGGTGGTGCGCATCCTGCGACACTTCAAGCGAGAGAAGGTCCGCGTGAAGTTCTCGCGTATCAATATCTACGCACGCGACGGCTTTACCTGCCAGTACTGTGGGAAGCGGTGCATGTCGGAGGATCTGACCTTCGACCATGTCGTCCCGCGATCGCGCGGTGGCCGCACGACCTGGGAAAACGTGGTGTCTTGCTGCGTGCCTTGCAATCGCGCGAAGGCGGACCGCACGCCGGTGGAGGCGGGTCTGCGCCTTAGGTCCAGGCCGTGTAAGCCAACAACCCTGCCATCTATCGCGGTGAAGATGACCAGTCCGAACATCCCGGTGGAATGGGTGCCATACTGGACCATCAGGCTCGACGGCTAGCTGGCGCTGACCGCGGTCGGGCCCTGCGCGATGAGCTCGCAGCCATCGGGCCAGAATCACACAAGGAACACACCATGGAATTCGATGGCGTCCCCTTCCTCACAATCCCCGCGGCAAAGTCGCGCCAGTTTCGATCGGTGTCATGTACTGGGGGAATCCGCACTGGTTTTCGGCACGTTCCCTCAAACCGGGGAAATCGGACCAGCTCATGCCCGCGGGTCGTGGGCTCACCCCGTCCCAATTGGTAGGGCGTGCCTTGTCGAGGGTGTTCGGCACCACGAGCGACCCGACGTAGTCGGCCTGCTGGTAGACCTTGCGAATCTGCTCGGCGAATCTGCGCATGTCGGCACTGGCCACGACGCCGTTCGAAGTGGCCTGGTAGAATTGGACCGTCGCGCGCACAGGGAAGCGCGGGTCGCGGGCGATCGCCAGGCCATCGAGCTCGGTGTATGGACCGAGCTCTGGACCGTGGCCCAAGACCGCGACTTCGACATCCGAGCGAGCAAGGCCGCCCACACCTATCGTGCCCAACGCGATGGTGCCACCTCCGCCTTTGCCTTCGGAAGCCTTCATGGCCATCGGAGCCGGGCGGATTTCGCGTACCTTGAGCGGCACCTGCACAATCATGAGTAGGTTAGCGTCGTCCCCGAGCGAGTCCGCGGAGTCTCCATTACTAGTCACGCCATGTTCCTTCACGGTGGACAAGCGCTCGGCGGTCAGCGGAGCCCGCTCGCCTCCGGCGTTGAAGAACAGCCGCTGGCCCCAGCTTTGTGAACCAATCGAATCGCGGGCGTTGTCCACGATGGTCATGCTCGTCCCTTGACGCGTGACCAGCAGAACGAGAACGGCAGGGTTCTTCTTGGCGGACTGGTAGTTGAAGATCACGGGCCAAAAGGTCGCCGTGCCTTCCTTGGGCACTGGCAAAAGCGTGGCCTGCGCGCTGACCAAGACGTGGCTGTCGCGCTTGGCCAGTAAGCTGCCGCCCTTGATGGTCCCCTTGACCGGCAAGCTCATGTAGCGCGTGGGCTCGGCAAGGAATTCCTTGAGGCTGACGTAGGACAGGGATCCATCCTTGTGCTGATTGCCAACCGGGATCTTCAGCTTGTCGATGGCAACGTCGCCGGTCTTGTCCTCGAAGTTCGGATTCCGAATGACCGGCATCAGCGCGGTTCGGGTCTGGCCGCGCCCGTCCTTGGCCTGGACCTCGATGGTGACGTCGCTGATGTTCGGGCCTACGCTGCTGCCCAACCAACGCCCGGTGTCCTCCCATAGGACATTCAGCACTTGCAAACCTCGCCGGACGGCAAGGCTCTGTGCGTGCTCATCGCCGGGTAGTGCGGCGACCTTCTCAACCATTCGGTAATACGGCACGGTGGGTACTCGCTTGGCGACCTGAACCGGCGCACCGGCTTGACAGAGCGGAGCCAGCAAGAACCCAGGAAGTAGCGCTGCGACAGACGGAAATGCTTTCATGGCCAACTCCTTGTGGTGACCCCTCTGCAAACGTACCAGAACCCCGAAGGATCTGGGGCATGGCACAAATTCGGCAACGCCCACGCCTAGCCAGACACCGCACATGCCCGTTTGTTCCCGGCGTCCCCGCGAGCAACGCCATGTATAGTCCGCAGCGATGAGCTCAATGCGCAGGATCGCCGTCTTCGACATCGACGGAACCATCTTCCGATCGAGCCTGCTCATCGAATGCGTCGAAGCGATGATCCGCGCAGGCTTGTTCCCCGAAGAGGCACGTGAACTTTACGAGGGAATGCACCGGAAATGGCTTGATCGCAAGGGCACCTACGAGAGGTACATCGCAGCCGTCGTGCAGGCGTTTCGGCGCCACATCGCTGGCGTGCGCGAGGTGGACTTCATTCCGATTATGCGCCAAATGGTTCGAGCCCAGCGACACCGGGTATACCGCTACACCCGTGATCTGGTCGCGAGCCTTCGTCGCCGTGGGTATTACCTCATCGCGGTCTCGCATTCGCCGCGGTACATGGTCGACGACTTCGCCCGCGATCTGGGCTTCGACAAGATCTATGGTCGAGTACTCGGGGTGACGAAGAGCGGTCGATTCACCGGTCGAGCGCGCCACCTGAGCGTCATCAGCGACAAGGCCAAGGTGCTCAGGCGCGTGATCGAGAAGCAAGGGTTGACCCTCGTCGGTTCGGTCGGCGTGGGCGACAGCGAGGCAGACGTGGGCTTCCTGGAAATGGTCGAAACTCCGATCTGCTTCAACCCGAATGCCGCTCTCCTGCGTGTGGCGAAGCGACGAGGCTGGAAGGTGGTCGTCGAGCGGAAGGACGTGGTCTACGAGATTCGGCCAGAACGATCGGATCGTCACTGACGCCCCGGTTGTAGCCTCACGCATAGGGCTCGCGCGCTTCCTCGCGCGCCATGGCGATAGTGTGCCACCTCAAACCATGTCAGTCCCCCGTGCCATCTTGGTTGGCGAAGGGAGACTCGACCGTGTGCAACCGCTGCAAGAATTACAAGAGTCGAAGCCGTAGCCAGCTCACGAACCCGGCCAGCGATCCGTTCGCCGACACCGTCCTTGACTACGCCTACAACCTGGCAGCCAGTGGCGCGATCGTGGTTCCCGACTTCATCCATGGCTACAACAACTCGCGCAGCTTGATCCGGCAGCTTTTGCAACGGGAACTCGGGCCGGCCCCCAAGTTCGCGTTGGGGAAGAAGAACGACGATGATATCGACAAGGCCGTCGCCCAGGCTCTCGCGAGATTCCTCAAGACGACCAGGCGTGAGCACCGCAAGGTGTCGGCCCCGCTAGCGCCTGCCGGCGCCAATCTGCGGCTCATCGCCAAGACGCTCGGGTTCAGTGCGGTGGAGGAAGCCGTCTTGCAGTTTGCCGTCTCGGCCGTTCGCGAGGACATGCAGGAGCTTCTGGATCCCATTCCATGTGTTGGCCCCCGCGCTCCCGCCATTCGCATCGCGGCCGCCACGGGACTTGATAGCGAGGCGGTTTGCGCCGCGCTCGACCGCAAGGGTCCTCTGGTCATGAGCGGGCTCATCATGCTGAAGGACCATGGAGATCTCGATGATCGTGTTCGGTCGGACCGACGACTGGAGGGAATCGTGCTCGCGCCGAACCTCGACGCAGCTTCGTTCGTCGATCGCTTCTTGCCGGCGGCGCCGTCATCCTCGCTGGTGGTCGAAGACTTCGCGCACCTGAAGACCGAACTTGCGATGGCGCGCAACCTGCTTGGTGCGGCTCTCGAAGCTCGTCGGCCGGGAGTGAACGTGCTCGTGCACGGGCCGACGGGTACGGGCAAGTCTGAACTGGCGCGGCTGCTCAGTGGCGAGCTCGGTGTGCCACTGATGGTGGCAGGGCGAGAGGATTCCGCGGGCGAGTCGCCAACTGCGCAGGAGCGGTTGCGGTCGCTCTTGCTCGGCAACAAGTTGCTCGCGCAGAGTCGGATGCTGTTGCTGTTCGACGAGTTCGAGGACCTTTTTCACCAGAATCCCTTTGCCAACCACTCGACGGAAGACGACGACGATGGTCCCAAGGCGCGCACGATGTCCAAGCAGTGGTTCAATCTGCTGCTCGAAACCAATCCGGTCCCAACCCTATGGATCTCGAATCGAGTCCAAGGGATGGATCCGGCATTCCTCCGGCGATTCGCCTTCGTCATCGAGGTGGGCAACTTCACCACTGGGCAGCGGCGTCGCGCGTGGACCAAGCATCTGGGCGGCGACAGCGGTTTGCCCGAGGCTGACGTTGACCTGCTGGCCCAGCGCTTCGAATTGAGCCCGGCGCACATAGGGGCAGCGGTATCGGCTGCGCGCCTGGTGTCGGGTGGAAGTCTGGACCGAGGCACGCTCGAAACCATCCTGAAGCCGGCGGAACGGATTCTCCATGGGCGACGGGGCGCGCCGCCAGTGTTTCGCGCCGACGGCTACCTGCCCGAGCTGGTCAATACGGACGCAGATTTGCTCGCGGTCGAGCGGCGCGTGCAGGAGTGGCGACCAGGTGACGGTGCGGGCGTGTCGCTGTGCCTCTACGGCCCACCTGGAACCGGTAAGTCCGAGTTCGTGCGCTACCTTGCACATACGGCTGGCCGCCCACTCGAAGTTCGCCGCGCGTCTGACATCCTGAGCATGTGGGTTGGCGGCACCGAGCAAAACATCGCGTCTGCCTTCGAGTCTGCGCTGAGGGATGAGGCCCTGTTGCTTTTCGATGAGGCCGACTCGTTCCTGCAAGATCGCGGTGGGGCTCACCGATCGTGGGAGGTGACCGCCGTCAACGAGTTCCTGCAACAGCTCGAGGTGTTCCCCGGTGTGGTCGCCTGTACCACGAACCTATTCGACAAGCTGGATCAGGCATCCCTTCGCCGATTTGTCTTCAAGATTGAGTTCAAGTTCCTCAGGCCGGAGCAAAGCCTCCTGGCGTTCCGTCGCACGCTGGCCGACCTGGGCTACACTGGCGAAGTTTCGGCTGCCGTGGAAATCGAATTGACTCGCATTCCCAACCTCGCACCCGGCGATTTCGCCGCCGTGAAGCGCCGTCTGACCGGCCGAGGAAAGCCGGCTTCCTGCGAGACCCTGCTGGCCGAACTTCAGGCCGAGGTTCGCGTGAAGTCGAGTTCGAAGGGAAAGATTGGGTTTTGAGAATGACCAACAAGAAGGACGGGACCATGGGCACAAGTGAGGATTGGGAACGTGAATTCGTGCCTCCGACCAAGCATCTCTTGGCGCTAGAACGCAAGTCGATGCCTGACGCCATCCGGAGCGTGACAGCGGACCGAGCGCGCTTCATCGCCTCTTGCGCGCGTTTGGGGCAGTTGCGCTGGAAGGCCATCGTGATTGAGGCCACCTACGAAGACATGAAGACGCCCTATGACGACATGGGTGGGCTGGAGACGGATGCGCATCCGAACGGCGTGGTTGGCACGCTCGACGCCATCGAGGCGAAGTTCGGAATTCCGATCCTGTACACGTCACGGATTGGCGCTCTGGCAGCGGAGCTCGCGGCGAGCTGGCTATCAAAGCACTTCACGTACTGGTGGCTGGAAGAGCACGGTCGGGGGCGCGTGCTAATCGATGCGGACGGGCTGTAATTGCCTCGCCTGCCTTCAGCTCTTGAGCATACGCTCCATGAGGATGTCATCGAGGTTGCGACGACCATCGAGAACAGCATGGATTTGAACGACCGCATCGAGGCGACGGTAGATGATTCTCCACGGAGGCTCTTGCAGTTCACGCCAACTGCGGTCGCCAATGGAACGCAATTCCGGCGGCGTACGCCCACGATTGGGCAAGCTGGCCAGGGATTCGGCGCGTTCCACGATGCGGTCGATGATGGTAGCTGCTCGCACTGGAGATTCGCTGGTCAGGTAGGCGGCGATTCGTTCCAGGTCGCTCGCGGCGACCGCCGTCCAGACGACCTTCACGTCACGGAACTTCATCGCTTGCTGGCTTGCCCGATTGCCGAATGTGCTCTACGTCGGACATCCTCGCTCGAATAGGTCTTGTCGCCTCGGGCGAGAGAATCTTGGCTCTGCGCCAACAGCTTCAGCATGGCCAGGGTTGCTTGCGCATCGTCGTGGCGTTTGGCGTCGATGACCACCACACTGGCTCGGCCGTTCTGCGTGATAAGGACCGGTTCACCGCTATGGATAGCCTGATCAATGACTTCCTTGGTGTGTGTCTTCAGGTCGGTGATTGGTCGGACGCTGGTAGCGCGCATGGTGCTTAATATAGCACCTAATTCTGGCCTACGAGGAATCGATGAACGAGGCTTTCTGAGCGCGCACAGAATGGTACGCCCGAAGGATCCGACGAACCGCGCGTTGAACCCGTTTCATCGACTGGAGAACCAGCTTGCCCGTACCCCCGTGCCAGGCAATGTAGGCGGGCGCCTTCGACGGCAGGCCAAGTGCGCGCAGTACGACGTAGCTGGTGGCGTCGGCCTCGGTCTCGACCTGACTGTGTGTCCATTCGCCGCGCGAGCGCATGGTGTGCAAGATCTCATGCGCCAGCTCGTGCGCGAGGGTGGCGGCGCGCTCGCGGCCAGGCAGGCAGCGTCGCAGTCGGATGATCCCGCCCATCGAACAACCCTGAAGCCCCGGCCGTCCGGCGAAGCGTTCAATCCGCACGCCGAGCTTCGAGGCCGCGCATTCAAGTCCGCGCGCTGCCTCGGCAGGTCCACGCAGGGCCATGTCCATAACCGCAAGCCGTCGACCGCGCGTTTGCGAGATGTCGAAGACCTCGACGGCGACGAATGGCGGCCGCAGACTACCCGCCGGCGCGAAAATCAGGATCGGTCGCGCGTCTGGCTTGGCTTTCCGGCCAAGACGCTCCCATACGCGCCGCCCCGCTACCCGTGTGGCGTCAGGGCACTGCATCTTGATCAGCCACTCGTTGAATGGCGAGTAGTCCCAGAACCGAGACATTGCGTCCAGCGCAGACGTGAACCCTGCGCTTCGCTTCACCTCGTCGACCTGGTTTGCTAGCTCGGTCAAGGCGTCGCGAATCTGCCTGTAGGCAGGTCCCATTGAGGGAGTACCGGCGGCTTGGGGATTGTCGCCAACCTGGACGGTGTCAGGCAACATGTAGCCTCCCGGCAGATCCTGTCGAGGAGTCGGTTGCCCTTGCTGCCGCGTAGATCTCGGCCAGGGATAACGGTTTCTCGAATGCCCGCGGCGCGCCCGTCAAACGCTCGTAGACGCGGGTGGCATGCTCGGGACGCAGGAGCCCCACGGCCAATCGACGGCACAGTCGGCCGGGGCGCAGGAGAGCGGCATCGATTTCGCAGTGTTTGGCGTTGGTCGTGGCAATTACGCGCAAGTTCAGAGCGTCTCCCCAGATGCCGTCGGTGGCATTGAGTAGCTCGGCCATGGCATTGGCGTTGTCCGATTGGCGTGGAACCAGACAGGCGTCGGCGTCCTCGACAACAATCACGATGGGAATGCCTTCCCGGCCAGACCGCCGGAGCGTGAGAAGCACATCAACAAGATCCGGACGCCCCATCTGTGCCGCCATGGAGACCGGAACGATCAGAAACGCAGAGCTTTGGACAGCTGCGGCGATTCCGCGCACGAGCCGGGTCTTGCCTGTTCCAGGCGGCCCATCGAGCAGAATGAGGCGGCCGCAGGGCTGCTCGCTGGAAAACTCGGAAACGACATGGTCGAAGTCCTCCTGAACGGGGGAGGCATAGTTGTCTCTTTGCAATGGATCGGTGAACCGGCCTGCTGGAGCGCAGGCCCAGCCGCCCTTGCCGTTGTTGCGAAGAACGTGAATCTGGCTGACCGTGCTGCGGTCGAGGACAGGTCTCAAAGCTTTCGCTAGCCGATCGATTTCTTCGGGCCGGCCAGACGAAATGATCACCTCCACATCAGCCGTGCTGGGCGTGATACGGACAAGGACGTCGGCAAACGAGAATATCCAGGACTCATCCTGTGCGGGGCGATCAACGCTCTCGGCGGTGGCGTGGTAGATGAGTTTTCCGCCACACGCCTCCGCACATCTCACCAGGGCGTGAATATCCGTGGATGGAAGCCCCTGAAGGGTAGTGGCGTGGAGACAGCCGCGACGGCGCAAACGATCAACATTTGCGACCGCATGAATCCCTGACGGGAACGACGGTGTCCACTGGATGTCAACGGGGGACGTCGGAAACTGTGCCAGCCACCTTGAGATCATCAAGCGATAGTGCGGGGACGGTCTGACATGGAAAGCAGCGGAAACCGCAGGGGACTAACACGACCGCGGGCCGATCGCTCACTCTTCCGGCCCTTGCGCCTCGGCCAGGTACGACGATTCCAGGTCGGCGATGTGCAGGGCTATCATTGCGGGGTGCATGCCCCTGGCGGTGTCGAAGCAGGACCACTGCTCGCGCGGTTCGGTGAAGCCCATGTGCCAACGGATAGTGAGTGCCTCGATGTCTGTGAGCTGGATGTGCTTCTGGATCAAGTAAACGCTCTTCTCGCCGTGGCCGAGGGGCAGGTTGTCCTCGGAGATCCAGACGTCCTTCTCGACCCACTTGCCATCCTCTTTCACGTTCCGTTTGCCGCGGTGGTAAAGTCCAATTTTGCAAACGTCGTGAAGCATCCCACACAGCTTGGCCGAAGCGGCTGGCAGGGCGATGCCGTAGGTCTTCACCTTCTGCTCGAAGAGCGTGTAGGTGCTGAGCGAGTGGTCAGCAAGCCCGCCCGAATAGGCGGCGTGAAACCTGCTCGAGGCCGGAGCGGTGAAGAAATCCGATGATTCGAGGTGCGCGATCAATCCCGGCATTCCAGGACGCTTGATGCCACCGAGCAACGCCAGGATCTTGGTCTTCGTGGTGCGAGCCATGGCCTATTGTAAGCCTGATTCAGGCCGCCTCACATCCGCACCCGCCCTCAAACCGCAAGTGTGCCAGGAACGCGCGCATCCTTCGCCACTGCCTCGCCGACGGTGCCGTGTTCGACGAACCCGCCGCTTCGACCAAGCAGTAGCCATTGCCTTCGCGCGCGACCTGGATGGTCAGCGGCTTGCCGCTCACCTTGCCGTGGTACAGGAAGGCTCGACCGGCGAGCGCCTCGCCGACACGGCTGGCGACACAATTGTGCATCCGGTGGCCCTCGGCCAGGACTTCTTCGGCGGTCCGCAGGGGAAGGATCGTGTTCTCGCCGGAGCGCCAGCCAGGACATGGCG
>Ga0265316_10007107_pt1 | contig 10589 bp, 10 predicted proteins | sample 4522metaG_FD_202092 | JGI IMG/M metagenome (GOLD analysis project Ga0265316, IMG submission 202092) | Rhizosphere microbial communities from Carex aquatilis grown in University of Washington, Seatle, WA, United States - 4-5-22 metaG | ecosystem: Host-associated > Plants > Roots > Rhizosphere >...
TGCGCGGATTCGAGATGAGAAGAAGTTTTCGGGGGCGGATGAACTTCGGGCGCAGATTGCGCGGGATATTGCTGTGGCGCGGGAATTAGTTTTTCCGGCGGGCGTGAGTATGCAGGATACGCGCGCCTAGGGATTTATTTCAAATTTAAAATTGGAGATTTTAAATTTGCAACCTGAGATTTGAGATTTGAAGTTGACAATCTAAGGTCTGGAGACTGCAATTTGAAATCTAAAATTTGAGATTTGAAATTGGCAATTTCAAATTGGAGATGTCAGATTTGAATTTTCTAATTTTAGATTTCAGATTCACTGCGGAGAGAAACTCTACTTCTTGCGGCAGTCCTCGCAGTAGCCGCCTACTTCGGTGCGCGTTACTTTGATTTCCATTCCGCAGTCCCGCTCGATCTGTTTTTTTAGTTTTTCGTAAAGCTCGGATTCGAATTCGCGCATTTTACCGCACTTCAGGCAGGCTACGTGGATGTGGTCGCGGGGGCCGTGGCTTTCGTAGAAATGCTGGTCGCCGCGCAGGTGGAGCAGGTCGAGTTCGTCAATCAGGCCGTTGCGTTTTAGCAAATCCAGGGTTCTGTAAACCGTGACGCGGTGCACTCGCGGGTCGATTTTCTGGGCGCGTTCGAGGATGGCGCCGGCGTCCAGGTGCTGCTCGGCGCTGTCCATTACTTCGAGAAGGACTTTGCGCTGGCGAGTTAGGCGAACGCCGCGCTTTTGCAGGGCTGCCTGGAGGCGTCCCGGGCGTTCGTGGACGTTTATGCGTTCGCCGGAAGAGACGCGATGTGCGGCTGTGATGGGCATAGCACTCGGCAATTAAGAATATGGCTGCGTAATGCGTTGTCCGCTAGTGATGCGGAATCATTCGCAACACGTCGTTGTACATTACGATTGCAAAGACCAGCAACAGAAAGACCATGCTGACCGTGACGAAACGCTCTTTTACGCGGACGCTCAGGTCGTGCCCGATGGTTCCTTCGATGAACAGGAGCAGGATGTGCCCGCCGTCGAGCGGCGGAATCGGCAGCAGATTCAGGACGGCCAGATTGACTCCGATCATGCCCATTAGGGACAGCAATTCAGTAATGCCCTGGCGTGCGGCGCGGCCCGATTCCCGGGCGATGCCCAGCGGGCCTTCGAGCTGCTTGAGCGAAATGCCGCCACGGAAAAGTTGAACTACTACGTATGAGACCTGGCGAGCCATCAGGACGTTGGTCTGAATGGATTCGGAGATTGCGGCGCCGAACGGCAGGCGGCGCTCGACCAGTTCGCCGATTTGCAGGCCTACGCCGATTTGCCAGTGATTGCCGCCATTTCTGGCGCTGACTTGCTGGGCGCGAATATCCAGATTCAGAGTGGCGTCTCCGCGACGAATTTCCAGGTTCAACGGGCGTCCCTGAGAGGCTTCGACCAGCGACGGAAACTCCGCGCCGCTGACGAGCGACGTTCCGTTCACTTTGAGAACTTCATCGCCCTCTTTTAAGCCTGCTCGCTCGGCAGGCATGCCCGGCGAAACCATGCTGATGTAAAGGCGGTCAGCGGGATAACCGAAGACATCTTCGAGCGACGGCCCTGCGGGAACTGAGAGTGAAACCGATTGCCCGTTTCGGTCAACCACCAGTGACATTGTGTGCCCCGGCAAGGTGGAGATCAACTCCGCGCGGGCGCGGTCCCACGTGGGATCGACAGCATCGTTAATCTTTACGATATGGTCCCCTGCCAGCAAACCGGCCTTCTGGGCGGGTGAATCCTGAATCACTCCGGCGAGAACGATGGGGCGATCCAAAAATGCGGGCTGCTTGTTGCCGCGCATGTAGATGCCTGCAAAGAGCAGGATCGACAGGATGATGTTCATTGCCGGGCCTGCCAAGGCAATCAATACGCGCTGCCATCGGGGCTTGGACAAGAATTCATCCGGATCGCCTTTGCGTTCTTCCAGCGGATTGTCTCCAGCCATTTTCACGTATCCGCCCAGGGGCAAGGCGCTGACGCGATAATCGGTGTCGCCACGCTTGATGCCCCAGAGCCTGGTGCCGAAGCCGATGGAAAAAATCTCGACGCGCACGCCAAAAGACTTGGCAACGATGAAGTGTCCCCACTCATGGACCAAAACCATGACGCCGAGGACGACCGAAACGGAAACAATCATTAAGAGGAAATCGGACACATTCTTCTCCTGAGCCTGCGGTCCATTATACCTTGCATCTCAATATCCGGCAGGTCCTGTGGTTGCTGGCGCTTCTAAGCTATTGCGACTCGCGCCACCAACCGCTCTACTTCTTCCCGAGCCATTCGGCGCGCTTCAGCATCGGCTACTAGCACGTCGCTGATCGCGTTCATCTTAATCTTAGGCATTCGGCTTAACACGTTCTCGATGACGGCTGCGATTCCCGGAAAGCTCAATCTGCGTTCAAGGAATGCTTCGACTGCGACTTCATCCGCGGCGTTGAATGCGCACGGATACGCGCCCTTCTTTCGCAACGCCTCGCGTGCCAGACGCAGACACGGGAATCGCCGGGTGGAGACTTTTTCGAAATCGAGGCGCCGCAATTTCCCCCAGTCGAGAGCTACCCCGTTGGATGCAGCCCGCTCCGGGTAGGTTAGCGCATATTGGATGGGCATGCGCATGTCTGTGGGGCCGAGTTGCGCCAAGATGGACCCGTCGACGTATTCGACCATGGAATGGATAGTGGATTGGGGATGGACGACGACTTCAATCTGGTCCGGGGTCACATCGAACAGCCAGTGCGCTTCGATGACTTCGAATCCTTTGTTGACCAGAGTCGCGGAATCGATGGTGATGCGACGGCCCATGACCCAGTTCGGGTGCGCCAGCGCCTGTTCGGGAGTTGCTGCTGCCACTTTCGCCAGCGGGGTCTTTCTAAATGGACCGCCAGAGGCAGTCAGGATTAGGCGTTTTACTTCCTTATGCTGCCCGGCGCGCAGGCACTGGTGGATCGCGTTGTGCTCACTATCCACGGGAAGAAGCTCAACATTCGCCCTGCGCGCTGCGGCCATTACGATTTCACCAGCGGCAACCAGGACTTCTTTGTTGGAGAGCGCGACCTGCTTGCCTGCTTTTACCGCTGCATATGTGGCTTCCAAACCGACCACGCCGACAGCGGCGGAAACCAATGTCGCAGCATCGGGGTGAGTGGCTACAGCGATTAGTCCAGCACTGCCATGCTGGATTTCCGGAAGTTTCGTAATTCCGGCGGAGCGCAAGCGGTCGGTGAGATTTGAGGCCAGAATTGGAGTGGCGACCGAGACAAGTTCCGGCTGGTATCGCGCAACTTGCTTCTCCAGCACATCCAAATTGCTGCCAGCGGAGAGCGCGGCTACCGCGAAGCGCTCAGGCATGGCATCGACGACGGCCAGAGTCTGCTGTCCAATGGAGCCTGTCGAACCCAGGATGGCGATCTTTTTCAATGCAGCACCCTCACAGACGGGCGATTCAGATTCGTCGCATTACAAACCATTGGAAATAGTACCAGATCGCGGGGGCGGCAAAAATCAACGCGTCGATGCGGTCCAGAACGCCGCCGTGCCCGGGAAGCAGCGTTCCGGAATCCTTTGCGCCGACGCTGCGCTTGAATGCCGATTCGAAGATGTCTCCAATTTGTCCGACGATACTGCCCACTGCAGCCATCGCGAGCATTTGGGCGGGGACAATGTTCATCCAGCGTCCGAACACGGCTGCGACCAGCAATGCGCCCAGCAGATTGGCCAGGGCACCCTCCCATGTTTTGTTCGGACTTAAATGTGGGGCCAGCTTCCAGCGGCCCAGACTTCTGCCCACAAAGTAGGCAGTCGTGTCGCCCACCCAGACTACGATCAAGGTAAATAACAGCAACTGGCGGCCAATGACATCGACGCCGTGCAAGCGGACCACTGTGCTAAATGGAATGGCGACAACCAGGAGTCCGGCGGCGGTGACTGAAAAGGATGAAAACACCTCGCCAACAGGCCTGCGGCTTCCAAGGACTATAATCGCTATCCCCAGAAGAAAAAGGAACAGAATTAGATCCAGCGAATACCTGGGGGCTCCCGCTTGATAGAGCAGGTCGCCTAGTCTGGCGGTGCTTGAGGCCCGAGCCACCGTCCACTGCTGCGCAAAGATTCCGATTACTGCCAGGTACGCCCACTGGCGGTAGGCTCGAAATCCGGCCTTTTCTCCCAGGGCGAAGAATTCTACAAGCGCAAAGATAGCGACCAGCGCAGCCAGACCAGCGACCAGCCAGTTTGGCCCCCACCACACGCCCGCAATCGCCGCAGGAATCAGAACTGCCGCTGTGGCGATGCGGCGCAGCGTTCCTGAATTCATCGGGAAACTCTATTCATTTTCATCGTCGTGTGCGAAATCCGGCGTTTATTGCGAATCTAACGAAAGTGATTTTGGAATCGACGGGAGCCGCGCCGGGTTCATGTGCCTCTCGCGACATACATTCGGACAATGGCGTCATGCAGTAATACGCTGCCGTGCTTCTTTCAAGCCGCCATACCGGCGTTCGCGCTTTTGAAAATCCAGTAACGCCTCGTAGAGCTGGGCTCGGGTAAAATCGGGCCACAACGTTTCGGTTACATAAATTTCGGCGTAGGCAATCTGCCAGAGAAGGAAATTGCTCACGCGCATTTCTCCGCTGGTGCGAATCAGCAAGTCCGGATCGGGCAATCCTGCCGTATATAAATTCTGCGTAATCGTTTCTTCATCGATGGGACCGTCTGCGAGGCCGTTATTTCTGGATCGATCGAGAATGCGGTTGAATGCGTCCACCAATTCGGCGCGGCCGCCATAATTTATGGCAACCGCGAGTTTCATGCCCGAATTCCCCGCCGTTAGCTCCATGCCGCGCTCGACGTCGGCGCGAACGGCATCCGGCAATTGATCGGGACGCCCGATGACGAGAAGGCGGATGTTGTTCTTATGAATGACAGGCAGCTCTTTGCGGAGGTATTCGCGCAGCAGGCGCATCAGGAAATCGATCTCGGCCTTGGGTCGACGCCAATTTTCCATGGAGAAAGCGTACAGCGTCAACGCATCGATGCCGAGCTTCGCGCAGGTCTCGATGGCAACTCGAGCGGATTGCACGCCTGCGCGATGGCCTGCAACTCGCGGAAGATGCCGACGTTGCGCCCAGCGGCCGTTGCCGTCCATGATTACGGCGATGTGGCGCGGGAGCCGATTCGCGTCGAGAACTCCGAGGAGGCGCTCTTCCTCGCGGCCAATTGGTTTGAGCGATTCCGGTACTTTCACGCGATTATTTTCCTACAAATTCCAGATGGTGATGACGCCGGAGAGTGCACGAGTCGGCATTTGAAAGCTAACATACGGCACCACATGGCGCAACACGGCCGCAGTGACTTTAACTGGAAATGCCTGCAAACAATCGACAAGAATCCGGCGATTTAGAAGACGCTGATGAGGGGAGGCCTTTCCTACACTGTCGGGCCGGATGAGTGGCTGTGGCAACTTGAAAACCAGACGCAAGCGTTGCAATCATGCCCCGCAAACGCCTGGATGGTCCCACAGCAACTCTCTGCCGTATCGATTTAGGGTGTTGCGGATTTGGCCTTGGCGTAAGCTTCTCGTCCCGCGCTAACGGCTTCGGTGACCTCATTCTTGCTCTCGTCGATCCAGTCTCCAACCCTCTGGGTTGTCTGCTGCACTTTGGAATTTACGGTGTCGATCCCGCTCTTATATTGCGTCGAAATCCACTTGCGCGTATCTTCCCCGGACTGGGGAGCCAGGAGTAATCCGGCTAAAGCACCGATCCCAACCCCAGCCACAAGCCAGGTCATACTTGAGAGTGGACTGCCAGATTTCATTTTCATATTCATGTTGTCCTCTTGAATTTTCATTGTTCCGCCTTCCCAATTGAATCGAATATCCCCGAGCCATGTGAATGAGAAAAGGCACCGTAGCCCGCTCTCACGTCACAGGTTCAGCGTAAGTGTGGAGATTGCAATCACTTTAATGACAAAGCGCTAGCGAGCGTCGGGATGATCGTGGCGCCAATTCCAGTACGCACTTTGCTGGCTGCGGCTGGTCTTTGAAAACGTCACGTTATATTTTGGGTGGTCTCCACGGAATGTGGTGTAGGACTGAGCTTCGCGGTCATCCCAATTGTGATAGTCCCTGTGATCTCGATCATAGACTCTAAGGCTGACCGATTGTGGTGCGGCGTTGACCCTAATCGCCAGCGGAGCAACCAAAGCGGCGGTCAGGAAAAGTGAACTCAGAAATAGTTTCTTGCGTTGCATAAATTCTCCTCTTGTCCGGAATTTCTTAATCCAATTCTCGGCCACGTGGGAGTATGCACGCGCAGTAATGTGTGGTCTGTTCAATAACGCTCACTTGAAAAAACATGACCCGCTACGGGGGTGGCCGTAGCGGGCCTATGTTCCAGGACAAAGGTTCCAGGACAAACGCTGTGAAACATGGCGGTTTGTCCTGCTTGCTATCTGTAGCCCTCAGTTGAAGTGAACGGGCTCGCCGGTGTTTTGGTTCAGGAACAGCGTGCGCTTGTGCTGCTCCTCCTTTTCATGATTCCATTGACCGTTGGCGTCGTTGTCGCTGAAATCGAACATATTGTCGAGCGTTCCGGCTTTGAAGTCGTTGGAGGTGCCACCGATGCGACCGAGCTCGAAGTTGTCTTCGATGAATCGAAGGATCGAAGCCTGGTCGGTGATGCTGTGGTCCACGTAGTTGGCCTCGGCCCAGGGAGAGATTACGAGCAAAGGCTGGCGTTGACCGTAGCCGCAGAGGCCGGAGATATTGGCCATGGGTCCGGTGGTCGGGGTTGTTCCGCAAAGACCATACAGCGGAGAGGTCGTTGCGCGGAAGGAAAGCGCATCGTCCAAATCTTGCGCGACGCCGGACTGATTGACGACCGGGTCCATGGTGTGGTCGTACCAGCCGTCGGAGTCGTCATAAGCGATGATGATCGCGGTTTCCTTCCATTCATCGCTGGCCATGACGGCGTTGACAGCTCTCACGACGAAGGTTTGCTCGTCGAGAGGATTGGAGTATCCCGGATGGCCGTCGGCATAGGCGGCAGCTTTGAGGAAGCTCACGGCCGGCAAGCGGCCTTCATTCAACGCCAAGAAGAACTGCGACAGATCGTATTGATGGTTGGCCTGATCCGTCTTGCCGATCATCTTCTTATTGGTCGGCGGCAAGTGATGGGGGTTGGCGGTGGAGGCGTAGTATTCAAATGGCTGGTGATGAGGAATGTAATCGCCGACGGTGCTGAAGTTGTCGGGGACGGGAACGCCTCCGAAACTGTAGGTGCCGGTACCAGCAGAGCCGCAAACGGCATAGGGATTTATGGGAGGATTGTACGGAGAAGTTGGTGCAAATCCGCCCATGAACCAGCCCCAGGTGATTCCCTTGCCGGGATTTACGAGATCGCCCATCAGATCGCCTACGTTGGTTCCAGCCATGGATACTTGATTTGTGTTATACAGCTGGCCGTTTGAAAATACGCAGTCATCATAGGCAGGCCGGGCGTCGCCGATTACCGCGCCCTGGAAAGCGCTGCCAGCCGCCGCGGTCTGGCCGCCCCAGAGATTGCCGGAGGCGCTGGAAGCAGCTCCGTTAGGTCTCTTTGGTAACATGGTTGCGCCGGCCGTGGTTCCTGCGACCAGGTTCAGTGCGCCGGGAGTGGATGGCCCGAACGTTGTGCTCCAGGAGTTGTCGCTCATGGCGAAATTCTGGGCGTAATTCCAGAACGCGGTGATGGTGTTTCCGTCGTAGTAGCCCATCACAACGCCTTTGCCTTTGCCCGCGTCATAGCAATAGCCGGAATAGGAAAACGGCCCGGTGGTCGAATTTCCGCCGGTCACCACATTCTTGTTGTATTGCCCGGGCAGAAGCGGGCTGCCAACTGCGATTGTCGGAGCGGGCCCTGTACCCGACCAGAGCGTCGTCGCTGTTTGCAGTCCGCTGTTACCGCTGCCAACAGCGGCCACGTAATTGTCTACCAATCCGTGATCGACGGCTTCCTGTTCGTTCAGGTAGTTGTGGTTCTGGTCGCAAGTATTCGCTTCGCTCCGTGAAAGCAGGAAGGGCTGGACGGTGTTCGGATTGTTGGTCAGCAATCCGCTGGTTAGGAGGTTGTTCACGCTCGGTGTATCGTCCTTGGCATGGAATTGCGGCACGCCGGCAGGGTTGGTCGCATAGGGATAGGTGGCAAAGTAATGGTCGAAGGAAATGTTTTCCTGAAAAATGACGACAACGTGCTTAATCGGGGTCGTCGTAGGGAAATCATCAGCGTCAGCAGGTTTCGCCAGGAGGCTGCCGGGGGCGCCGATGGCCAATGTCAAGGCTGTCAATAAGCTTGCGAACGAACGAATACACTTCAAGTTCATGAATTCTCCTTGTCGGAAATTTAGACCTTATACCGGGTCGTACGGCTGGGGATTCATCGCCGGTCGCAAGGGATAGCGATCTGCGGAATCGCAATTTGCCGCGCGGAGTAATTGATACGCGTCGTGTATTAAGGTGCGATGAACGAGGAATGAAATCTGACGCAGGCCAAGAATTTATTTTCGTCGGGAAAGAATTTTTTCTTTCAGGGGAATTTCCCAGCCAATGCGATGCGGCTATTTCGCGGACGAAGCGACGACTTGAATCGTTCCCATCATTCCGCCGTCCTCATGTTCGAGAAGGTGGCAGTGATACACGAACGTTCCCACAGAGTTGGGATCGCGAAAATCCATGCGCAATTTGACGCTGGGGTAAGCCGGACTGGCGCCATCCCAATAGGCCACGTTTATCGTATCCCGCAGATACGGTTCATCGACCGGTACGCCGTTCCACTCTTTCAACAGGAAATGCGTTTGGTGAATATGGAAGGCATGCAACTCCTGCGTGCGATTCTCGATGATCCAGTCTTCCACATCGCCCTGTTGGACCATGAGGTTTGGCGCTGTGGAGTGCGGGTCAAAGGGGACAGGATTTTGCCCGTCCACGGTAAGCATAAACACTGTGGGGCTCTCGGGATCCTTGGGATCGGACGGTTTTTCGGAGAAATAGAGCTTCCGGACGCGGACCGGGTTCACGGTTCCCAGCCACGCGTCGCGCTGTTGTATGACCTCGTCCGAAGTCCGAGGCAAAGTTGACCTCGGCTCCGGGGCGTCGGCCCGTGAAACGATATCGGCCAAGGGCCTGATGGGATCGTTCTCGCCGGCCGGACCGGTATCCACCGCGCGTGTGACCAGACTTGCGTGCGACCCTTCGGGCGGAGCCGTATAAACAAACTCGATTCTTCCTGCGGGCGGCAGCAGAGCGTGACTCTGCCAAAGAGGTCTATTCCCTGCTTTACCACCCTGGTTAATCGGAGTGCCGTCCAGGGAAACGACAGCCAAAGGTTGCGGCGCGCCGCTGACCAGTATCTGCAAATCCAAATAGGTGATCGCCGATGCATTCAAGACGCGCCAGAGTTGACGTTCTGACGGCTTCATGGCGATCACGCCCGGTGGATAGTCCGGGTACGGCACAGGAACAAAGTTGATGGAGAGGTCTTTCGCAGGCTTGCCTAATCCATTGCCGGTATTCAGGATGTCGCCTTCGGCATCGCGGGCCATGGGAACAGCGATGGTGGGTTTCGATGGAGTGGCTTCCGGATTCAGCAGATCCTGATCGCGAACAATCAATATTCTTTCCGGCAAACCGGTGAGCAGTGTGTTTGCGCGCTCAATTCCCTCGACGATCAAAGCGCCGGATGCTCCGCCGAGAACCTGTGCGCTGGTGTATCCATGCACGTGGGGGTGATACCAGTGCAAGCCGGGCGATTCATCTGGAGGAATCTGGAAGCGATACTGGAACGGTCGATCGCCCGGCCCAATCATTGTCTTGAGGACATCATCCTGATGACAGACCGGAGGGATCGTTAAACCATGGAAATGAAGATTTGTCGCTTTTGAGGTCATCTGGCCGCCAGCACATGAAGTATCCATCTTCATGTCCATGGAACCACTATGTTGGTCAGAAAACATGGAACTGCCTGCAATTTCATTTTTGAGATTCAGGATAAGCACGTCGCCGGAGCTTAGGCGCAGGTTCGGAGCCTGGCTTTTGTCATTATAGATATAACAGTAGCGGGTATGTCCCTGCGGGTCCACCGAACTGCGGAACGCCAGCGTTACCTCCAAAACTCCATTGTGGCTGTGAAGGTCCTCCGGCTCGGATACTGCGCTGCCGGCCGGCGGACGCGGGCAAGCGTCAGGCGCGCTGGATTGAGCAAACAGGCAGGACTGAGAGAGTAGCGCCACTCCGGTGCATACAAGAATTCGAAACAACGACATTCGGGGCCACCTAAATCAACGCGAAGGAATGAATGGTGGAGTGTAGCCAACGAATGTTGACGCCGCGTTAATTTCTGGAGACCACTTCTTAACAGTTGATAGCGGTCGTGGGGCTAGGCTCCGGGGAGACCGGGAACGTTGCCGGAATGGAAGATGCTGACGTAAACCAAAACGAGAGTGAGGACGATCATCGCTACTGTCGTCACCCATGCAATCACGTTAAATGTTCGCGTGTTGACCTGATCGCCCATAAGGTCGCGACGATTCACCAACAA
>Ga0265316_10007108_pt1 | contig 10588 bp, 12 predicted proteins | sample 4522metaG_FD_202092 | JGI IMG/M metagenome (GOLD analysis project Ga0265316, IMG submission 202092) | Rhizosphere microbial communities from Carex aquatilis grown in University of Washington, Seatle, WA, United States - 4-5-22 metaG | ecosystem: Host-associated > Plants > Roots > Rhizosphere >...
TTCTTTTTTATTTTATTTTCCAACTGGATTGGCCTTTTGCCCGGCACCGGCAGTATTGGTATTAATAGAGCGGGGGAGTTTTTGCCCCTGCTCCGCCCGGCCAATACGGACTTAAATATGACTTTAGCAATGGCCGTGTTTGCGGTAATTGCCAGCCACATTTTGGGGATTTTTACAATTGGCTTTTTTAAGTATGCCAATAAGTTTATAAAGTTTGGCGATATTTGGCACGCGGTAAAAAGCGGCAGTCCCATCAAAATGATGGTTGCCGGCATAGAATTTTTTGTAGGTTTGATTGAAATTTTTTCCGAAGTCGCCAAAATGGTTTCGCTCTCCCTGAGGTTGTTCGGCAATATTTTTGCCGGCGAAGTTTTGCTTACGGTTTTGGCGTCGCTGATATCTGGTTACGGCGCGTTTTTAATTCCCATTCCCTTTATGCTTTTGGAATTAATAGTGGGCATTGTCCAGGCCACCGTGTTTTCCATGCTGACTTTGGTATACTTAAGCATAGCGACATCCCAAATTCACGGACACGAGGAAGTTAATCATCAGGAGATTGAGGTAAGCGAGGTGGAAGCGATATAGGCATAACTGATAATTGTTAATTGATAATTAATAACAAAAAACGGATTCGAAGAGTTATTAGTTATAAATTATTAATTATTAGTTAACTTACACACAAGGCGACGTTAAATAAATAATTTTAAAAGATCGACCTGATGTGAAAGAAAGGGTTACACTATGGATGCTCAAACAATGACAGTCATGGCCAAAGCCGGAACCATTGCCATTGGCGGTATGTTGCCGGCCTGGGCCATTGGTAAAACTGCCAGCAAGGCTATGGAAAGCATTGGCCGAAATCCCGAGAGCGCGGACAAATTGTTCGTTCCGCTTTTGCTCGGTATGGCTTTTGCCGAAGCCATCGCGATTTACGCGTTAGTGGTTACGTTTACTCTGTAATTTAGGTTTTAGATTGGTAGGTTGTAGGTTTTTTGTAAAACCGCGGAGCTCTCTCCTCTTGAGGAGAGATGCCCGAAGGGCAGAGAGGTTGCAGCTAAATAAGAAACCACCTCTCCCGGCCTTCGGCCACCCTCCCCTCAGCAGGGGAGGGGCTCCGCACTTATCCCTACAACCACCTCATTTGAAACTTAATCAGACACACAATGATTGATTTAAACCAACTTTCACAACTTATTATCCCCGTAGCCCACGCCCAGGAAGCCGCAAGCTCCGGCGGCATCGCAACTTTGGGGTTGAATGTAACATTTTTCATTGCCCAATTGGTCAACTTCGGCATTTTGCTTTTGATCTTTTGGAAATGGATTTTGCCCGGCGTTACCAAAGCAATGCAGGCGCGCACCGAAAGAATCCAAAAATCGCTGACAGACGCCGACCGGATTGAAAAAGAAAAAAAGGAATTTGATGTTTGGCGGCAGGCGGAAATGTCCAAAGCTCGCCAGGAAGCATCTTCCATCGTAACATCAGCCCAAACCGAAGCGGGCAAAGCCAAGCAGGCGATATTGGACCAGACAAAAGCCGACCAACAAAAATTAGTTGACCAAGCCAAAACCCAGATTGAATCGGAAAAGAATAAAGCTTTGCAGGACGCTAAAGGGGAATTGGCCGATTTAATTACCAACGCCACGGAAAAGATTTTAAGACATAAGCTGGATGGAAAAACAGATCAAGCGTTAATTAAAGAGTCATTGGCAAACGTAAAATAAGCAATACCGCGGAGCAATCTCTCCTCCTGAGGAGAGATGCCGAGTGCATCCGAGGTAGAGAGGTTGCAGAACTAGACCCAACCTCTCTGTCACCGAAAACGATGAATTGCTTATGATTTTCGGTGATATCTCCCCTCAAGAGGGGAGAAGCTCCGCACAAAGTTCTTGATAAAAACATTATGCCCAAAATTACTTCACAACAATACGCAACGGCGCTGTTTGACGCGGTGTCGGAAACAAATCCAAAAGATCAGGACAAAGTCCTTGATAATTTTGTGCGGATTCTGGCGCAAAACGGGGATTTGGGAAAGTATGATGAAATAGACGCGGAATTCAGGAAGTTAAAATTGGAATCGCAGGGGATTAAAGAAGTTGAAGTTACAATATCGCGTGAGGCGGAGATGAATCGCGGAATTATAGAAGAACTTAACACGGTTGTCCGTTCCCATGTAGGGAATGGTCGCGACCATTCCCTACAAACGGACATCAAAACCCGCATAGACGAATCCATTATCGGCGGCGTAGTAGTCCGTGTAGACGACACCCTAATTGACGCGAGCGTAAGAACACAGTTGAATAATTTGAATCAAAATCTTAAATCCTAAATCTTTAATCTTAAATCTCCTATGGCCTCAACAAATATTGTAGAACAACTTAAGAATAAAATTGCCGCGTTCCAGACAGACGTTAAGGTAGAAAAAGTCGGGACGGTTTTGGAGGTGGGGGATGGCGTGGCGCGCGTAAGCGGGCTCAAAGAATGTGCCAGTATGGAAATGTTGGATTTTGGGAACGGGGTAATGGGTGTGGCCTTAAACCTTGAAGAATCGGTTATCGGTTCGGTTATTTTGGGTGACTACATCCACATTAAAGCCGGCGACACTGTCAGATTAACCGGAAAGATTTTGTCCGTTCCTGCCGGCGAAGCTGTTATCGGCAGAACCGTTAACGCTCTAGGAATTCCAATTGATGGCAAGGGTCCTATTAAAACCGATAAATTTTACCCTGTAGAAAAAATTGCTCCCGGTGTTATTACCAGACAAGGTGTTAGGGAGCCGGTGCAAACAGGTATTAAGGCCATTGATGCTCTTATTCCAATCGGTCGCGGACAGCGCGAATTAATTATTGGCGACAGGCAAACAGGCAAAACAGCCGTGGCCATAGACGCCATTATCAACCAAAAAGGCCAGAACATGATTTGTATTTATGTTGCCATTGGCCAAAAGGAAAGCAAAGTTGCCAAAATTGTTTCCACTTTGGAAGAAAACGGCGCTATGGAATACACAATCGTGGTCTCCGCCGGCGCTTCCGAGCCTGCCGCTATGTCTTACATTGCCCCTTACTCGGGCTGCGCTATGGGTGAATATTTTATGGACCAGGGCAAAGATGTTTTGATTATTTACGATGATTTATCCAAGCAGGCTGTTGCGTACCGTGAAATTTCCTTGTTGCTCCGCCGCCCACCGGGACGCGAAGCTTATCCCGGAGACGTATTTTATCTCCACTCCCGTTTATTGGAACGCTCTGCCAAATTAAACAAAGAATTTGGCGGCGGTTCAATTACGGCTCTCCCGATAATTGAAACTCAGGCCGGAGATATTTCCGCTTACATCCCGACCAATGTTATTTCCATTACCGACGGACAAATCTTTTTGGAAACCGACTTGTTCTATAAAGGCGTTCGCCCGGCTTTAAACGTTGGTATTTCCGTGTCCCGTGTAGGGTCAGCCGCGCAGACCAAAGCTATGAAGAAAGTTGCCGGTAAATTAAAGCTCCAGTTGGCTCAATTCCGCGAACTCGAAGCCTTTGCCCAGTTCGGTTCAGATTTAGACGCAGAAACCCAGCGCACGCTTGACCTCGGACGCAGAATGACAGAAGTCTTAAAGCAGCCTCAGTACCAGCCTTACTCTTTGGAAAAACAAGTTACCATTCTGTACGCGGTCAACAACGGCTTCTTAAATTCCATCCCAGTTGAAAAAATGGCCGAAACCGAAAAAGCTTTCCACCAGTATATGGCAACCAATGCTAAAGATGTTTTGTCCGAAATCGCGACTACTAAAGAACTCTCCGATTCCACGGAAGCAAAATTAAAAACAGCGATTGAACAGTTTGTGCAAACGGTAAAATAACCCCCTCTAACGTGTCCATCCCGGAATTTTTTGCGCAGATGATTATCACGAGCCGCAAAAAATATCCGGGATCCAGAAATTAGCAACTATATGGAACAAAACATTTTAAATGGCTTGATGTTGATAGTAATTTCTTTTGCTTTTGGGTGGCCAATTGGAGGCTTTGTGGGATTATTTCAAGGAAAAGAAAGATCTATAGCTGGTGGACTGCCTCCAGGAGCGAAAGGCGCTGAAATTTTTACACCCGTCGAAGTCTTTAAAAAAAGTTTAAAAGCTAAGGCCTCATTAATTATTGTTTATATTATTAGCGTTTTCACTTTCTTGTTTGTTCTTTACATGAAAGGCACTACAAGAACTGAACGGTTGGTTATAATTATTTTAACTGTAGCCTTTGCTTTTGTTAATTATTTTTTTGGAAAGAGACCCCGCACTTAATTTATGCCTGGAATCAAAGAACTCAAAACTCGTATCAAATCAATCAGTGGCACGCGCAAGGTGACGCGGGCTATGCAAATGGTCAGCGCGGCCAAGATGCGCAAGAGCCAGGACGCCACTGTGCGCAGCCGTACCTATTCCACTTTGGCGTGGGAACTGATTTTAAATTTATCCGGTTCGGAGCAAATTGCCGCGGACCTGCTTAAAACCTATCCTGAAGCCAAGAAGGTCGCGGTTATGGTTTTAACAACTAACAGGGGAATGGTCGGCAGTTTAAACGCCAACCTGCTCGGATTGGTACTTCAAAGCACTGAACAAAGAGGTTTGGAGACAGATTTTATTACTTACGGGCGCAAGGGACGTGAAGTAATGATTAAAAGCAAAAAAGAAGTTTTGGCTGACTTTGAAAAATACGACCGTGTTATAACCATACAGGATATTGCTCCGATTGCGGATTTTATTACCAATTTATATAATTCCGGAAAATACGAAAAAGTTTTTATTTACTACAACCACTTTGTTTCCACCCTGGCTCAAAAACCGACTATAAAGCAGCTCCTCCCTTTCGGCCACCAAATAGAAAAAGCTGCCCAGCCAAAAACCGAGGAAGAACAGGAAAAGGCGGACTATCTTTTTGAACCGACGCCGGAAGAAGTTATGAAAAGCTTATTGCCCAGAATAATAGAATCCCAAATATACCAAACCATCCTCGAATCCGAAGCCTCCGAGCAATCCGCCCGCATGGTTATGATGAAAAACGCCACCGAAGCCGCCGGAGATTTAATCAGCGATTTGACACTGGTTTACAACAAGCAAAGGCAAAATAAAATAACTACGGAATTGGCAGAGATTACTGCCGGTAAAATAGCATTAGAGTAAAATTAATGCCGAGCTTGTCGAAGATCCGCCGAAGCTTTAGCGAAGGCGGACGGAAATCACCGCCGGTAAGATCGCATTGGAGTAATTTATGCATTACGACAAGGACAGAAATCCCGCTTTAGATGAAATTAGACAAGCTAATTTAAAAAAACTGAGTAGAGTTTTATTCATGAGGGGGTGTCTTGAACCAACTTATAAAGAGCCTATCAAAACTTTACCGGGAAAGCATCCAGATGATTTAGATTTTGATCAAATAAATAGATTACGACAAAAATTAGACTTTGCAATACAAGATTTGAAATCAGACGTACCAATCATAGAAAGTGATTTTAATAAATTCGAAGAAGATTTCAATCAAATTAGTCAAAATTTCGAAATGAAGCCTAGAGATAGAACTTAAATCTAAAATCTTTAATCTTAAATCTAATATGAACAAAGGAACAATATTACAAGCGGCAAACTTTTATAAATAATATCGCTGTCATCCTGATCGAGCGTAGCGAGTCGAAGGATCCCTTATTTGTGGATCGACGTGGATAAGGGATTCCTCGGCTCCGCCTCGGAATGACATCTGAAAGGATAAATTTAAAACATATGAACAATAAAGGTACGATCAGTCAAGTGATAGGGCCGGTAGTGGACGTGCATTTCGCCAAAGATTTGCCCGCGATTTATAATGCGCTGGAAGTCGTCATTAATGACAAAAATACTTTAACTTTGGAAGTCCAGCAACAGCTTCCCGGCAACATCGTTCGCACAGTAGCCATGTCCAGCACCGACGGTCTCAAACGCGGAACAGAAGTTTTAGACACTGGCGCTCTAATTAGCGTTCCTGTGGGAAAAGAGACGCTGGGACGCATTTTTAACGTGTTGGGGCAGGCTGTGGACGGCCAACCAACGCCAAAATCAGACAAAAAATACCCGATTCACCGCCCGGCGCCCAAGTTTACCGATCAGAACACCAAAACCGAAATTTTGGAAACCGGAATTAAAGTTATAGATTTAATCTGTCCAATCTTAAAAGGTGGTAAAGTAGGTTTGTTCGGCGGCGCCGGCGTGGGGAAAACCGTTATTATCCAGGAATTAATCAACAACATTGCCAAAGCACACGGCGGAGTTTCAGTGTTCGCCGGAGTTGGTGAAAGAACCCGCGAAGGAAACGATTTGTATCACGAAATGAAAGATGCCAACGTTCTGCCAAAACTGGCGATGGTGTTCGGGCAGATGAACGAGCCGCCGGGAGCCAGAGCCAGAGTCGCGTTGTCGGGTTTGAGTATGGCCGAATATTTCCGCGACGAAGAGCATCAGGATGTGCTGATGTTTATAGATAATATATTCCGGTTCACTCAGGCGGGAAGTGAAGTGTCGGCCTTGCTTGGACGTATTCCATCCGCGGTCGGATACCAGCCGACTTTAGCCACGGAAATGGGCGAACTGCAGGAACGCATTACATCAACAAAAGACGGCTCCATTACCTCGGTGCAGGCGGTTTATGTGCCGGCTGACGACTTAACAGACCCGGCGCCTGCCACAACCTTTGCGCACTTGGACTCTACCGTGGTGCTTTCCCGCGCGCTGACAGAACTGGGTATTTATCCCGCGGTAGATCCGCTGGATTCCACATCAACAATTTTGGATCCGCTAATCGTGGGTGAAGAGCATTACAATGTGGCTCGCGGCGTGCAAAAAACTTTGCAACGCTACAAAGATCTCCAGGATATTATCGCAATTTTAGGTATGGAAGAATTGCCCGAAGAAGACAAAGTTACCGTAACCCGCGCGCGCAAAATCCAGCGCTTCCTCTCCCAACCTTTTGCCGTGGCAGAAGTGTTTACCGGAACCCCCGGGCAATTTGTAAAGCTGGTCGACACCGTCCGCGCCTTTAAAGAAATTTTGGAAGGCAAACACGACGACAAACCCGAACAGGCGTTTTATATGAAGGGCGGGATTGAGCAGGTAAAATAATAAATTTATGCGTCCAAGAAAAATGGATATAGTAAGCAGTCCTGAAATGAGCGTTTCTCAAAAAACTGTTGAACGTTTTAAGACTTTAACGCTGTCTGAAAGGCAGGTAATGAAATGGATTGCTTCAGGCGCACCTTTAAAAGAAATCGCGGAAGCATTAGGCGTCGCTTATAAAACTGTAGCGACTCACAATGATAACATCCAAAGGAAGCTTGGGCTTGGGTCAAACGGCATTGTTGACATAACGAGAATTTGGATGCAGTTGGGAAACACGGACGAATCTGAATTTAGCGAGGGCGGAGGAATATAATTTTATGCTGAAACTTCACTTTCAATTAGTCACGCCGGAGCGCACAGTCCTTAACCAGGAACTGGATAGTTTATCGTGTCCGACTACTTTAGGCCAAATTACCATTTTGCCCGGGCATATTCCGCTGGTGGCCACGCTTACGGCAGGGGAGCTGATTGCCAAAAACCAGGGGAAGGAAGAGTTTATGGCCGTTACCGGAGGGTTTATTGAGGTCAGGCCGAATAATCAGGTTGTGGCTCTGGCCGACGCCGCCCAGCATCATTATGAAATAGATGTCCAAAAAACCGAGGAAGCCGTCCAGCGTGCGCAAAAAGCCATAGCGGAAACAAAAATATCATCTGAGGAATACGCCAAAGTGGCGGCCAGTTTAAACCAAAGTCTGTCGCGCTTAAACATCGCGCGCAAACATTCCCACCGCCGCCAGCCGATAACAGGAGAGGGCGTCTTTAAGGAATAGGCAACACCGCGGAGCTTCCCCTCCTAATATAGGAGGGGTGTCACCCGCAGGGTGACGGGGTGGTATATTTAAGTTGCTGATTTTCTACCACCTCCCCCTGCTTCGCAGGGTACTCCTCCTGTTCCAGGAGGAGAGCTCCGCACAAAATCCTAATGACATACAAACCCAAAACCAAACTGGAAAAATTCGGCGAAAAAGTTTTTAATTTGCTTGTGGACAACTTTCCGCAAACTTTTTACGTTGGCGGTATGGTTAGGGACATCCTGCTGGGGATTAAGGTTACTGACATAGACATTGCCACAGAGGCAACTCCGCCGCAAGTTGTTAAAATTTTGTCGAACAGCGGCATAATCTGCGATGACTCGTATAGCCGTTTCGGGGTCATTGTGGCCAAAAGCGGGGGTCTTAAAATTGAAATCGCGACTTTCCGCAAAGACCTTCAAAGCCCCGGCCGTTATCCCAAAATTTCTTTTGTAAAAAGCGTCAAAATAGACAGCCAACGGCGGGATTTTACCGTCAATGCCTTATATTTAAGCTCAAAATCCGGTAAAATTTTGGATTTTCATAACGGATTAAAAGATTTTAAATTAAAACATTTGAAATTTATCGGCAGCCCCGAAAAAAGGATTATGGAAGACCCGTTAAGAATAATTCGGGCTCTGCGATTCTCCAAAACTTTGGGCTTTAAACCTCAGGGCAGAACAAAAAATGCCCTTAAAAAAAACTTTTATTTAATTAAACACTTAACCAAATCCAGAATTAAAAATGAATTGGATAAAATTAAAAATTTAAATTTTAAAAAAAATATTTCCAGCGAAATAAATAAACAAATTTCACTTGACATTAAGTAAAAAAAGTTTTAAAATTAATACGATTGGTTAAAAAATAATTTTAAAATCGGAAACCAAAGTAGCCATAGAAAATCAAAAGAAAATTTTTTAACAAGCAATACCGAGATCAGCGTTCGATCCGCGTAGCTATCAGCGACGTATCGGCGGAACAAGTACACACTCGCTACTCCACTTGAAACATAAAGTTTCAGGTTATAAGGGTAGAAAATTAAGGAAGTACGAACCAAAATTAGTTCTGCTTCCAGGGAGACTAGCACAATGGCTGCTAAGAAAAAAAAGAGAGTCGTGAAGAAGAAAAAGAGCGGTTCCAAAAAGAAGCGCGCTTAATCTCTCCGATTTTCCGCTCTGGCTCCGCCAGAGAAACAAAACCACCCCCAAAATTAAGGGTGGTTTTGTTGTCGCTATTGCTTTTTTTACCGAATTATTGTAAACTTTATTTGCGGGATAGAGCAATTGGCAGCTCGCAAGGCTCAACTTCGAGTTAAGATCTTTTTATGAGTACTAAACTCAAAGGAGATATAGCAGAACAAGCCGCCATTTTAAAGCTATTAGAATTAGGTTGGGGAGTGGCAAAGCCCATCGGCGACCGGCTCCCTTACGATTTAATAGCAGATGTAAATGGAAAGTTGGTTAAGCTTCAAATTAAATCCGCTTGGTTTAACGCCCACGATCAAAATTATTGCATTGACGTAAGGCGAACAAAGACAAACCATCGGCAAATGGTTAGAAGTTTATATTCCAGCAAAGACTTTGATTTTGCGTTAGTTTATCTCCAGGAAATTCGTAATTTTTATGTATTTCCTGTTAAAGTATTTATAAGCTTCGGTAGCACACTATCTTTGGTAGAAACTGGCAAGCGCCAGCGTAAGCCAAGATCCGCTAACTACCGTGAAGCTTTTGATCTTATCTCACAATGGGCTCCGCCAGAGGTAACTTTGGCGAGATAATCTATCAAATTCGGGGAAGCCCTTAGCGGCGGTAATCCCGAGCCAAGCTTCGAAAGTTTCGAGGAAGGTGTAGAGACTTAATGGTAGATACCCAGACAATTTGTCGGGGTAAAGAGAAAGTCCAGACCACAAATTCATTTTGTGATGCAACGAAAGTTGTAGTGGTATGCATAACCTTGAGGTTCCCGGTTCGAGTCCGGGTCCCGCAACCATAAACCAGTCGCTCACTACGTTCGCTCCGGTTTATGGCGCAGCCAAGCTGTGCCATAACTATTTTGAAGTAGTGGGCAAAATTGGGCGACTGGTTTATGCAGTGTACCTGAAGGCTTAAAGCCTGAATGGTTCACTGCCGTTTAATAACCAAAATATTTAAAATCGTGACAGATTTTACCCTCTGCGCGAGGGGTTTTTTTTAATCTCTGATAACAAATACGTCGGAGTAGCTCAGTTAGTTAGAGCGTGGGACTCATAAGCCCAAGGTCAGAGGTGCAATTCCTCTCTCCGACACCACTTCTTCGCCAAGGCTACGAAGTGCAAGCATAAATTAGTTAAAAGTTTTAAAGTAAAAAGTTATCAAGTCATAAATGCGCTATACTACTTAAAACTTTCAACTTGATAACTTTAAACTAAATATGGACCGGTAGCTCAGTTGGTTAGAGCGCTGCCCTGTCACGGTAGAGGTCGCGGGTTCGAGTCCCGTCCGGTCCGCCATTTAAAAACCGCCAATTTGTTGGCGGTTTTTAAATGGTAAGCTTTTTACTCAGGACTGAGTAATTTTCTATTTTCAGCTTCTAGTACCTTGCCAAATTAATTATGAAACATAGTGTTTGCCGAGTTTCGCGTCAGCTTTTCTTTTAGTAAATGTCCAGTGAATTTGTTTTTTATGATGATTCA
>Ga0265316_10007111_pt1 | contig 10586 bp, 9 predicted proteins | sample 4522metaG_FD_202092 | JGI IMG/M metagenome (GOLD analysis project Ga0265316, IMG submission 202092) | Rhizosphere microbial communities from Carex aquatilis grown in University of Washington, Seatle, WA, United States - 4-5-22 metaG | ecosystem: Host-associated > Plants > Roots > Rhizosphere >...
TGCCGATGATCGCCCCCGCCGACATTGGTAGCTACGCCGGCGGCAGGCTCGACCGCCTAGATTTTTCCGGCAAGAGCGTCGTCCACCTGATTGGCCCCAAGGCCATCACGCAGACCGAAATCGTCGGCATTCTCGCACAAGTCATCGGCAAGCCGGTTCGCTACGTGCAGGTGTCGTTGGGAGATGTCGAACAGGGGCTCAAACAAGCCGGCTTCAGTCCCTCGCTGGTTTCGGCGTTTATGGAAATGTACCGGGGCGCGGGGCAAGGACTGGTCGCGCCCGAGGCTGGTGGTTCGGTGGTGCCCATGCCGACGACCTTCGAGACCTTCGCCAAGGAAGTGCTCGCGCCCGCCTATCGATCGTAGGGGCAATTTTGATGCGCGTCCTGGCGGCGCTGTTCGTCGCGCAGCGAGGCTAGTCGACGTTCTTGCGTGGAACCAATCTTTGAAAACGGCGGGTCAGCGATCCTGATGAGCGCGGCGACATTCTCACCGAGCTGCTCGATTTCGTTGCACTTGCGCTGCAAGAGCGGCCGCGCTGCCGAGAGATCATCTCCACTACACCTCAGTCCTCGCACCTCTTGCCCACCCTATACCTTAAGTTCGGGATGTCTCCTAAAAAACTCGGTCAAGTACCTTCCCGCCGATTCTCCCACGCTGTTCCTTTGAATCTGCTGAACCAGATCCCCGATGGATAGGTTCTGATCGTGGGCTGACCTTATCGATCTGGCCAAGTGGCGCACCGCCGCCTCCCGCTGACTCGTACGACGGACGAATACAACCACCAAAATGACGATTACGCCAAGAGCAATCAGCCCAACCACCACCTCACCGAGACCTGTGGTATCCCCGCGTGCCAGGATCAAAGTCTTCTCAATACGGTCCAAGGTGGCATCCAATCGGTTCAGTGGCGCCTCGATTGCGCCCTTCAACAGATCCGCCACGTCCTTCTTCAAACCAACGGCCAGACCCACCATCACTCCCTCGGCAAGCTGAGCCCCAGCGCTGTTCAATGCCGGGCCGAGCTTGGAATTCAACTGGCTGAGCCCACTCCCGAGTACCGGCAGCAGGCTGTCCTTCATTCCGCTGGCCATGCCTCGCATGAGACCCTGAGTAAGCTGAGCAGCGGCGCGATTCAACGCCGGGCCGAGGTCTGCCCCCACGCCCACGGATGCACCCTGGACCGCACCCTTTGCCATTTCCGCAAATGCACCTGCCAAAACCGGGGTCAGGCGATCCGTGATTGCCTGGCTAGCCGCCTCGCTTGCAGACTTGATCAGCTTGTCTGTCGCATCCCGTGTTGCAGTCTGTTTCTGCGAAACCATCCACGCGTCAATTGCCCCTTGCACAATCCCTCTTGCTAGGTTCACAGTCGCCCGTCTTATGTCTTCATCCTCCCTCCCGTCTTTGTGGGGCTTGCCGTTCTCCAACCTCGCCCATTCGTTCATCACACCCCGCGTCGTGTCATTGCCCACCCCGACGCAGCCGCTCGCCCCGTAGGCAACCAAACACATAGCGAACGACCCATGTATTCGACTCGCCTCTCCCATTCTCTCAAGAATTTCAGCAATCATCGTCGTCAACCTCGATCGGGTGGTATCGGATGCGTCTCTCCGCAGTTCGGAATCAGGGTCTTCCTACCCTATCCAAGACCGCTCGGCGGTTCGGTAGCACGACCTAGGACCCGTGCCTCTTGTCCAAACGTCGGCTCGGCTGCTTGCAGGCACAGCTCGGCCAAAGGAAGCCATAGTCGCGAGCCAAAAAGCCGACCTCAACGCAAAGCCGTAGCGTCCCATTGTCCCGCAGCCTTCGTCTTACGTCTGCACGGGTGCCAGAAGCTGCGCAACGATCGGCTTTCCACTGGAATCAACGCCCTTGCATCCATACACAGTTAGCGTCAAGCCTCCATTAGGTGATTTCACGGCTTCAGCCCAACATGCAGTTGGCACGTTGTTGCACCAACCTCCCGTATTTGCGTAGATCCGGTTTCCAAAGAGGACAGTGCTATACTGATCTGTGGTCGCCTCGTGCGTGTGGCCCATGACCATCGCGTTGACACCGCCTTGCAGAAAGATCTTGATAGCAATGGCCGAAAGCTGGTTCAACTCAGCGGCAATAGCGACTAATGCGCTCCCCGTTCCATTCCGATTCTCCCACTCTTGGTAGAGGTTCTTGTAGAGGTTGCGCACATAGCCAACGGTCGTGGCTACACCCCCCCAAAGGTCATTAGGCATTTGAATTACCGCATCTTGACCAACGCCAGCCTTCGCGCAGACCGCATCGAGAACGCCTTGCGCGAGGTCCTCCTTGTTCGCGATCACTTTTTCGATTTCCGATACTTCCTGCGCAATGCTAGGTGTATGGTTACCCGTCTGGCGGTCCGCCGTTGCCACGATTCTGCTGACGAAATAGCCCAGCGGTAGTTCGCCCGGTCTGAGAGGATCGGGAGCATTGAAAAGGCAATGGCTGTGTCCGTGTTCCGCCCGAAGCCTACCCCAGCTGAAGTATGGATTGGCTTGGCCAGGTCCAGCGACGATAACCCCCGGCAGCACGCTGTTCAACACTGCCGCAGAAATGGTCAGGTCGTGATTACCCGGCACCCAGATCACGCTGCTGTTCTTACAAAGCCCGTTCAGTGCCTGTACGAAGAACGCCGCATTAGCCGACAGCAAGAGCTCGGAAAAAGTTGGCGGCTTGATGTCATGGGGGAAGATCCAATTGTCCCAAATGTCGCCCAGCAAGACGAATTCATCAATATCAGGCCGCTGTCCTGCCCAGGCAAGAAACGCCTTGAGCCTCGCCTGATCGGCCGCTGAAAACCACTCCCAGGGATGGGGCTTTGCCTTGTCGCTGCCCTCAAGCCCCCAACCCGCGCTGATGTGGCAGTCACTCAAGAATAGCTTGCAAGTAGCCTGCGGATTTGCCATTGGACCATTTCTCCTCTGGTATGGTGGATGCATCTCTGTTTGCTTTTGCGGTGGTCTTGACGTGCGTCTTGTCGACCAAATTCAGTGTCTCGCCCGCTGCTGGAACAGGCGGGACTAATCAACGGGTCTGCTTTCTCTCTGCGACGAGTCGAGTGGAATGTTGGTAGTGTTGCTTCTCAGGGCATTGCTGACGAGCACGGCCGGCAAATCGGGTCCACCCTGCTTGCGGGTGGCGCCATTGCATCGCTCGACGAAGTTGGCTTCGACATCCGCTATAAACTCGCTCCGCTTCGACGTCTCAGGACAGCGCTATCAGCGGTTGATGAGGACTAGAACCTCGGCAGGCGGTACATCACGAACTTGGACGAAGTTGACGCCGTTTCGCACCAGAACTGGCAGTAGGCTTCCGATTGGGTGGGAGCCTCTATAATCCTGTCCCGCGGCGGCTGCAGCGGATGCGGCCGAATTCGCTACGACTCGAAAAGAGGGCCGGCCGCCTGCAGAAACCCAGGGATTCCCGGGTGTCGCGAGCGAGTTCAACGAAGCATCGACGAGGACGTCACCGCCGCGAGTGGCCGCACCGTTGCCGTTCACAATGCAGAGCGCCTCTTCATCGTCAAGCAAGCGCGACCAGGCGATGAGTTCACCCATAGCAGGTAGCGCAAAAGGTCCACCGAAATTCGAAATAGGTCGCTGGTACTGCCGGCCGGATCGCAGAGCCGGGAAAGCCGCCCTAACTTTGGTCAGCGCCTCGATTCGTACGAAAGCGGGCGATTTGTCGTTGAAGCAGTGAGCGCCGCTCGTGCCGAAAGGACCGAAGCCTGGAAGGTCCTGGTCGAAGTTCGAGGCAGCCGCTCCGATTCCGGGCCGGCCGGCCTTTCGCGGGTGTTCGGGACCGAACATCGCTTCGCGCAGGTACTTGTCCGGAGGTGGATTCCCGCAGTTCCAATCGGGTAGATACTGGTCTCGCACGCTCTTTTCCGGACCTGCGAACGCCTGCTCGGTCCCGTAGTAGATGCATGGAATCCCCAAGCCGAATAGCTGAAGTGCGACTCCGGCAACGACTTGATGGTCGGCCGGCTGAGCATCCGCTGAAAAGCGAACCTTGTCGCCGCTGACGTGGTCGTGGTCATCCAGAATAGCAACGCGTTGATTGGCTGTATTACGATGCGAGCCAAGGTCGTCATCCCACTGCGCGAGCATGTTGAAATAGTTGTCGGCGGGCTGGAGGCCCTTCGCCACCGCCACCAGAGTGGGGCGAATCTCGCCTATCTCCAACACCGCGCTCAGGTTGCTTCCCATGGCCGTGAGATAGCGATTGGCATCGTTGTTGCTCCCGGCAACCTCACCCACCAGGAAGAAATTCGTCTTGCCCAGGTTGGCGGCAAACTCCTTGATCGTGCCGCAAAAGCTGCGGCCCGTTTCCTGGTCGACGTGCTTCAGCGTATCTATGCGCAGGCCGTCGGCATCCGTTAGTGCAATCCAGTACTTGTAGCAGCGCGCAACGTCATCTAGTGCGGAGGTGCCGTCGTAGTTCACGTCTCGGTCACCGACAAAATCGGTGCGACGAAACTCCGCATGGGGATCGTCCAGGTCTCCCCTGCCGAGGTCTCCCTCGCCAGCGCGTGTGTAGTACGCGTCTCCCTGTAGCTCTTCCGGCCACACGCCGTCATCCGCGCCAAAAGACTTGGGCGGAACAGTGACGGAAATGAGACCGCCCTTGCCGTCTCGCCAAGCGCCCTTCGAGTAGAATTGCGGCCACGGAAGATATGGCGGCTGGTCCTGTCCGTTCGCGTAGACCCAGTTGTCCCCGGTGTGGTTGAACACGATGTCGAGGAGGACCCGCATGTTCCACTTGTTGTGCGCTACGTCAACTAGGTGAACGAGGTCTTGGCGCGTGCCGAGACGCGGATCGACTTCAAGAAAATCCTGGATCGCGTAGCCGTGATAGGAATCCCAGTGGAGCCGCTGCTTGAAGACGGGGGACACCCATATCGTCGTGGCACCGAGCTTCTTGATGTAGTCGAGCTTTGCGGTGATTCCTGCGATTGTGCCCCCCTGGTAGCGGTCCCCGCCGGATTGCGCCCAATGATCGAAGCGGAACCCGGCCGGTCGCCACGTCGCGAGACTGCTGGCGTTCAACATCGGGCGGCTCTCCTTCCCATCATTGAAGCGATCCACGAGAAGAAAGTAGATAACATCGTCTCCCCAGTCGATCGGCGACGGCCAATAGGTCTGCCGCCGAGGGAGAGAGATGCTACGCACGCTAGTGAGTCGACTCTTCACGTTCAACTGGTCCTGAGCGAAGCTCATGGAATCCTCCGTCTGTTTGCAGAAATTCGTCAAAATCGGCTAGAAGACTTTCACAAGATCGTCCTTCGACAGCTTGTCGAAGGACGATGGGGTGGTTCAGGTTCCGACGGCGAGCTTGCGCTGGAAGAATGGAGCTAGCAGGCCGAGCAGCGTGGATGCAACTAGGACGACGACGCCAGAAAGAGCCGAAGAGTACCAGTCGAACTTGGCAAACGGGGAATTTGGCAACGCGAGTGCCCAGGCGGAATACGCGATCGTGGCCGCCGACATCTCCCAGACCGGCCATGCCCCGAAGCCTATCGGAAGGGGCTTGTTCATGGCCTTGACCTTGGCGCCATAGACGAGCCACACCACGGCGGGTGTCGCAGCAAAGAAGGACCAGAATACAATCCATGTGGCAGATGGGTACTTGCTTGGCTGTTGGAGGGCGGCGAGTACGGCAACATACAGCGTGAGGACTTCGGTCGGAATGTATCCGAACAGGAGGTTCAAGGCAGTGTCGATCGTAGACGTCGGCGATGTGCCATCGGCAGAGGTAGAGGGAGGTGGGGCTCCAGCTGCTTTTGTGGCAGCAATGATGGGCTTAGTAGTCGCGAAGTGAGCAACTTCCGTCAGTCCCTTCGGAAAGGTGCCCAGCGGCACTGTATCAGGACGACGGGCGGCTGCGAGATTAGTGAGAGTGTTGATGCTCATGCTTCTTCTCCAGGTGAATTGTTCGGTTGGGCAAATACTTGCTGGTAGGAGCCTCTTTAGGCCGGCCCTGCGCCTCTGATTTGGGACTGGACTATGAATTCAGCGGTTGGACAGACACAACTTCGTAGCGCCGAAACTAGCCATTCACTTTGCTGGAGATAGTTGAGAAAAGATGTCTGAGGTCACAGCCACGCCGAGAAAGGCGCCCACTCCTTCGCGGTTGAAGGCGGATGACTTGGGGACGGTTCCGGTTGCACTGAAGGTGTCGTTGACAGATACGCGCGCCGCGGGGTCAAGTACATCGCTTTTGAACACAGAGATCCCACCGATTACGCCGATTCCGGAATACGGCATGATCTCGATGCCGGCGAGAAATCCACTGGAAAGGCGGCTCAAGTCCGCCCCAACGACCGGGGCAACCAAGTCGCACACGTTCCACTTCCGAGGATTGAGGCCGCAGAAATGCAGAGCGAGCAGCACTATCGGACGAAAACCGGAGTAGTCGTCGGTCTGGGATACGTATTTCTCGGTGCCTGTTCCATCGGTCGTGGGCCGGTCCTTGAGCCCGATTTGCCTCGGGCGCCCAAAGTCGAAGATCACGGCTGCCCCCCAGGAGATCCTGTAGATGGGATCAATGGGAATCGTCGTGGTCGTGCTGACTACATTGCTTCCGTCCGTAACGGTGATCTTGTACGCGAGGGAGTTGGCGCAGCTGAGCGTTTTGTCATTTCCGCGCAGTACGTACATCCTCTGGGCAGCGTGAAGAGCTAGCACTGCTATCTTGCTAACGTCCGCGTAGGTGCCGAGGACGCGGACGCCAGGAACAGCGTCGCAAGATGAAACTTCGATCTGCACAATAGCGTCCTTCGGGGCCGCGACCTTGATGGCGATCTCGTCTTTCTCGGTCACATGGGAAGGTATGGGAAACGCTGGCGCGCCACCGGGTAGGTGGTATAGGACAATCTTCCTGCCGAGCGCTTCCGACCCCTCGATGCCATGATTGGCCAGTTTTAGCGTCGATTGCAGATAGACGAGTGCTTCGTCGTCTAGCGCAGCGAAGTGCTGGGTGGGTGTGTCAGATGCGGGTGGATTGGGCTCCGCGGCAGCAGGCTTCTGTTCAAGTTGCACATTGCAGCTCAAGGAGGCCCCCGTGACAACCAGCGTCTTTCCGGCGAAGGATCCTCTAAAGCTTTTAGCCCTTTCACTAGTCGTGATTGTTCCGATGCGCTCGACCTTCGCAGCAGCATCCCTCGCCGCGATCTGCAGCTCTTCGGGGGCTACGACCTCGGCGCCCGCATTGTCGACGATGTCCACCAATAGGTCATCCTGGGCGTCCTCTGAATCGGCGAGACCTGGATCCGTTGTGCACCGAGGAATGGACGCTGAATCCTTCTTGACATGTACTTTGTATTGAGCACCGGTGGCCGCACCGGCGTTGCTCCCAAAGAACGCGACTACGGCAAACGTGCAAATGGGAACGAAAACAGATGAGACTTGTGATCGCATGGTGAGGGCTCCTGTCAGGGGATTTCTACATTCAATTTGAGCAAGCTGTAGTCGCAAGGGACGAAATAGCTGAGGTGTCCAAGGTCCCCGACGAGTGTGCCGACGGCAAGGAAACTGCTATCGTAAAGGATGGTTCCCGAGTCTCCCGGCGAGGTTGGGCCGTCGGTGGCGACAAGGCCGGACATCTGCGTGGGTGCAGCACCGTTGGGCAGCGGTACAGGGGCCGAGGCCGAGACGTTGCGAACGGTCCGTGACTCGATCTCACCCGTTGCAGCCGTTCGGAAGAAGCAGGATTTCCCCACCAGCGCCGGAGCAATAGAGCGCACCCCGGCCAGGCGATCTCCATTGGAGAAGCTTTCATCTGCGAAAGTCGGTGGGTCATCAAGTTCCACGAGGGCGCAATCCAGTCGGTTGTTCATTCGGACGGTGGTGGCTGTCCCTGCGGAACCGCCGCGTACCTGCAACCGAGTTCCCGTCGCCTGTGCCACATGGCCGGCCGTTAGTAAGAACCGTTGGGATCCTGAGCTGACGATCGCAGCTACGGCCCCCATGGGAGAGCCGTTGAAGTCAAGAGGAAGGGCGACGACGCCGCGCAGGCGAACGGCACTCTGGCCCGCGGAATGCTGAACGTCGACGGGGATTCGGTATTTTCGTCCGTGGTGCTCGACCTCAATGTCCGATGGAAACGGCCGCACACCGCGTGCACGCATCTCGTTGTCCTTGAGCTTCTCCCTGACCGTGACCACGATGCAGAGGTCGCCCGTGGCGTGGGCTCGGTACTGTTCCTTGCGGTGTCGTTGGCCGATCGCCGTGCCGAGGACGCTTGGCCTACGGTCCCAAGCCCGGGCCTTAGCTAGGGCCTTGTTCAGCACCTCTTCTGCCGCGATGATCGAACGAGAGGAAGGCCCATTGGTCATGGATCTAGCACCTGCTTAGGTTTGGGATTTACCAAGATGCTCGAACCCACTCCGCTAGCCATGGAACACCGGCAGCACGCGGGGCGGCTGAGACCCGGCGCAAGCAGACGATCATCTCCATCCCGGGGTGTGTCACTTGGGGAAGACCTCTCCCGTTTGCCAAACCAGGTAGGACCATGTGACGGGTCCGATGACGCCGTCCACGGAACAGTTGCCCGAAAGAGCCCCTTGCTGATTCATGTCGCCGATAGTGTGAACTCCCCGACGTGGATACCACCATCGGCAGACTTGCCTGCGTCGCGAAACACATCTCCCATCTGGAAGTCGAGGGGTTGTTGCTTGACCGCGCCGCACCTTGAGACCGCCAGTTTCTCGATCGTCGGCAACGGCGCTTGGAGACTGTTGCCTGCGGCTGGCGTTGGCGTGGCGATGGCGACCGATGTTTCTGCCGTGCCTGCCGTGGCCATATCGGGAACGGCGAGAATGCCCAGGAAGGACACGAGGGCCAGTGAGTAGAGGGGCAACCGCGGGTGGCAAGTGACGACGAATCTCTCAGCCGCCTTCGCAGGAATTCCCCCCGTCGCCCGGAGACAGACCTCCATACTTGGCGTGCAACTCCTCGATCGTTGCTTCCGATTCATGAACTCTCCTAGAGGTGGAAGCGAGCCACAACCTATCTCGCGAAAACGACGTCTAGCCTGGATGCGTGAGGAGTGTCAAGAGCAAGCGCGCGACGCAGCGGTCCCAATCATATGATCTGCAAGACGTTAGGCTTTTCAAGTTGCAGACAAGCGCATCGATGGTTTGCAATGAAGTTTACTGATTGCGAATGGAGAGTGGATTGCTCTCAAGAAGATGGCCTTTCGGCCGATGGGATCTACAAGCCCACATCTGTCTGCTGCCGACTCGATCGCCTTCTCATTCCTCCGCCGTGTGCCCCCTGTACCAGCAGGCCATCTCGGTGTCATACTTCACGAGCAGGAAGTGATGACACTCGCGGATGATTCTTGCTGCACTAGGGATCTGAACGGGACCGTGGAACAAGCCGGTTGGTGTCTCTGATGTCCAGGGGACTTGCTAATCGATTCTCCAGCACTCCTCGCACGACGACGGGGGACCCCTCCGTTCCGGGGAAACTGGAGAACGGGAACGAGCCGGCCCGCTTCGGCTTCCGAGCCATGCGGTCCCGAGCACTTCACCTGCGCAACCTGCGGATCGCGGAGATGTTCGACGCCGGCAAGAGCATCGTCGAAATCGCCAACGCCGAACACCTCACGCCGACTTGGATATGCTCCATTCTCGACGCGACCGGCGTGCGACAGAAGGGCAAGCGCAGCCCGGGAATACCGCTCGGTGAAATGCCCGAGATCGTCCAGCTCAACGCCAGCGGCTGGTCCCTACGAGAGATCGGTGACAGGTACGGGGTCAGCGGCGAGGCCATCCGGCAGGCGATCATCACGTGGCCGAAGAGGAAGAAGAGAGCCGCTATCGCGAAGCGACGTGAACTCGCCAGGATCGCGAAGGCCGCGTGGAAGATCCCCAGACTTTCGAAGACGACAGAATACACCGCGGCCGGGGCCTCGGCCGCGCGACGGCGAATCGGCCCCAATAGCCCTCGCGCGCCGAGAGCAGGCGGCGGGATGATCGGCGCAGATCTGATCGATCGTCTTTCCGAACGCCGGCACATTAGCCTGCACAAAGCCACGTCGTTGGTCGCCGCATTCTTCGAGTGTATTGCCGGAGCCTTGCGCCGAGGCGAACGGGTCGAGATCCGCGGCTTCGGGGTCTTCACGGTTCGAAACTACGAGGGCCACCGGGGACGAAATCCAAGAACGGGGCAAGCAGTCGAGGTCAAGCCCATGCGTGTGCCTTTCTTCAAGGCGAGCCGGGAGTTCCTGAAGCGCCTGAACGCAGGCCGAGGGGACGAGGAAAGGCAAGTACCGACCGACGAGGTGGTGGCCAAATCCTGAAAAGTGGTCGGCCAGTACCTGCTTGATCGCCCAGGAGAAATGTGCCTGGCCGCGTACCTGGAGCGGATCGGCGTCGTGTTCAGAACGCAGCTGTGTGCACAGACATTCCGGAAGGGCCAATTTCTCACTGATTTCCATGCTGTCGCTGTTGCGAACAGAAAGTTCAAGATTTCTCCGCACACCGCATGGCGATCCCCGATCGGGGACCGCGACGATCTTGCTTGCTTCGATTGCGCGGAACGCTATCGTACGCCCTGTTCG
>Ga0265316_10007112_pt1 | contig 10586 bp, 6 predicted proteins | sample 4522metaG_FD_202092 | JGI IMG/M metagenome (GOLD analysis project Ga0265316, IMG submission 202092) | Rhizosphere microbial communities from Carex aquatilis grown in University of Washington, Seatle, WA, United States - 4-5-22 metaG | ecosystem: Host-associated > Plants > Roots > Rhizosphere >...
TCCGGACAGCGTCGCTGCCGGGTCCAGTGTGGCCGCAAGCGATGGTTGGGGGTGCGCGCGCGTCTTCGGCTGGAACCAGCCAAACTGGCAATGCTGGGGAGCCAATTTCGTCCCATCGGATGCGCCCCACGTGCGAGCCCAATCGGTGCCCTGGCTCTCCGCCACCGAGCTGCCGCTCGGGCCGGACCGGCTGTGTTTTCTGAGCAACCGAAGCGACCGGTGCTGGCGATGGCCCGGTTTCGCGCAAAAGCGCCCTAGCGACCTTCCCGAGTTGCAAAAGCGAGAAGGGCGCGGAAGCACGGAGTCCAGAGACGGCCAGTTGCTGGTTGGTGGCACGTTCGCCTGCACGATCCAGTACGTGGGCTCCGAGCGCATGCTCAAGTGTTCCGGTGACAATTCCTTCGGGCAACTCGCCGAGGGTGATCAGCCCGAGATGACCGAACCTTGGTACGGGTGGCACGGGGCCATGGGCACTTGGCACGGCTGCATCGCCGCGCGGGGAAATGAACCACCGTATTGCTGGGGGCGAGGCGATGGCGGGCAACTCGGCTTCAAGCCAAGCCAAACCTGCGCCGTGGCCGGTCGTCGGGTTCCGTGCAGCAAGAGCCTGCGCAAGGCTTCCCTCCCACCCGGAGGTGTGAGAAAGCTGTTTGCGGGCGACATGTTCACCTGTGGACTCTCAGGATCGCCCGGGCGATTGCTCTGCTGGGGCGCAAGTCGCGATGGGTGGATAGGTGACACCGCCTGCCCGTCGGGGCTGCGCAGGGCTTGGCCGGTGCGCACAGGAGGCTTCCTACCTGCGCCGCAGGCCACCTGTGCGGAGGCGCCGGTGGAAATTCCCGCTCTCAAGGGCGCGGAAAAGGACCTCAGCGTGGGGCCGCGCGGGGCGTGCGGCATCGTCGACAACCACATCCGCTGCGTGGGCGCGATTCGCACGCCATCCGTCGAGGTTAGTCAGGTCAAGGTCAGCCCAGGGGTGCAAGCGAGCGCATGTGGAATCGCGGATACCAGGGTCCTGTGCTGGGGAGAAGGTTATTCGCCCGCCGACGATCCAAGTCTGGCCGTGCCCATAGAATTCGCAGCGACCCAACCGCCCACCGCCGTGGTCGACTTTCCACCCCCGGCGGGAACCGAATGGCCGAAGAATCACCTCATCCACCGAGGTTGCAGCGATCCCACGGTGCCGCTCTCCAAGTGTCCGGCGGGCACCACGGGCAAGCCATGGTCGGAGCTTGCTTCCGAGGGTGCGGAGCTCAAGGGCAAGACCGTTTCCGTGCGCGATCGCCTGCTGGTGGCGCCAATCGCTTGGGAGGAGACCACGTGGCATACCCGAGGGAACGACGACACATTCGAGTACCACACGAGGCCGCTGGTGCTCGGCGAAGGCGACGCCCCGCTTCGCGTGTGGGGGGATCGATCGAGATTCGCATGCGGGGGCGACGAATCTCGCCTCTGCTGCAAAACCCAAGCCTTTGGGCAGATTGTCGTTGCGACGGGCGTCCTCGGCGGTTCGAAAGCGGGCGGGTGGGTTCTCAGAGCCGCGGAGGTCTGTGAGTTTCCGGCCGAGAGCAACTAAGGGACGATCCCCACGCGGGTGCTCTCGCTGCAGGACCGTTTCATGTGCTGCTTGGGACTGCGAGCAGGCGTCCGGTTCGACACCATGTCCGGGACGGGCAACAACAAACAACCAATGAAGCTTGTGTCGCTGAACGCCGCTGGACCGAGTCCGGCAACAAGGTGAGTCCGATTTCGTCGGCAGGGCGAACCCTTGCTTTGGTAAGGGTCGCGCCACCCGAGTCGGCGTCCTGCAAAGCGCCGTGGATCGCCGCGAAGGTCAGGCCAAATCGGCCCAGGTACTTTCGCAAGCGATCGGCGTCGTTCACGCTGCCCTTGCTGGCGCGTGAGGCGGCGAAGAGTGCTCGACTTGCCTCGGACAGTGAGCTTGCCGCCTGGCAGACGCGAAGGACTTCTTCCAGCTGGACCTCATCGAACCGATCCAGCGCTGCGGCTCGCGCCTTGCCGAGCAGGCGCGGCACCAAGGATTCGGCAGCACCCGGCGAGACGGTATCACTGGTCCGCCACTGCACGTGCAGGCGTGCGATCTCCTCGTCGACGTCCTTGACGCCCATGCGGCCACCTTCGCACAGGGTGGCCATGCGGCGGACCGAGGCCCCGAAGTCGCGAAAATTGCCCTTCCACATGGCCTCTTTCGAGCGTGCGAAGCCAAGATAGCGTTCGCGGGCTTCGCGACTCATGCCGAGACGCAGGTTCATGGCGTCGCCCACCCGTTCCAGCTCGTAGTCCAGGTTGGGCTCGATGTCCTCGTGGCGTTCGGCCAGGCCGGGCAGGGTGAAGGTCCACAAGTTGATCCGCGCCAGCAGATCGTCGCGGAATTTGCCCGACTCGACCCTCGCCACGAGGTCCCGGTTGGTTCCGGCGATCAGTTGGAAGTCGCTCGCGACTTCGCGATCAGAGCCCATTGGGAAGAAGGTCTTGTCCTCAATGGCTCGCAGGAGCATGGCCTGTTCGTCCAGGCCGAGCTCGCCGATCTCGTCGAGGAACAGCACGCCTTTGTCCGCCTTGCGCAGCATTCCGGGCCGCGCCTCCGCCGCGCCAGTGAAGGCGCCACGCACGTGGCCGAACAACGTCGACATGGCGGCGTCGCCCCGCAAGGTGGCGCAGTTCACCTCGACCAATTCGCCGGCAACCTGGCGGCGCGACTTCTTCAGTTCGTACAGCCGGCGCGCCAGGTGCGACTTGCCCGAACCGGTCGGGCCGCACAGAAGGACAGGATCCCGCGAGGCGATCGCCACCTGTTCCAGGCGTGCAATCAGATGGTTGTAGGCGGCGCTGGCGGTGGCAATGCCCGCCTTCAGAAATGATAAACCCTCGGTGCGCTCGCGGGCGAAACGGCGGGCAATGCTGTCGTACTTCGACAGATCCAGATCGATGACCGCATAGGTGCCCTCGGCCTTGTTTGCCTCGGGCGAGGTTTGCACCAGGCGAGCAGGAAAGTGGCGCGATTCTACCAGCAGGAACATGCAGATCTGCGCGATGTGGGTCCCGGTCGTGATGTGGACCAGGTAGTCTTCGTGGGTTGGGTCGAAGGCAAAGCCGCGGGCGAAGTCGCGAAGCGCGCCGTAGGTCTCTTCAAGGTCCCAGGGGTTCGTGATCTCCATCGCCACGAGCTGCACCTCGGTCTCGGGCGAGACCTGGCCGATGTCCTCCTGGATATGGCGGGCGAGGCCGGCGAACCGCTGGGCGTACAGCAGCACCAATCTGTCGACCAGCAGATCCTCGTGCTGGCAAAGGGAAACCGTCGGACGCCAGTGCTCCCATCTTGAGGGGCCGCGCTTGCCCTGGTCGAGGGTGGTTCCGAGGAACCCGATGACGGTCAATCGGCGGCGGGACATCTATCCAGCAGTATATACTTGTTTATCCAGAAGGATAATACCGGGGAAAGGCGGCTTATTGCTCGTACCCGCGCCGCTTTCCTCGCCGCGCCATCCCTGGCACGCTGGCTGCAGAGGTCCCAGACCATGACGAACGCGACGGACACCCAGCAAGATCACCAGGTCATCGACGTCCAGGGCGGCGTGCCCCTCAAGTGCTGGACGGTGGGCGTGCCGTTCGAGGCCGAGGCGCGGAAGCAGCTCGAGAACGTGGCCCGCCTGCCGGTGGTCGCGGCTCCGGTGGCCGTGATGCCCGACGTGCACGCGGGCAAGGGCGCGACCATCGGCAGCGTGATCGCGACCAAGGGCGCGATCATTCCGGCCGCGGTGGGCGTGGACATCGGTTGTGGGATGATGGCAGTCCGCACCAGCCTCTTGGCTTCGGCATTGCCCGACAATTTGCACGGCGTCCGCACCGCGATCGAGGCAGCGGTTCCGCACGGTCGGACGGACAACGGCGGCCCCAACGATCGCGGTGCCTGGCGGGATCCGCCCGCGGCCCAGAAGGACGCTTGGGCGGCTCTGGAACCGCGCTATCGACAGCTGGTCGAAAGGTACCCGCGCCTGGATCGTGGTTCGCACATCCAGCACCTCGGAACCTTGGGCACTGGCAATCACTTCATCGAGGTCTGCCTCGACGAGGAAGACCATGTCTGGGTCATGTTGCACAGCGGATCGCGCGGGGTCGGCAACCGTATCGGCACCGACTTCATCGAGCTGGCGCGACAGGAGATGCGGCGTTGGTACATCCAGCTGCCTGATCCGGATCTCGCCTACCTACCCGAAGGAAGTCAGTACTTCGACGACTACATGGCCGGGGCCGAGTGGGCGCAGGAATACGCAAGCATCAACCGCGAGCTCATGATGGCTGCCGTGCTGCGCGCGCTGGCTTCGTCGGGGTTGGGCGAGTTCCAGGTCGGCGATGAGCGGGTGAACTGTCACCACAACTACGTCGCGCGCGAACACCACTTCGGGCAGAACCTGCTGGTGACCCGCAAGGGCGCCGTGCGGGCGCGCCTTGGCGACCTGGGGATCATTCCGGGCAGCATGGGGGCTCGCTCGTTCATCGTGCGCGGCCTGGGGAACCGGGAAAGTCTGTCGAGCTGCAGCCACGGTGCCGGGCGGGCGATGTCGCGCAACGAAGCTCGCCGGCGCTTTAGCGTGGCCGACCACGAGGCTGCCACCGCCAGCGTCGAATGCCGCAAAGATCAGGACGTGCTCGATGAGACCCCGATGGCCTACAAGCCGATCGACGCCGTCATGCACGCCCAACGAAACCTGGTCGAGATCGTGCATACGCTCAGGCAAGTCGTTTGCGTGAAGGGTTGAAGATGATCGCTCTTGATGGTTCCCAAGGAGAAGGCGGCGGCCAAATTCTGCGTTCGGCGCTGGCACTGTCGTTGTGCACGGGCGCCCCGTTCAGGATCGACAACATCCGAGCGGGGCGCTCGCGGCCCGGGCTGATGCGCCAGCACCTGACTGCCGTGCTGGCGGCCACCCAGGTCGGCAACGCCGAGACCACCGGTGCGGCCGTCGGCTCGCGTAACCTGACGTTCAAGCCGGGCAAGCCGCGAGCCGGCGACTACACGTTTTCGGTGGGTACTGCTGGCAGCGCGACGCTGGTGCTGCAAACCGTGCTACACGCGCTTGTCACTGCGGACGGACCTTCGCGGTTGGTGATCGAGGGCGGGACACACAACCCGGCTTCGCCACCGTTCGACTTTCTCGATCGGACCTTCCTGCCGCTTTTGGCTCGCATGGGGCCACGCGTGCATGCCACGCTGGAGCGGCCTGGATTCTATCCTGCTGGCGGCGGGCGTATCCGCGTGTCCATCGTGCCCGATCCGCTGATCCCTCTCGTGCTCGAACGTCGGGGCGAGATCCGCGCGTGCCGGGCGCGCGCGATCGTGGCCAACCTTCCACGCTTGATCGCCGAACGCGAGTTGAGCTGCCTGGCGAAACGCCTAGACTGGGAGGCACGCGCGTACACCATCGAAGAGAACAAGGACTCGCTCGGTCCGGGCAACATCGTGCTGACCGAGGTCGAGAGCGAATCCCTGACCGAGGTGTTCACCGCTTTCGGCGAGAAGTCCGTGCGCGCTGAGGCGGTGGCCAATAGTGTGGCCGATGAGACCCTGGCGTATCTCGGTGTCGATGTTCCCGTTGGCCATTACCTGGCCGACCAGCTGATCCTGCTGCTGGCACTGGCAGGAGGTGGCACCTTCCGTACCCTGGCGCCAACTCCACACGCGCGCACCCAGTGCGCGGTCGTAGAGCGTTTCCTCGGACGGAAGATCCTCATAGTCGAGGAGGGCGCGGGCGCTTGGCGGATCTCGGCCGGGTGACGGGATAGGGGCACATGTGCACCTTCATCACCATAGTCTTGCCCGCGTCGGCGAATCTGCCCGGCATGAAGACGTTGGCCGAGGCGGCCGGGCTTGGTTTTGCGCCGTATCGGAACCCGAACCTCGAAAGGCAGCTGCTGCCGGGTGAGTTGCTCGTTCGCGCCACCCTTGGACATTGCGACTGCGATACGCCGCTGGCCAGTCTTGCCGCCGGACAAGAGACAGAGATCGCCGAGCAGCCCGTTCGGCCCCCCAGGAAGGGCTGGAGCGCGGCCAAGCTCGCCCGTTGGGCGGAGCAGAAGCGAGCCGCCGCGGACCGCGACGAGCATGGTGTGCTTGCCGATCAACGACTGGACAGGTGGCTGACCTTTCTTTGCGGCGCGCTCTCAGTCAAGGGCGTGACCTTCGTCGGTCTCCTGGTGCACACCATCAACCATGGCTTGGAGGATTCCCCGTGCCAGCTGGCTGGTCGCCAGTCGCTGGCAATTTCGACCATCGATCGCGACAAGCTGACACGGCTGGCACAGCACGTGCTTTACGCATTCCACAGGTGACGACACATGCTGCTCACGATCACAAACCTAGCCGAGCCGGCGACTGACCTTGGTTTCTTGCTGCACAAGCATCCAGACAAGGTGCAGGGGGTTGAACTGTCCTTCGGCAAGGCGCACGTCTTCTATCCCGAGGCCAGCGACGAGCGTTGCACGGCGGCCCTATTGCTCGAGGTCGACACGGTGGCGCTCGCACGCGGCCATCACGAGGGCGGAGACGCACCGCTTGAGCCCTATGTAAATGATCGGCCCTATGTCGCATCGTCGCTTCTCAGCGTTGCGCTCTCGCGGGTGTTCGGGACGGCTCTGCACGGTCGCTGCGAGAAGCGGCCCGAGCTTGCCAATCGGCCGCTTTCGCTCGTAGCGCGTCTGTCGGTATTGCCTTGCCGCGGGGGAGAATCGCTGCTCCGGCAGCTCTTCGAGCCGCTTGGGTACGGCGTTCAGGCCACGCGCCATGCGCTTGACCCGCGATTCCCGGACTGGGGCGCAAGTCCCTACTTCACCGTGGAGCTACGGACTGGGCGACCACTGCACGAGTTGCTCACCCATCTTTACGTCCTGGTGCCGGTGCTGGATGATGACAAGCACTACTTCGTGGGCGACGACGAGGTGGCCAAGCTACTCGCCAAGGGTGAGGGCTGGTTGGCGGCGCACCCAGAGCGTGAGCTCATCACGAGCCGCTACCTCAAGCACCAGCGGTACCTGGCGCGGAGGGCACTCGCCCAGCTGGTGCAGCTGGAGGACGAAGGTGCAGATCCCGATTGCGAGGCCGAGATCCACGCCAGCGAGGAGGAGCGTGTTGAGGAGAAGGTAAGTCTGGCCGACCAGCGTATGGGAACGGTGATCGCTGCTCTGAAGGATGCTGGCGCGTGCAGCGTGCTCGACCTCGGGTGCGGCGAGGGGCGACTCTTGCGCGGCTTGCTCAAGGAGAAGTCGTTCACGCGCATCGTGGGGCTCGATGTTTCGCATCAGGCTTTGAAGCGGGCGGCGGAGCGACTGCACTTGACGGACGCCACCTCCGATCTGCCGGCACAGGGCGTGTCGGCCCGTCGTCGTCGCGAGCACCTGACCCTTCTGCACGGCTCGCTCAGCTATCGCGACAAGCGTATGGAAGGCTTCGATGCCGCCGCCGTGGTCGAGGTTGTCGAGCACCTCGATCCCGATCGTCTGCTCGCCTTCGAGCGCGTGCTGTTCGAGTGTGCTCGTCCGCGCACCGTGGTTCTGACCACACCCAACGTGGAGTACAACGTGAACTTTCCCGACCTGCCTGCCGGGCGTCTGCGCCACCGCGACCATCGCTTCGAATGGACGCGCGCGGAATTCCAATCCTGGGCCAACGCCGTGGCGACTCGGTTCGGCTACGCCGTTAGTTTCTTGCCTGTAGGCCCTGTCGATCCGCAAGTCGGCGCGCCCACCCAGATGGGGATCTTCCACCATGACTGACCCGCGCGTTCTCGACATCCCAGAGCTTTCGTTGGTCGTGCTCATCGGCGCCTCGGGTGCCGGCAAGTCCAGCTTCGCCAGCAAGCACTTCAAGCCCACCGAAGTGCTGTCGTCCGACCGTTGCCGTGGCCTGGTTTCAGACGACGAGAACGACATGCGGGCAAGCGACGACGCCTTCGAGATGTTGCACGCGATCGCTCGCAAGCGCCTGGCGCGCGGCCTGCTGACGGTGGTGGATGCAACCAATGTGCAGAAAGAAGCTCGTGCCTCGCTGGTGGCCCTGGCGCGGGAGTTTCACGTGCTTCCGGTGGCCATCGTGTTGAATCTGCCCGAGCGCCTTTGTCACGAGCGCAATCAAGCGCGCCCAGATCGGCAGTTCGGACCGCACGTCGTGCGCAATCAAGCGCGCCAACTACGCCAATCGCTACGTGGCCTCGGTCGCGAGGGCTTCCGCCACGTGTTCGTGCTGGAGACGCCCGACGAGATCGAAGCAACTCGCATCGCTCGCCAACCCTTATGGAACAATCGGCGTGCCGAGCACGGCCCATTCGACATTATTGGCGACGTCCACGGCTGCTTCGATGAAGTTTGGGAGCTGCTAGGCAAACTGGGTTACCAGGCGACTGCCCTCGATGGTCACTTCGATGTTCGTCATCCCGACGGGCGGAAGGTTGTCTTCCTCGGTGACTTGGCTGACCGCGGACCTCGGGTGGTCGACGTGTTTCGCTTGGCCATGGACATGGTGGCGGCTGGCACCGCCCTGTGCGTCCCAGGAAACCACGAAGCGAAACTGCTGCGTAAGCTTCGTGGCCGCGATGTACGTCTGACCCATGGCCTGGCCGAGTCGGTCGCCCAGATCGAGGCCCAACCCGCCGCAGAAGTCGAGCGCATCGCCGAGTTCATCGACAAGCTGGTCAGCCATTACGTTCTCGACGACGGCAAGCTAGTCGTGGCCCACGCCGGTTTGCCCGAGCCTATGCAGGGGCGTGGGTCGGGCCAGGTGCGCGAATTCGCCCTGTACGGAGATACCACCGGCGAGTCGGACGAGTACGGCTTGCCGGTACGCTATCCCTGGGCCGAAGAGTATCGTGGTTCGGCCACGGTGGTGTACGGCCACGTCCCAACCGCTGAGCCGGAGTGGCTGAACCGCACCATCTGCATCGATACTGGCTGCGTATTCGGCGGTCGCCTGACCGCGCTCCGCTACCCCGAGCGAGAACTGATCTCGGTGGCGGCACGCGCAACCTACTACCAACCGAGCAAGCCGCTCTCGCCAGGTCCAGCGCCCGCTCGGACGGCGCAACAGCGGCATGACGACCTGCTCGACCTGGCCGACGTGAGCGGCAAGCGCGTCCTGCACACTCGCCTACAAAGCGCGGTGACCATTCGCGAGGAGAATGCCACCGCTGCACTCGAAGCGATGAGCCGCTTCGCAGTCGACCCGAAGTGGCTCATCTATCTGCCGCCGACCATGTCGCCCAGCGAGACCAGCAAACTGCCCGACCGGCTGGAGCATCCCAGCGATGCCTTCGACTACTTCCGCCGCCAGGGCGTTCCGCGCGTGGTGTGCCAGGAGAAACACATGGGCTCGCGCGCCGTCGTTGTCATCTGTCGCGATACAGACGTTGCCCGTCGCCGTTTCGGCGTGGAAGGCGAGGGCATCGGCGTGTGCACCACGCGCACGGGGCGTCGTTTCTTCAACGATGTAACCCTGGACCGTGCCTTTCTCGAAGCCGTTCGGGACGCTTGCGAGCGTGCGGGCCTGTGGGAGCGACTGCACACGGACTGGCTATGCCTCGACGCCGAGCTGATGCCCTGGTCGGTGAAGGCGCAGGAACTGCTGCGCTCGCAGTATGCAGCGGTCGGGGCCGCCGGTGCGGCTGCCCTGGCCGAAAGCCAGGCGACTCTTCAGGCTGCGGCCAGTCGTGGTTTGCCGGTTGCCCCCTTGCTTGAACAGGCCAGCCATCGCGCCGACGCCATCGAGCGCTTTCGCGCTGCCTATGCGCACTACTGCTGGGACGTGGCCAGCCTGACAGACCTGCGCTTGGCCCCGTTCCATGTGCTCGCCAGCGAGGGGGAAGTGCACGTGGACAAGGATCACCTCTGGCACATGGAGATCTGTGCGGCTCTGGTGGCCGGCGGAGAGCCGTTGCTACGGGCGACGGCCTTCCAGGTGGTTGACCTCATGCATCCCGCCAGTTGCGAACAAGGGATCGATTGGTGGGACACTCTTGTGGGCAAAGGAGGCGAGGGCATGGTGGTCAAGCCTCTGGACTTCATCGCTCGCGGCTCGCATGGATTGGTCCAACCCGCGGTGAAGTGCCGCGGTCCCGAGTACCTTCGAATCATCTACGGGCCCGAGTACCTGCTTCCCGTGAATCTGGAACGTCTTCGTGGTCGCAGCCTGGCACGCAAGCGCGGCCTGGCCCTGCGCGAGTTCGCGCTGGGCATCGAGTCGTTGGAGCGGTTCGTCCGCGGAGAGCCCTTGCGCCGAGTGCACGAGTGCGTGTTCGGCGTGCTTGCGCTAGAAAGCGAGCCTGTGGACCCCAGGTTGTAGGCCCATGGACCAACCGCAGCTTGTACTCCCCGCGGGAACGCGCTTCGTGACCAGGGCGGAGGTGCGCGCAGACACCGAGCGCGCACACCGGCCAGTGGGCTCAGGGGCCGAGATCATTGGTGTGCCGGTGGATGCCCTGCACAGCTACCGCGTACGCTTCTCCGACGGCGGAGAAGCCTCGCTCCGGCGCAAGGAGTTCTCTCTTCTGTCGGCCTACAAAACCGACGAGACGGGCCTG
>Ga0265316_10007114_pt1 | contig 10585 bp, 10 predicted proteins | sample 4522metaG_FD_202092 | JGI IMG/M metagenome (GOLD analysis project Ga0265316, IMG submission 202092) | Rhizosphere microbial communities from Carex aquatilis grown in University of Washington, Seatle, WA, United States - 4-5-22 metaG | ecosystem: Host-associated > Plants > Roots > Rhizosphere >...
CTGCGGCCCAGGGTTTCAAAACCACGACCCGGCGGTTGACAGCTGCCGGGTATGAAATTGTACTGCATTGCAGGTTCGGCAAGTTGGGCTGCTGGGAATGAATTGCCCACTTCCGGCTCTTCCGCGCTCTGCGGCATTCGCAACATCTGCGCTGCTTCCATTGTGTTTGCGGCGAATCCCAAACAGAGGGAATATGGTCCGCATGACAGCCAAACTCAGCATCGTGCTTTCATCTGTCTGGGTCGCATCTCTTGGCGCTTGCGGCAGCGGAAGCAGCGGCCCACTCCCCATCGACGCGACGGCATTTGGTGAGAAATACAAGATTGCCGACAACGAGATCACCGGTTGGACACAGGACTCGGCTTTCGATGCCTTTTGGGCCGGCACAGATCTGATTACAGGTGCGGACCTCGACGGCTCCGCCGATGCCTATACGGGCAACGGCTTCCGGCAGGCCCTGTTCCAGACTCTGGATGGTCCCCAGCAGCAGACTTGTTCGATCCGATCCATGGATTTCGGCACTGCCGCCGCAGCCACTACGATGTTCAAGGCTGCGCAGGTGAATTTCATAACCAATTCGATTGCCATTCCCACATATGATTCGTCGACCGCCATTGGGGATGCGGAAATATCCGGCCTCACCGCTTTTGCCCATTTTGGGGCATCGTATTTCGAAGTGAGGCTAAGCGGTCTTGGTGACCAGAGAACGACATGCACAGAATGTTCTGCGGCACAGACGTTCCTTGACCACCTCAAGAAGAAGTGAAGAAGAAGGACACGACCGAAAGGAACCAGTCGAAGGCGAGGACGCCGCGCGGGAGTCGAATGTGAAGTCAGTAGCTCTAGGCGTGCTACTCGCATCGGTGGGCTGCGCCGCACCGTACGCCTACAGCTTTCGTCTCGTGAACCAGGATGCTCGCTCCTCGGCGAAGCCCAACCAACGTGACATGCTGGACGACGCCGAAGTTCGGGCAGAAATCCTCGTCGACCCGACTGACGCCCGAGCCATCCTGCTAGACCTGACCAACAAGACCGACCAAGTGCTCCAGGTCGAGTGGGACCAAATCACGATGATACGTTCCGACGGCAGTTCAACGTCGCCTCGCCCGCATGAAGATCTGGGTTGGATTCTCCCGGGGGCTACCGTGAACGCGCGGCTGGTCCCATTCGCGCTGCCCCCCACCGGAGACCAAGCCGCCAGCTACCAAGGCAGCCGCTTCGAGCTGCTGGTGCCGATGATTGTTCGCAGAGAGCCGAAACTGTACCGCTACTCGTTTGCGGTCAACGTCCGTAGGATCTAGGAAGATCGAGGAGTCTGGCGGATGCGGGCATGGGCTCTCATTGGATTCCTGATCTGCGGCTGCGCCCCACAGTTCCCCTTGCCCATGACAGCCGCCCAGCTGGCCCAGCACAACTCTGGGCCGGCGCTTGTCGCCTACCTCTCTCAATCGGACGCCAGCCCGAGTGTCTGCGATTTGCAGGCGCTCAGCCCTCATGTCTCCAAGATCACCGCTGGGGTCGGCGTCGCGCTCGTGGACGGGATGCTGGACGGGAAGATCAATTCCGTCTTGTGGCGTCGCTGTGTCGATGTCCTCATCGCAGAACTTCCGCGCGACCAAGCTGCGCCCCTGTTCGACGAGCTGGGGCACGCGTACCGAAGGACTTTGGCCGACACCGATCTCGAAATGAACCCTTCTCTCGCCGAACGCCTCGCGACACTCCACAGATTCTATCTTGAGCGTCCAGCCGGCCTGGACGACAACCCCAAATTTCGAGAGACGATGTCCGCAGAGATCCGCGCGGCGCTTGCCACAGGCAAGCTCGGTCCTGTCGCCGCCCACTTCGGCCAGGAGCTGATCACGACCATCGACGTCGAAAACGGCCGATGGCAAGGACGTGCCATAGACGCAACGATGATGGATGCGCTCGCGGCGAGCGGCAACGAGATGACCCTTGCGCGCTTCGTCGCGCGTCTGCCTTCCGCGGAGCTTCGCGAGCAGGCGCAGCGCCGGATCCTCCGTGTTCACATCGCCCTCTCGCCCTTCCAGGAGGTGCGCGATGGCGCGGCCGCGGTCGAAGAAACCGTCATCCGGGAGGGACACAATCGCGTCCCGCTCAAAGAACACCCGCTCTTGAGTGCGTCGCTGGACCCGCGCAAGACCCTGGTTCGTGACGTCCTGGTCCGCCAGCGTGTATGGGATCGAACCGCGACACTGCTGGGCTACGCCGCGAGCCGGTCTACTCTCTCCGTGCTCCCCGAAGTTTCCTTTCGCGGAGCCCTATGGGCAAAACTCCAGTCGATTGCACGGCCCGTCAGCGTTTGTGAGCACAAGAGAGATCTGGATCCGAGCCCGTGCATCGCCGTCGAAGATGTCTCCGTCGACAATCCTGTCGCGTACCGCGACAGCGGTGGGGACTTTCACTTCAAGGACAACCTTGGCTTGGGCGAGATCGTTGCACTGGCCAAGAACAACAAGTTCGTGCTGCCCGTGAGGATCGGGGGCCGGGCGGCCGTCTCGCTCGACTGGGGACTGTCCTACGAACGACCGGATGACCTGACTTTCGACGGAACATCCTCCGGTAGCGCGGGGCCAAAGCTGAGAGTCCGCGTGGAGCGACCGACAGCGACCCGTTTCGTCTTCTCCGTGAGCGCGCCGCAAGGCACGACGTACACGGCCGTCGTGGAAGAATCGCAAATCCACGACTACCACGTCATTAGTCGCGGCTCACCGGGTTTGCCCGGGGCGACCGGCAATCCGGGCAACCCGGGCGCAGCCGGCTCCGAATGCAGTGACGGTGAGCGAGGCAGCGACGGCGGACCGGGCGGGGACGGTTGGCGAGGAGGCGATGGAGGAGAGATCGCCGTCGAGTTAGCGTGCGGCGGTGCCTCATGCACCGACACGATCGAACTCCTGCAGACGATCATTCTCAGCATCGGAGGTCCGGGAGGCGCAGGCGGCTCCGGGGGCGCGGGCGGACCTGGAGGACCTGGTGGTTCAGGCCGCTCCCCGACGACTCACATCAACTCGTACGGCGAATCCGTCACCGATGATGCGGGATGCAGCGCGGGCGCAAAGGGAAGTTCGGGTTCGACCGGATCCAACGGCTCGCCCGGCCATCCAGGCCGCCCAGGGAAGGTGACCTTCAAGCTTGTGCCGGCAGCGGGAAGGTAGCGCTGCGCGAGATGTCGGCCGGATCAGCCGCTCTGGCGCCCGAGCCCGATTCCTCTTGACAGGGCAACTTGGGGACGCGCGATCATCGCAGAATATCTTGCCCACGAGGGCTTCCGTGGCGCGCGGAGGCTGCCGCCGCTTCCAACGCCAGCTACGAAAACAGGAGTAGATCCACATGCTCGACAAAGCGACTACTGAGTTCAACACCGACTCTTCGAGTAGCAAGGTGTCGGTTTCGAAACTCGCACTGCTGCTTATGTGCGCAACAATGGCTGTGCTGGAACTTGGCTGCATGCCTGCTGCAACCAACCAACCCAGCACCGGTGGTGCGGGATCGGGCGGCAACACAAACCCGGGCGTGGGTGGAGTAGTCGATACCGGAGGCAAGACGGTCGCAGGCGGTGCCACGAGCGCGGGCGGCTCGACCAGCGTAGGTGGCGCGACCAGCGCGGGCGGCTTGACCAGCGCAGGCGGCGCGACCAGCGCGGGCGGCTCGACCAGTGCCGGTGGCTCGACCAGCGCGGGCGGCTCGACCAGTGCCGGTGGCTCGACCAGCGCGGGCGGCTCGACCAGTGCCGGTGGCGCGACCAGCGCGGGCGGCGCGACCAGCGCGGGCGGCTCGACCAGCGCGGGCGGCTCGACCAGCGCAGGCGGCTCGACCAGCGCGGGCGGCTCGACCAGTGCCGGTGGCTCGACCAGTGCAGGCGGCTCGACCAGTGCAGGCGGCTCGACCAGCGCGGGCGGTTCGACCAGTGCCGGTGGCTCGACCAGTGCAGGCGGCTCGACCAGTGCAGGCGGCTCGACCAGCGCGGGAACGCCTGGCACGACCTCGGATCTCGTCTCCATTACCCATGCCGACGGCTGGATTCCCCTCTTCAACGATACGAATCCGCCCAACTGGGGTACGGTCGCGGTCGGGGCGTGGTTCGACTACCAATGGGCCGGCGCGGGTTGCACCCTTGGCTTCACAAAGGGCGCCACGAAAGAGTGCTTCTCCGGCAGCGGCTGTGGTGGCGCCTCTCCAGGCGCGGGTATGGGTTTCAGCCTCTGCTCCTTCCCAGGTCTCGACGTCTCGACGTGGCCGCAGATGCAGCAGTTTCTTACCTCGCGCAGCCTTTCGACTGCGGGCACTTCCATGTACGGGTTCGGCCAGTGCAATCCGGGCCTGAAGATCACCGCGGTGAACTGGGTCGGCAACGTGACGGCCGGAATCGCGGTTGCTTTCCACGACGGCACCGACACGTCCATGGGACAGGTGACCGTTGCCGCTGGCGCAACCTCGGTCACCGTGCCTGCCACCATTGATGGCGGCCAGATCGCCTCGATTCACTTCGTGGCCAACGGCGCGACCCTCAAGACCTGGAACTTCTGCATCACGAAACTGACGCTTTCGTACCAATAGCGTTTCGCCGCCCACTGGCGTCGTCGTTCCCGGTGTTTCACCGAGCGGTCATGGTTGCAGTTTAGGCGGGGCGCGCGTGACAACGACCTCGTAGACCTTCGAGGGTGCAGGGGACTTCGGATTGCTCCAGAAGCCGCACTTGGTCTGGCCCGGTGCCAGGCCAACCAGGCGCAGATGATCGCCGCCGTCCTCCACGCGCACCACCGAAGTGTCGTCGCACACCAGTCCCACAATGATGAAGCCGACGTGCAGTTGGTAGGCCTCGCCGACTTTGATGCGGATCTGCGGAAATGCATCGCCTTCCGCCCTTGCCGGCAACGAGTCAGCCAAGAAGCCCGCCAAGAAAGCCATGCACAGCCACCAGCGCATGATCCCCATGATAGCAGCAACACGGACAGCCGACCTGCTCTGCGCAAAATGCTGGCTCGAACAACGGTCGGGCTCGCATGGAAAGCTGACCAGACGCTGGAGGCAGGTCACTTCGCCCGCGCTATGCGGAGCTGCGCGCGCAGGACGGGCGAAAAGGCTGTACTCTGTCGTACACCATGCAGTCATTCGCCCTTCCCCTCGCCGCAATCTCGCTCGCTGCCGCCCCGTCTGCGCCCTCGGGTCAGCCGGCCTCCAAAGAGATCGATCGCGGCCACATCGACGCCAAGTACAAGTGGAAACTAGGTGACCTCTACGCCTCGGACCAGGCTTGGGCCAAGGCCAAGGCTGCCTTGAGCAAGAATGTCGTCGCGTTCGAGCGGCACAAGGGACACCTGGGCGACGGGGCCAAGGCTTTGGCCGATGCGCTGTCCGAACTGGGCGGCCTGCAGAACGAGCTGCAGCGGATCGTGGTCTATGCCCACTCGCGCAGCGACGAGAACACGCGGCTGGCTGCCCCGCGTGCTATGCGTGCCGAGGCCGATTCGCTGTCCGTACAGCTCGACACGGTCACCGCCTGGCTGCGCCCCGAGTTGCTAACCCTGCCGGACGCAACCATCCAGACGGCCTTGGCCAAGGACAAACGGCTGCGCGAATGGGCGTTCTATCTGCAAGAAGTGTTGCGCTGGAAGCCGCACACCCTTGCCGCCGGAGAGGAGCGCATCGTCGCCATGGCCGGCGAGCTCGGCATCGCGCCCAGCACAGTGTATGGCGTCCTCAAGGACGCCGACCTGCCCTACCCGACCGTCAAGCTTTCGACCGGAGAGGAGGTACGGCTGGATCCGGCTGGCTACGCGCGCACACGCGTCTCGCGCGACCGGGCTGACCGGGTGAAGGTCTTCCAGGCGTTCTTCAGCGCCCTCAAGACATTTGAACGGACCACCGGCGCGATGCTGTCCGCACAATTGAAAGCCCACATCTTCGACCGCGACGTGCATCACTTCCCGTCGACGCTGGAGGCCGCGCTTTTTCGCGACAACGTCCCGGCTGGCATCTACCGACAGCTAGTCAGGGACGTCAATGCCAACCTTCCCACCCTGCACCGCTATCTGAAGCTGCGACAACGCATGCTCGGCTTGGCGGAGCTGGGCTACGAAGACCTTTATGCGCCGCTGGTCAGCGAAGTCGACCGCCACTATTCAGTGGAGGATGCGGTGACCATGACCTTGGCCGCTGTGGCGCCCCTGGGGCCGGAGTACAACAAGAAACTTGCCCATGGCCTGCAGTCCGGATGGACCGATTTTCTGCCCAGCACGGGCAAACGCGCGGGTGCGTACTCGACCGGGGTGTATGGCGTGCATCCCTATCAGTTGCTCAACTTCAATGGCCAATGGGATGACGTTTCCACCCTGGCGCATGAGGCGGGGCATTCGATGCACACCCTGCTGGCCGACGAACGCCAGCCATTCCCCACCTCGGGCTACGCGATATTCATCGCTGAGATCGCGTCGACGCTGAACGAGAACCTGCTGGTTCATCAGGCGCTGACCGATGCGCGCAACGACCACGAGCGGCTGGCCTTGCTGGGACAACGCCTGGAAAGCCTGCGCACTACACTGTTCAGGCAAACCATGTTCGCCGAGTTCGAGCTGGCGATCCACGAACGCGCGGAAAAGGGCGAGGCCTTGACCGGCGAGGCGCTCAGCGCCGCATACCTGGATCTGGTCCGTCGCTACTACGGGCACGACCAGGGAATCTGCAAGGTTCCCGAGCTGTACGGGGATGAATGGAGCTTCGTTCCCCACTTCTACTACGACTTCTACGTGTACCAGTACGCGACCAGCCTGATCGCCTCGACCGCGCTGACCAAGGCCATCCTCGACGGCCAGGCCCAGGGGGGCACTGCGGCCCGCGATCGCTATCTCGGCATGTTGTCAGCGGGCGGCTCGGATTTCCCGGGCAACCTGCTGGCCAAAGCCGGCGTGGACCTGACCACCTCGGCGCCCTTTCTGGCAGCCATGCAGGAGATGAACGCGGTCATGACCCAGATCGAATCTATCCTGTCTGCCGCACCCGCAAAGTAGCCACCGCTGCCGCCAACACCGCGCAGCCTGACCGGCGCAAGACCGTTCAAAGCACTGGCAGCCGCTCCGCAACCCGCTACGCTTTCTCGCACACGAATCGACAGGAGAGGCGACATGCACAAGACCGATCGCCGCGTTTTCATGAAGGCAGGCCTCGCTATCGGCGCCGTCGGCGTGGTGGAGTCCACGCGAATCGGGCGCGCCATCGCTGCCGCTGCGACCAGACCCGACATCGTCGCGGTCAAGGGCACAGATGCCTTTGCCAGCGCCATCAAGGCGCTGGAGGCGCTCGGCGGAATGAAGCGATTCAACATCCAAGGCCAGCGCGTGGGCCTGCTCATCAATGCCCCGCCGCACTGGAAGCTGGAGGGAAGCCACACCAGGATGGAGGTCGCGCTCGCTGTGGCCAGGATGTGCCTCGACGCCGGAGCCAAGGAGATCGTCGCCCTGCCGGTGCTTGCGCCCAAGTTCTGGACCGGCTCGCCACTTTGCGAGACTCACGCCAAGGTGATCAAGTCGATCAAGGAGTGCTCGGGAAAGACGGTGGAGACGAAGATCTCCAAAGGCGTCCTGCTCAAGTCGGGGAAGGTTCGGCCGGAATTTCTCGACGTTGATATCCTGGTGAACATCCCGATCGCCAAACACCATGTCGGAACCACGTTCAGTGGCAATCTCAAAAACATGATGGGCGGCCTCGAGCACGAGACCAACGCGTTCTTCCATAACGGCTCCGGCAAAAGCGGCTATGAGGATGTGGACTTCCTCTCACAATGCATCGCCGACCTGAATACGCTGCGCAGGCAGAACCTGTGCGTGGTGGACGCCACGGTCGTCCTGCAAACCAATGGCCCCGCGGGGCCCGGCGACTTGCTGAAGCCGCAGAAGATCGTGGCTGGCACGGATCCAGTCGCGGTCGACGCGTACTGCGTGACCCTGCACAACCGCAAGCCGAACGAGGTGGCGATGCTCGCCAAGGCCGTCGCGGCAGGAGTCGGACGCGCCGACTTCCAGAAGCTCAACGTCCAGGAGATTGCCATCTGAAGAGATTGTTCTTCGGGTCTGAGTCGGCACACCCTTGACAAGGCGGCGTGCTTAACGTACGCGTGATCGTCGTGGACGAGCGGCAGGCTAGACGCATTCTGAGTCAAGATCCGCTTGAGATCGGCTGGCCTATGGGTCTACCATCGCCGCTCCATCTGGGGGCTTGGCCCCAGTGACGGAGGTGACCACGATGCGGAAGTTGGTCTGGCTCAAGCTGACTTTGTTGGCCTGTGTGTCCTTCGGGGCCGTGGGGTGCGTCCACGCCTCGATCTACACGACGAAAAACACCAGGGCGCCGGTCATGGTAGGCCCGGTTCAATACATCGGTGCCCCGCAGCCGGCGCCGCCTGGCCCAGTCGTCGGAAGCTTTCAGACCGAGATTGAGAATTTCTTCGCGGTCTCGAGCAGCCAGTCCCGGTCAGGCAACATCGTGACGACCACGACGACTTCCGCGTGGCGGCGGGAAGGCCCCGCAAAGTTCGACGTCGCGGTGATCGAGTCGTTTAAGGCATGTCCGAGCTGCACGATCCGCACGCAGCGTGTCCGAGTCGGCTCCTACCACCTGTTTTGGCTCTGCGCGATCATGGAGAAAAACTGGGCAGGGATTCTCGCAACGGTTCACGGACGCTAGGGAAGGAGCAGACCTTGGGCAAGACGCTCATCAAGATCCTCGCTGTGGTGGCGCTCGCCGCGCCGCTTGTCGGCTGCGCTGGCGCGCGAGGCGAGCTCGCTTTCGACCAGCTCAGGTTCCCAGTCTCGTCGAGCGCGTTCATCTACGCGCCCGACGGTCGGCCCGTCACCGTCAGGGAGCTCCAGCGGACCGGCCAGCTCGTCTGGGTCGAGCGGGTTTGGGGCATCTTCTGGAGCTGGATCCCGCTCAGCGGCACGGTCGACGTCTCGGCCCCGATGAACGACCAAATCGCCCGCGCGGGCGGCCAGGGCGTCATCAACCTGCGTGTAGAGTCCGAAAACTGCGGCATCAACTACGTGCCTCTGCTCAACCTGCTGCCGATCTACCCAGGCTGCACCTATGTCACGATCACGGGTGACATCGTCCGCCTCCGCGGCCCCGTCATGGCGCCGCCGCCTCCGCCCGGCGCGCCGGTCCCGGCAGCCTTCGTCCCGACGAACAAGCTGAACGAGGCAGTCAACCAGCGCCTGCTGGAGCGTCCGCCCCAGGGAGGCGCCATGACTCCGCCTCCGCCCCCGCCGAACTACTCGGTTCCGCCACAGCCTCCGCCGAGCTATTCGGTTCCGCCGCAGCCTCCGCCACAGCCGACGCCCCCGACGCCGACGGACGGGACATCTCTTCCACCCCAACCTACCTCCAAGTAGCAAGAGCGGAGCCTGCTCTCTGGCGCCCGCGCGGTCGGTGGAAATCGGTAGCCACCGCGCGGGCTATGACGGTTGTCACGGCCAGATGGTATTTTTGAGCCGAAAATGCTTATGGGTGCTACTGCCAAGTTGGTAGGTCTTTCATGACGCGAAATGCATGCTTGCTCACACCGATCAAAGAGATGGAGAAGAAGCTCTGGCGACGCCTCACCCTTCTGAAGCAAGTGGACTTCTCTGCGAAGCACGGTGCGAACGGATCGCGGCGAGAGCAGCAACGTAGCCGGATGCCTCACGAAGCATGCGAGAGCCGGCACTTTTAGTCGTTTGTGTCCTGCTCGCTCTGGATTCTGGCTGCGCGTCCGAGCCAGAAACCAGAGGGTTGGCGAACACGTCGAGCATCCAGCACGGGACTTCGGCCCGCGCTGCGGTGGTTGGCGACGACAAGTCGATGGACCTGCAGATGTCCATCGGCGTGCTCGACCAGCGCGCGGTGGAGAGGGCGATGGCGCCCCACGTACGCGCCATGGTTGAGTGCTTTGATCACGCCAAAGACGAACGCAGGTACACGTCAGGCCAGATCATTCTCCGGTTCGTGGTCGAGGCCAGCGGATCGGTTTCTGACATTCACGTCGTAAAGAACGAGTTGGGCAACCACCGGGTCGAGCGCTGCCTGACTAGCACTGGTAGGCGCATCGTGTTCCCTCCACCCGAAGGCAACCGCAAGACTGATTTCGAGTATTCCATGCGTTTCTGATTCACCAGCCGCCTGTGCGCCGCAAACTCACAAACAGGCACCCACTCCCGCAACCAAACCCGCGCCCGCGCTCGGCCCCTATATCCGGAGGCACCAGCCGCCAAACGCTACGGATTCCACTTGTAGTGGTACCAGAACGCGCAGGCCCCCGAGTAGCTACCGCCGAGTCCGATATTCGTGTCGAAATCGGCCTGGCCGGTTTGGCAGGTTCCCACGGCCTGTTCACTTGTCGCATACCCGGCCGGATTGCTGTCGCTCACAATGGGCCCGATCGAGGCTGGATTGTTCGGCCAGAAATATGCGCCCGTGGCGATCTCCCCTCCCGCCGTGCAGATGCCGTCGTTCTTCACCACGGTCGCGGTCCCCGAAATGGGCCACACATCCCCCGGGTGAATTTCGGCCGGTGGATTGGTCCATTCCCACCGAGCCT
>Ga0265316_10007120_pt1 | contig 10581 bp, 8 predicted proteins | sample 4522metaG_FD_202092 | JGI IMG/M metagenome (GOLD analysis project Ga0265316, IMG submission 202092) | Rhizosphere microbial communities from Carex aquatilis grown in University of Washington, Seatle, WA, United States - 4-5-22 metaG | ecosystem: Host-associated > Plants > Roots > Rhizosphere >...
CTGGCCGCTGGTGGTGGCCGTCACTTGCGCATTCACAACCAGAGACAGACGGCCGGTGTTCTGGTCGATCTTGAGGACGGTGATGTCGCCGCAAGTTGTCACTGATTTTCCCAGGGCCAGCGCGCAATTGTCTGTACTCGACGGGCTGGCATTGTCGGGCGCGTCGTGATCCAAAACAAAAAGATAGGCGCCCGAGGCATCGGCAAACATGCGGAATGGGTTGATGCCCTGGGTATAAAAGGTTTCTTGCGGTGTCAGAGCGCCATTTCCGCCAACAGCAAACTGCGTGATGTTCGAGTTAAGGCAGGCGTTGGCGCCAGTGCCGTAGCAGTTTCCGCTGCCCGAGGCGTTGACACCGCGGTTAAGCACATAAAGGAACCGGCTGCCGAGGGTCAACACGGCGCGGACAGGGTTGGCTCCGCCGGAGGCAACCGGAAGAGTGTTAATGGGAGTCAACCGGCCCGTGTTGTGATCGATTTTGAAGCCAGAGATGATGCCGTTACTGCCGGTCGATACGGTGACGGTTCCTGTCACATACAAGAAGCCAACCGTATAACTCTCAACGCAAGACGTCACGCCAAACACGACGGCCGCCGAAAGTGCGCCGATCGCAAGCGCCTTGCCGAATTTTGTGAACTTCATGCTATTCCTTCATCCTGGTCAGGGTTGAGCCGCCAAGTTTCATCGTTCCCGAGCAGTGCTGGGTTGGGATGGAGTCCCTGATGAATTGTAAAAGGCGAGGGCGGGTTGTGCCTAGTTTCCACCTCGGACCGGTAAATACCTTGATCCGGGGTCGCAGCAGTGAATCCCGCGGCTCGATCCCGAATCCCAAAGCCTGGCCTTCACTTTTCCGGCAACGGTCGGCGTTTTGACGTGCAGGGGCTGGAAAAGTCAACGGCTGAACCGAGGCGAAGCCGGGCCGCGATCGTGCAGGAACGCCATGGAACCGGAAAGCGAGAGAATAGCAATATGCGAACCCGACTGCGGTTGGTTATTTCTGTTTTAAGCGGGCTGAGCCTGTCGTGCCTTTGTTGTCTCGAGCCCATGGCGCTCGGGCAGGACGTTCACGTGCGCGTTTCACCCGATGTGAAGACAGGGATCGAGGGCACGACGGAGTTCCCGACGATTCAGATGGCCATGGACCACCATCCCTTTGCGGGCCTGAAGCCGAATGGCAAGCCTGGGCGTGTCTATATCGAGATTGCGCAGGGCGTGTATCACGAGCGAGTGATCGTGACGCAGAACCATACGAACATCACACTCGTTGGAATGGGGAAGACTCCTGCCGACGTCGTAATTACGAATAGTCTGAACGCGAAACAGGCCGGCGGAACGTTCTTCACGCAAACCGTGGAGATCAATGGAACGGGTTTCGAGGCCGACAACATCACCTTTGAAAATACGGCCGGCAACACGGGCCAGGCGGTTGCGGCGGCGGTGCGAGCGGACAAGGCAGTGTTCAAGCACTGCCGATTTCTGGGCCACCAGGACACGCTCTTCGCGGATTATGGGCGCCAGTATTACGTCGACTCCTATATTGAGGGCGGCGTCGATTTCATCTTCGGCAACGCGACGGCGGTCTTCGGCCATTCAGAGATTCATGCAAACGGGCCCGGATACTTGACCGCGCAATCGCGTACGTCGCCAAAGCAAACTACTGGCTACGCGATCATCGACAGCAAAGTGACGAGCGGGAGCGAGCCGAGCGCGGGGTCGGGTGCGGCCGCTCCGGAGCGCGATACGATCAGCCGTGACACGGTCAGCCTTGGGCGGCCGTGGCGCCCATATTCACGAGTCGTCTACATCGACACGGAGCTGCCCGCCAATGTGATTCCAGAGGGCTGGAATCTGTGGGGCAAGACCGAAAGCGTGCCGCAAGCCTACTACGCGGAGTTTCATTCGACGGGGCCTGGGGCGAGTGCTGCCGCCCGCGTTTCCTGGTCGCATCAGTTAACTGCGCGGCAAGCGGAGCAATTCAGGCCCAGGGAGTTTCTTGCCGGTCAGGACCACTGGGACGCAGTGGCAGAGGCGGCAAAGCTGCCATAAGGGCAATCGAGGCTCCGGTTCTTTACAGGCCGGCGGCGGGGCTGCCACACTGGAGCGTGGACACCCAGACAATTGTCATCCTCGATTTCGGATCGCAGTATACGCAGCTCATCGCGCGGCGCATCCGCGAACAGAATGTGTTTTCGGTGGTCCTGCCGTGCACGGCGCCTCTCTCCGAGATTCGGGCGCTCAAGCCGATTGGGCTGATTCTTTCCGGCGGGCCGTCGTCGGTGTACGACGACGATGCTCCAGCAGCCGACCCGCACATTCTCTCGCTCGGCGTGCCCGTGCTGGGCGTTTGTTATGGACTGCACTTCATCGTGCATCACTTGGGCGGCAAGGTGCTGTCTGCGCCGAAGCGCGAGTACGGTCATGCGGAAGTAACTTTGGAGGACCTGTCGACGCCACTGTTCGCGGGCATGCCACCGGCGATTCAAGTGTGGATGAGCCACGGCGACGAGGCGGTCGAGCTCCCCGCCGGCTTTCGGCGCGTGGCCGCCACCTCCAACGCACTGGCCGGAATTGCCAATGAGGGGCGGGGCATCTGGGCTGTGCAATTCCATCCCGAGGTACACCACACGCCGCTGGGGCCGCAGCTCATCCGGAACTTCCTCACCATCTGCGGAGCCCGCGGCGACTGGACCGCGGCGCATTTTATTGAGAGCACCGTGGCCTCGATCCGCGAGAAGGTGGGCGAAGGCCATGTGATTTGCGGGCTTTCAGGAGGCGTGGACTCGTCGGTGGCCGCAGTGCTGGTGCACAAGGCAATCGGCAGCCACCTGACCTGCATCTTTGTGAACAACGGCGTGCTGCGAAAGAACGAATTTGTGAATGTGCAGGAGAATCTGCGCGGCAAACTGGGGCTGAATATCGTAGGGGTCAACGCAAGTGCGCGGTTCCTTGAGCGGCTGGCCGGCGTGACCGATCCCGAGGTAAAGCGCAAGCGTATCGGCGCGGAGTTTATCGCGGTCTTCGAGGACGAGGCCAATCGCATCGCGAAGGAGACGGGCGGTGTCGACTGGCTTGTGCAGGGCACTCTATATCCAGACGTGATCGAGTCGTCGAGCGTGAAAGGGCCGAGCCAGACCATCAAGAGCCACCACAACGTGGGCGGCCTCCCCGAGCGGATGAAATTAAAACTCATCGAACCGCTTCGCGACCTATTCAAAGATGAAGTCCGCCGTATCGGGCGCGACCTTGGCATGCCGGAGGAGATTCTGAGCCGGCAGCCGTTTCCGGGGCCGGGACTGGCAGTGCGCATTCTGGGCGAGGTAACGCCGGAACGCGTAACCCTGCTGCAGGAGGCCGACGAGATCGTGGTCCATGAGATCAAGGCAGCCGGACTCTACACAAAGATTTGGCAGAGCTTTGCCGTGCTCCTGCCGGTGATGAGCGTCGGCGTGATGGGCGACCAGCGCACCTATGCGTATACCTGCGCCATTCGAGCTGTGCATTCTGAAGACGGCATGACAGCCGACTGGACTCCCCTGTCGTACGATCTGCTGAAGCGCATCTCCAACCGCATTGTGAATGAGGTGCGCGGGATCAACCGCGTGGTGTACGACATAACGTCGAAGCCGCCGGGCACGATCGAGTGGGAGTGAGTGCTGGCCGCACGCGCGGTCGCTCCTGTTGCGCCGCGAAGCTCATCGCGCTGTTCTCGGCCGCGTGAGCCATCCGATGGCGCCGGTTCCAAAAAGAATCAACCCCAGCATTCCGATCCAGGCGAAGCTGGCCATTCTGAATACTTGGCCTTCGCGCGCTTCCACCTCACGCATATTGCGCCCGGCGAGCACAAAGCCAGGCTGGGTCCCTTGAACGCGCTCAATGACGGCAGCGATGCGCACAACGCCGGCCGCGCTCGACGGCTGCCAGCTGATGCGGTCTTCACCGTGGGTTCGTGCGTAGTTGAAGACGCCTGCGGGTGGCACGGGCGGTTTGCCGTCCAGGGTCCCGTTCCAACCCAGTGGCTGGCCTGCATCGTTGTACACAATCACAAAGGGCGAAAGGCTCTGCTCCACGTCGACGCGCCCGCCCAGGCCAAAGCTGGGCAAAGCGCCTTGCTGCAGCCCATCATTGACACCGTACCGATCGAGCACTGTGGCCAGGTTGGTCGCGATCTCGATCTGCGGATCGTTGAGACCCTGGCGAAGGACCTGCTGAGGGATCGCGTAGAGTGCGAGCGACAGGATTGTGGAGATTCCGGCGAGCACGACAGCATTGAATAGCAATGCAGGGCGGCCAAAGGCTTCACGCAGCATGGCAAGGTGCTCCTTTGCGAGAGAGACGGCAAGATCACTGAGGATCACGCGGGCAAATTCGGCGCGCGAAATGGTCGCGTCGGTTCGTGCGTCGCGGAATGCCTGTCCCATGGCCGGGCCAAAGGCGCTCCGGAAACGCGCCGGATAGAGCCAAAGAGCCAACGCGTAAAGACGTTCGATGCGATCGGGCCTCATGAGCGGCTCCTGTGAGGAAGCAGGCCAAGCGATCTGGCCGATTTCACGGCGGCATTGAGGCGCTGGACTTCCGCGGCGAGCATGCGGCGGCCGAGCGCAGTCAGTTTGTAATAGCGACGGCGCTCATCGTCGGAGGCGCCGGACTCGACCACCAATCCGCTGTGCATCATGCGGTCGAGTGAGCCGTAGAGTGTTCCGGGACCAAGACGCACGCCGCCGCCCTCCGGTCTGCGCGCGTCTTTCATGATGAGGTATCCGTGCTTCTCGCCCTCTGCGAGAGAGAGCAGAATGGCGAAGACAGCGGCAGTGAGTGGCGCTTCTGGGTCCACTTGAATATCCATAAAAGACAGTATATATCCGAAACGGATATATCCGCAAGTGGAATATTTTCGGCGGTCTCTGGCGCACCGCGCCAGGCGCCGGACAGCAGTGCTGCCATCAGTCGCCCGCCGCCCCCGGGCGGAGCGCGGCAATCTGGCTCTGCAGCGATTCCAGCCGGGCCAGAAGTTCCTTGTGCTGCTTTTCCGCGGGTGACGGCTCGAAACCTTCGATATAGAAGGTTCCGTTCGGCTCCAGCTCGCACCGCCGTACGTTTCGGATGGAGTCGAAGCCCTGGCGGTGCACGACCTCGACCAGTTCTTCTTGCGTGAGCGACTCGCGCTGCAATGCCTTGGGGTCGACATCGCCGTTGCGGATGAGAACCGTTGCGCGGCCCTCGAACATGCGCGTGAGGCGCGGGGAGCGGAAGAGCATTCGCACGACCAGCCAGTTGATCGCCAGCAATGAGACGGCGCCGATGATTCCGCCGGAGACAGAGTTGTCGTTGCCGATGATGGCGTTCTGCACCGTATTGGAGAGCGAGAGCAGAACCACCAGGTCGAACGGGTTGAGCTGCGCCAGCTCGCGCTTGCCGAAGATGCGCAGCAGCACCACCAGCGCCAGGTAGACGATGGCGGGACGAAGCAGCTTCTCCAGGATGGGAAGCGGCAACTGGAACATATTGTCGAAGATCACAGAGTGCGGCATGAAATGAGAATACCCGCCGGATTCCTGTTCGCGGGCGGATTTTTCTGCACAAAATGGGTTTTGCGGTGGGCTTCCCTCAGGCCGCCGATCCGTCTGCTAGAGTTGGGATTGCAAGAGAGCCGTGGCAACTTTCAGAGGGAATTCCAGTGACAAAATTGGCGCCGTTTCGCATCGAGCCCGTCTTTACGGCGCGCGTTTGGGGATTCCGCGATCTGCGGCCATGGTATGACCGCGTGGCCGAGGGCGAACCCATCGGCGAAGTTTGGCTCACAGGCGACGACTGCCTGGTTGCGACCGGGCCCCATGCAGGCAAGCGTTTGGGCGCTCTCTTCAGCGAAGAGCACGATGCGCTGCTCGGCGCCAATGCGCCCGTGACAGACTCGCCATTGCTGATCAAAACGATCTTTGCCAGGGAAAAACTAAGCGTGCAGGTGCATCCCGACGACAAGCTGGCGCAGAAATACGGACAGCCGCGCGGAAAGACCGAGTGCTGGTACGCGCTCGCAGCGGAGCCGGGAGCGGAGGTTGCAGTCGGAGTCAAGCCGGGAACGACGCTGGACGAAATTCGGGAAGGCATTCGCGCGGGTACGCTCGAGGCTCGGCTGAATATGGTGCCGGTCGCGGTCGGAGACATGATCTTCGTCGATGCCGGGACGGTGCACGCGATCTGGCCGGGATCGATTTTGCTCGAGACGCAGCAGAACTGCGATCTGACCTACCGCATGTACGACTACGGGCGGCCGCGCGAGCTCCACATCGAGAAATCCCTTGAAGCGACGAAGCTCACGACGCCGGCGGGCAAAGTTGCCCCGCGCCTGCTCGCCGACCGAACCGTGTTGATCGATGTGGAGTACTTTCGCATGGAGCGGATTCCCGTGAACGGTAGCCGAACCAGCGAAAGCCTGCGCGGCGCAGGCGGAAAGCGCGGGTTGGCCTATTTGTTTGCTGCGTTGGGCAAGGCGCGGCTGACGGGCGCCGGATTTGATCCGATCCATCTGCCGCCGCGCGGGATTGTGGCCGTGCCTGCGGCCTCACCGGAGTTCGTGCTCGAAGACGCGAGCGCGGCGGGAGAGCGGCTCGAATTGATCCGCATCACGCCGAATTGGCCTGCGACAACTACTTAACGGCGAGAACGAGTCGGCGCGTCGAGAGTCATGCCGCCCCGAACTTTTTCACAATCTTTAGCTTTGCAACCAGGCCTTTCAGGCAGAATCTAAGGTGATATGAGCTTTCGACTCGCAGTTTCCTCCGAACTTCGCGGCGCCGTGGATGCAGCCGCCGCCGACTGGCAAGCCAACAAGAAAGTCGAGCGCTTTTGGAAAAAGGACCCGAGCCTGTGGACTCGCGATGGCGAGGAGCAGTGGATGGGTTGGATCGACATCGTCGAGCGGCAGCAAAAGGACCTCGCGTCCTTCGCGGAGCTCGGCGGCGACGTTAAGAGCTCCGACTTCCAATCGGTTCTTCTGCTTGGCATGGGCGGCTCGAGCCTTTGCCCCGAAGTGCTGGCCAAGACTTTCGGGCCGCAGCCGGGGTTCCCTGAGCTGCACATCGTCGACTCCACTGACCCTGCGGAGGTGAAGGCTGCCTGCGACGCAGTGAATTTGGCCGAGACGCTGGTGGTGGTCGCCAGCAAATCGGGTTCGACGCTCGAGCCGAACATCCTCAAGCAGTTTTTCTTCGACGAGATGCGGCGCGCGGTCGGCGCCGACGAGGTGGGCAGCCGTTTCATGGCCATCACCGACCCCGGCTCGAAGATGGAGCAGGTAGCGAAGGCTGACGGGTTTAGGGGCATCTTCTATGGCGATCCGCAGATTGGCGGACGCTACTCCGCGCTTTCGAACTTTGGCGTCGTCGCGGCAACAGTGACCGGCCTGAACGTAGAAACGCTGTTGGCTGAAGCAGCCAAGGCAACGGCTGCGGCGAAGTTGCCAGTAGCGGACAATCCCGGCGTGCAGCTTGGCCTGCTGCTGGGCACGGCAGCAAATGCCGGGCGCGATAAGATCACCATTTTCACTTCGCCCGAGATTCACGACCTGGGCGCGTGGCTCGAGCAACTCATCGCCGAATCCACCGGCAAGCAAGGGAAGGGAATTACGCCGGTGGACCGCGAGGAGATCGGCCCGCCGAGCGTGTATGGCAAAGACCGTGTGTTTGCCTATGTGCGACTGAAAAGTGCCGCCAACGCGAGTGCCCAATCTGATCTCGATGCGAAGGTTGCGGCCCTCGAAGCCGCGGGCCATCCGGTCGTCTGTTTCGAAATTACAGATCTCTACGAAATCTTCGGCCAGTTTTTCACTTGGGAGATAGCGACCGCTGTGGCAGGCTCGGTGATCGGCATCAACCCCTTCAATCAGCCGGACGTGGAAGCAGCGAAGATAGAGACTCGCGCGCTGACCACCGAATACGAGAAGAGCGGAACGCTGCCGCAGCGCGCACCCTTCCTGGTCGATGCTGGAATCGCGCTCTACGCGACCGATGCGTACGCCGGCAAACTGAAAGCTGCCGCGTCGAGCCAGACACTGGCCGGAATTCTGCGCGCGCATCTCGATCAGCTTGGCGCCGGTGACTACTTTGCCACCGTTGCGTTCCTGCCCATGTTTGAAGAGCACGAAGCAGCAATCCAGGGATTCCGGCACAAGGTGCGCGATCAAAAACATGTGGCCACTTGCCTCGGCTTTGGCCCGCGCTTTCTGCACTCCACTGGCCAGGACTACAAGGGCGGCCCGAACACCGGCGTTTTCCTGCAGATCACCGCTGCGCACGCCGACGACCTGGATATCCCCGGTCAGAAGTACAGCTTTGGCGTGGTGATCGATGCGCAGGCGGCTGGCGATCTGGCGGTGCTGGAGTCGCGCGGACGCCGTGCCCTCCGGGTGCATCTGGGAGCCGACGTGGCTGCGGGGCTAAAGGCTTTGAGCGCAGCCGTCAGCGAAGCCCTGGCATAGGAAACTATTTCCCAGAGGCGGGGTTTAACCGGTTAACAGGCTCAGGCGAGCCTCGTCTAATGGATTGAGTGGTTTGTGGATTGATGGCGAGTTCCGGCGTGATTTTGGCCCGCTGGAGATGACGGGAAAGACACAGGAGAAATGAAGATGAATACCTCGATGAAGAAGGTGAGCACACAGTTCATGGCATCGCTGGCGTTGGCCGTGCTGTGCGCCGTTTTCGCGCCGGCGCAGGACGCGGGCGCGGCGGCGCAACCTCAAGGTGATCCGGCGGCACAGCAGGGGCAGCGCACCGATGGGCAGATTGAGATGGATGTGGTGCACGCGCTCGACGCTTCGGCGGCGCTGAAGAACGACTTGATCACCGCGGCCACCATTCAAGGCGAGGTCACGCTTTCGGGAACAGTTTCGAGCAATGCGTCAAAGCAGTTGGCCGAGTCGATCGCCGCGCACGTGGACGGCGTGACCAAGGTGCATAACAACCTGCAGATCGGCAATCCGGGCGCGGATGCGCAAAGCCCGCAGCCTGCCCCCGGCACAAGTGATATGCCCGATCCCGACCAGTCGCAGGCACAACGGAATATGGCGGGCTTGCCACCGCCGGGCCCTGCTCCGGACGCAAATCCGCAGGACCAGGGGCCACCGCAGGGTGCGGCGAACAACCCGCAGCAACCGGCGTATCCGCAGCAACCAGCCTACCCGCAGCAAGGAGGCTACCCGCAGCAAGGAGGCTACCCGCAACAACCGGCCTATCCGCAGCAAGGCGGGTATCCGCAGCCACCTCCGGCGCGGCCACAGTACCAAAGTCCGCAGAATTCGCAATATCCGCCATACCCGCAGTACCAGCCCGCTCCTCAGGCGCCTCCGTATCAGCCTGCCCGGGGACCTGTGACCATTCCAGCGGGAACACTATTGCAACTGCGGACCAGCGAAACCCTGGACAGCAAGCGGGCCAGGAACGGCGAGCCAGTTGAGTTCACGGTGATTCAGGATGTGATTGCCGGCGGCGTTCTCGCGATTCCGCGTGGCGCAGTAGTCCACGGCGTAGTGACGGAAGTCAAGAATGAGGGCTCCGGCCATTTGGCTGGCAGCTCCGTGCTGGCGCTCGCGCTCACCTCGCTTGACCTTGGCGGGCGAAACTACCCGTTGGATACGGATCAATTTAGAGTGAAGGGTCCGAATAAAGCCGGCCAAACGGTCAGCAACGCAGTGGGTGGGGCCATTATTGGAGCGATCATTGGCTGCGCAGTGGGCCGTGGCCCCGGCTGCGCCATCGGCGCTGGAGTCGGTGCGGCCGGAGGCACCGCCGCTTCGGCAGCCTCGGGCGGACCACGCGTGTGGATTCCAGCCGAGGCGCTGGTCACCTTCCATATCAATGAGCCGATCACGGTTGCGCCAGTCAGTCCGCAAGAGGCGGCGCGGTTGGCCGAGGGGCTGTATCCTGGCGGACCGAGCCTTTACAGACGTTCAGAATACGGGCCGCGCTACTACGCGGGCTACGGCTACCCAGCCTATCCGTACGGCTATCCGCCTGTTTACTACCGGCCTTACTATCTGGTCGGCGGAGTGTACTACTGGCGGTAAGTCAGAGAGAGCAAACAGAGGAGGAGACGGGCATCCGCCGCAGCGGATGCCCGTTTCGCGTTGGGCGGTTTCGCGTCGGCCCGTTTTGCGCGCGATGATGGTGCGACGATCCGCGCGCGGCAGTCGATCCACTATAATGGCAGAGTCGTATCGAGCGAGATTTGCGCATCCGCAAGCCCGCCGCGCACGCAGCAGATTTCAAGCTGCCGTCCGCCGGTTGAGCTTGTCCGCGCTTAGAGAGTTGAAGGTTCAAGTCCATCCATGATTCGTTTCCTGCAAACAGATAATCGCATGGTCAAGGCGCTGATCGTGGTCATCATCGGCGCAGCTTCGGTCACCATGGTGCTGTACCTGATTCCCGGCCTGGGCGGAGTGGGGTCCTCTTCGCCCGATACGTACGCCGTTGTTTATCCGCACTGGTATAGCCGTTTCCTGTCGTCGGGCGACTCCATCAGTCAGGCACACGTGGAGCAGATCACCGAGAACCAACTGCGGCAGCGCAATCCGGAGTACGCCAGCAATCC
>Ga0265316_10007121_pt1 | contig 10578 bp, 8 predicted proteins | sample 4522metaG_FD_202092 | JGI IMG/M metagenome (GOLD analysis project Ga0265316, IMG submission 202092) | Rhizosphere microbial communities from Carex aquatilis grown in University of Washington, Seatle, WA, United States - 4-5-22 metaG | ecosystem: Host-associated > Plants > Roots > Rhizosphere >...
GCATGAGTTCATGGAACTGCGCGACGGGATCGAGTTCGAGCGGAAAATCTTCGTCAAACAGCATGCGGCCGAATTGCTACGGCGGGAGTTGAAAAGGGTCAAGCGTGGAGAGGAGATTGCGATTGGCACGGCGACTGATCCCTATCAGCCGGCCGAGCGGCGCTTTGAGGTGACGCGTGCCATCCTCGAAGAGTTAGCCAAACACTCTGGCTTTGAAATCGGAATTGTCACAAAGTCGAACCTGATTACGCGCGATGCCGAGATTCTGCGGCGGGTGGGGGAGAACAACCGAATCTTTGTGAATGTAACGGTGACCACGGTGGACGTGGAACTGGCTCGGAAACTGGAGCCGCGAGCGCCTCGGCCCGATCTGCGGCTGGAAACTGTACGCCAGTTGAATCTTGCGGGCGTCGACGCGGGGGTGATCTGCGCTCCGGTGCTGCCCGAGATCACGGATCGTCCGCGCGATCTCGAGGCTCTGGTGAAAGCCGCCTGTGACGCGGGCGCGAAGTACGTCTTTGCCAATCCGCTATTTCTGAAACCGTGCTCGGCGGCAGTGTTCCTGCCGTTTCTCGCGGAGCACTTTCCTACCCTGGTCGACAACTACAAGAAGCGCTATGAGAGCCACGCATTTCTGCCGAAAGGATATGCCCAGAGCCTGTCGTTGCTGATGAAGGCGTTGCGGCGGAAATATGGGATTGGAGGGGAGTATGCAAGGCGAAGCCAACGGGCACACAGCGGGGACGAGGCAAAGGAGCAATTGGACCTATTCTGAAGAATTCGGCAGGGGATTGAACTGCCCTATAATGATTCCTCCGCCATGGCCTCCCCTCAGCACACGGTTTCACCGCGATCGGATTTCAAGAACGATGTCCGGCAATTCTGGCATCGGGTGACCGAGGGACTGGCTGTCGACCAACTCTGGTCACAGTTCGAAAAAGACGCGCGCTCGAGCTACCGGCTTTACTCGGCGGGGCTGGACCACCTGCGGGCGGAACCGTCCCGCATCCGGCGAGCTTGGCAAATCGCGAAGGCGTTGTTCTGGGCGATCCTGGAGAAGCTGACCCCGGCGCGCCGCGTGCTGCTGCTGCTGGCGCTGATTCTGCTGTTCCTTCCTGCTGGCGGATTCACTTACACCAACGGCGACAATCGTGTCGAGATCCACGAATTCGACTTGCATGTGTATGGCGGGCTGCTGATGTTTGTCGTCCTGCTGCTGGAGCTGGCGGACCGGGTGGTGATGAAACGCGACCTGGAGATTGCCAAGGAGATTCAGGCTTGGTTATTGCCGGGCGCTCCGCTGCAGATTCCGGGATACCAGATCGCGTATGCGACGCGTCCGGCAAACACGGTGGCGGGCGATTACTACGATGTGATTTTGCGGCCGGGGCGAACGTTGGACGAGGACCGCATTCTGTTTGTGGTGGCCGATGTGGCGGGAAAAAGTATTCCGGCGGCGATGCTGATGGCCACCTTCCAGGCGAGTCTGCGGACGCTGTCGACGAGCGGCGTCGCGCTGGCGGAACTGGTGGAGGGCGTGAACCGCTATGCTTGCTCGAACAGCATGGGCGGAGTTCGCTTCACGACCGCATTCCTGGCCGAGCTAGATCCCCTGACCGGAGCAATCGCGTATGTCAACGCGGGACACAACGTTCCGATTCTGCGGAAGTCCTCGGGCGCGGTGGAACGGCTGGAAGCGGGAGGCATTCCGATAGGAATTCTTGCGGACTCGCGTTACCAAATGGGAACGACTCGCCTGGAGAGCGGCGACTGGCTGGTGATTTTTACCGATGGGGTGGTGGAAGCGGTGAATAGCGGGGATGAGGAATACGGCGAACCGGAATTGATCCGGCTGCTGGATCGCGAGTCGAGATCCACTCCAGCCGAACTGTTGCGCAGCCTGATGGCAGATCTGGACCGGCACGTGGGGAACACTCCGCAGCACGATGACATCACTTGTTTGCTGCTGAAGCGAAGCTGAGCTCTCACCGCCGAGACGCCGAGAAAATCCAAGAAAAAACAAAAGGCTGCACAGAACTTAAATGTGGATCCAGCTCAGATCTTCTTTTGCTACAGCGATAACGCCTGTGGTAGAAAGTTTTGATTCCCCTTGATTTTTCTCGGCGTGCTCGGCGTCTCGGCGGTGGAAACTTCTTCGGCCGCTTCTCTACAGTGGCTTCAGTCCGACAAAGGCGAGGAATTGTCCGGCGTCGAACTGCGCCTGGCCTAAGTCCGTTGAAATCTTCTGGACCTGCGCGGAAGCGGAATCGGCCTCAGCCGCACGACCGGCCCGGCGCAGAGCTTGCGCGTAGAGGAGGACATTCACATCGTTGGCATCGACTTTCACTGCATGCGCCAGTTGCTCTACCGCTACTTCAGGCTGCCCCTGGCGCAATGCCAGAACGGCCAAACCCGTCAGTGCCGGTCCGTCATCCGGATTCAGGCTCACGGCCTTCTGGTAGTTCTCGGCAGCCTGATCGTACTGGCGCAACTCCAAGTGAGCCTGACCAAGCCCGCTCCAGGCAGTGGCCTGAAGCTTCGGATCGTCGGTATCGCGCAGCGCCGCATTGCATTCCTCCATCGCTGCCTGGGGACGGTCGACGTGCAACTCATAAGTGGCGAGGGCGAGAAGTTGGACGGCCGGATACTTGTGCAGTGCCTTGGCCCGGTGGAAATGATAGAGCGCCTCTTCGGGCTGGCCTTCCTTGGCAAGGGCGAGCGCAAGATTGCTGTGCGCTGTGTAATTCCCCTCGGTGACGCTCAACGCGTAGCGCCACAAGGTTTCATTGTCGTGCCAGTAGCCCAGCTGTCGATACGTGAGAGTCCCCAGAACGCAGAGTACGAGAACGGCGAAGCCGGCGAGCCAGGTGCCGCGGATTTCGCGCTTGGAAGCTGCCTCACCGAGAGCCCACACAACGGCGACAAACAAACCTATATAGGGAAGATACGCGTAGCGGTCGGCCATGGCCTGCTCACCAACCGTGACAATCCCGATCATCGGGATCAAAGTTCCCAGAAACCAGAACCAGCCGACGGCCAGATAGCGGCGGTCGCGCCAGCGAATCACCAACGCCGACACTATGAGCAGCAGCGCCGCCGATCCCAACACCTGCCAGGCGGGCAGCGAACTTACGGGACGCGGATATAGCGGAACCAGCCGAGTCGGCCAAAACGCCTTCCCGATATATCTCACGTAGGAGACGAAGACGTTCTGCAGTCGCGCCGACACTGAAACTTCCGAGAGCGTCCGCACGGAGGACCCGGCGTGCTGCGCAATCACGGTGACGATCGAATCCGCTGCGGCAAGAATGAAGAGAGGCCACTTCTCCCAAACGAGATAGGCGAACGAGCGTGGAGTGGGAGCCGCAGGCAAGTCCTGTGCCGCCGATCCCGCGTACATGCGCTGCAGCGGCCAGTAATCCCAAAGCAGCAGCACAAAAGGCAGAGTTACGATCTGCGGCTTGGCTAACAGGCCCAAGGCAAAAGAGGCGGTTACCAACCAATAGAGATACCGCCTGCCCGTGCGCCCATAGCCGTCGTAAGCGTAGAGAGCGAGCAAGAAAAACAGCATGCTCAGCACGTTCTTCCGTTCGGCAGCCCAGGCAACCGACTCAACATTGACCGGATGCAGGGCAAACAAAGCAGCCACTACCAGACTGGGCCAGGTCAATCCTGTTGCCCGGCGGAACAGCAGGAAGAGAAGCACCGCACAGGCCGCGTGCAACAAGAGACTGTTGTAGTGGTGTCCAATCGGATTGAGGTGAAAGATCTGGCAGTCCAAGGCATGCGACAACCAGGTCAACGGATGCCAGTTACCGTCGCGAAAGGTCGTAAACGCCCACTTCACAGTGGTCCACGTCACACCACCCAGAACGTGGTTATTCTTCACAATGTAGGACAAGTCATCGAAATCAACGAACTGGTTGCGGACGATGGGATTGTAGAAAGCGAGCGTGACAGCCACCAACAAGAGGCAGTAGATGACCACGTGCTTTTCGCGGGGCAGTGACATGTCGATAGTTGGAGGCGGTTCCGGTGGCGGAAGGTTGGTTCTTCCTCAAAGCGTTACCCAACCGCTCTCTGCCCAGATTCTAACGCGGGCCGTGGTGACTTGGACGATTCTAAGCCGCTCCGGACCAATCGACGGTAACTAGCTTTCTACTCACGACCTACGCGGGCATGAGTTCGCGGTACATCTGGTGGAAGGCGTGGACACCCTTTTCCTGCTTCACGCTATAGCGGCCGCTGTGGTAGCTGCGGGAGTGAAGATTCTTCTGAACGATTTCGCAGATGCTGACGTCTTCGGCCTGAATCTCGTCGCTGAAGGCCACAGCTTTGCGGGCGGCCTCGCTCCCCAGGTCTTTCTCAGGCAAATACCATTCAAAAATTGCCCGCGTGCGCTCGGGACCAAGTGGCAAAATAATGTTGAGCGAGATGTTATCGGGATAGCAGTTGAGCATCCAGTTGGGAAAGACCCAGAAGTAATCTGCGGTGAGCTCTTTGCCGGATTGCGGGCCGGATTGCGGGTAACGGCGTGGGGCGGCATCTCCGGGCTGGGCTCCGCGGATCGGAGTCCACTGGCGAACATAGTTGGGATAAGGCTCGACCGAATAGGCGCTGTAGTTAATTTCGCGATTGAGCGCCGGATGAACGCTGGGCACGTGGTAGCCCTCGAGATAATTGTCGATATAGGTTTTCCAGTTGCAGTTCATGTCGTAGGTGCGGCGCTCGGAGAACTTCATGCTGTGAAAATCGAACTTTGCGGCCTGGGCGGGCAATTCGCCCAGAGATTCGCACAGGGGGCCGGCCCCGGGATCGAGATTGACGAAGATGAGGTTGAACCATTCCTCGATGCGAACCGGGGCGAGGCTGAAGTCCTGGGGATCGAAAACTTCGACGCCATCAAATTCGGGGGTGACCAGCAGAGCGCCGTCGAGACGGTAGGTCCAGCCGTGGTAGCCGCAGCGGAAGAGCTTGCGGTTTCCGCAGCCGGAGGCGGGGTTGCCGGCGCGATGGCGGCAAACGTTATAAAAGCACCGGAGAACGCCGTCCTCGCCGCGCGCGATGAGGAGCGGTTCTCCGATGAGGTCGAAGGTGAAGTAGTCGCCGGAGCTCGCGGCCTGGTGAACATGACCGACGAGCTGCCAGGTGGAGGCAAAGATCCTGGCCTTTTCGTCTTCGAACGTCGCCGGGTTGAAATAGAGGGGTGCGGGGAGAGTGGAAGCGCGAGCGATATCGCGATCGGCATTTAATTGGAGATTTGGCATAGGCGGTAGGGCGAGCCTCATTCTAGCGCACGGGCAAGGGGTTCGGGACGGTTGACGGTCGCGCCCGTTCCTAGAATGAACAACCAGCAGTAACCAAGGAAACTCACGTTTCGCAGTTCTTTCTCGCGAATTCTTTGGGTCTGGTTCAGAATCGTTGAATCCATGAGTTCTTCTTCCTCGGCTGCGGTAGGAAAACACCTCGAACGACCGGGAATCTCCACTTTCTCGAAGTTGTTTCCATCGCCGCGGTGGCGAACTCTATTGTTTTGCCTGCTGCTGACCGTCGCCGTGCTTATTTCCTACAACCCTATAACTCACAACGGGTTCATCAACTATGACGACGACGGATACATCACGGACAACCCTCATGTGAAGGCAGGCCTGACATGGGCGACCGTGAAATGGGCTTTCACCACTCATGAGCAGGCAAACTGGCACCCCCTGACCTGGCTTTCGCACGCTCTGGACTGCGAATTGTTCGGCCTGAACCCTGCCAGACACCACTACGTCAGTGTCTGGCTGCACGCGGCCAACGCTGTGCTTTTGTTTCTGCTGCTGCAGAACGCCACGGGATTCCGCTGGCGCAGCCTGATGGTGGCGGCCTTGTTCGCGCTTCATCCCATCAATGTCGAGTCCGTGGCATGGGCGGCGGAACGAAAGAACGTGCTGAGCATGCTGTTCTTTCTGCTCGCTCTGTATGCCTATGGCTGGTATGCGCGCGGACCTGATGTCCGCCGCTATGCCGCAGTGGCCTTCTGCTTTGCACTGGCGCTGCTCTCGAAACCGCAGGTAATCACATTTCCATTGCTACTCTGCCTGTGGGACTACTGGCCGCTCTGCCGGATTAACGCTCCGATGGGGTCGCAGGTTGAGTCCGGCCCGGCGGCGCAAGGCGGGAACGTGTCCAGATGGTGGAGCGGATGGCTGGTATTGGAAAAGGTGCCACTCCTGTTGCTCTCCGCAGCGAGCGCGCTGGTGACGATGAAGGCCCAGAAGGCCGGAGGCGCGGTCAAGACTCTTTCCCAGTACAGTCCGCTCTTGCGCTTGGAAACCGCTGTGATCTCGTATGTAGGCTATCTGGGGAAGGCGTTCTGGCCAGCGAAACTTGTGGCGCTGTATCCGCACCCCACCCGGCTCTATCCCGCCTGGCGGGTAGGCGCGAGCGTGCTTCTATTGCTGCTCGTCACCGCTTTGGTGCTGCGTGCGCACGAGCGGCGGTACTTTGCCGTCGGGTGGTTTTGGTTCCTGGGTAGCCTGGTGCCGATGATCGGGCTGGTTCAGGTGGGCCATCAGGCAATGGCGGATCGCTACGCCTACATCCCGTTCATTGGCTTGTTTCTGATGTTGACCTGGCTGGTGGCCGACTGGGCCAAAGGCCGCCGGATCTCCGTGACGTGGCTTGCCATTCCAGCGGTTTCCTGTCTGCTGGCACTGGGGAGCCTCACCTACCGTCAGGTTGGCTACTGGCACGATGTCGAGTCGTTCTGGCTGCGCACGCTGGCACTGACGCAGGACAACTACGTCGCCCACGACATGCTGGGAGACTTTCTGAACAGCCAGGGCCGGACCGACGAGGCCGCCGCTCACTTCCGCGCCGCGCTCGCCATCCGTTCCGATGATCTGATGGCGAACCTGGATCTTGCCAAGTATGAGTACTGCCGGCGCAATCTGCCCGCGGCCATCGAACATTATGAAATGGTGTCTCGGGATGCAGCCAAGGTGGCCAATGCGGGCGGCGTGTTCCTTCACGCATCCGCCTGCTTCCGTCTGGGATCGATCTATCGCCAAATGGGGGACACGACGAAGGCGAAGCAGTATCTCGGACTGGCCTTGCAGTTGGAGCCCAACCAACCCGTGACCATGATCGAACTCGGCTTGACCGCGCAAAAAGAAGGCGACCTGCCCGAGGCGGTTCGCCAGTACTCCCGCGCGATGGAGGTGCAGTCGACCGACGTTGGTTGCTTGCTGCTGGCGCAGGCCTTGCAGCAGCAGGGACGTTCCGCGGAGGCAACGGCGATGTTTGAACGCGCGGCGCGCCTGTCGACCAATCTTCCCGAGGCGCAGAAAGCAGCGCAGTCGTTTCTCTCCGGGAAGTGAAGCGCAGTTATCTGGCAGTTATCTGTACGAGCGTGTCCGGATATGAGTCGCGGTTGTACCACGGGCTGCCATGCCGGCCGAAAAGTACGACTGGCGCAAGAAAGGCAGACGCGAGCGTTCCCAGAATGGAACTGCGGCCTCTGACATGCGGTTCGAAGGAACATGGAGACGCAGGGGAGGCTGGCAAAATTTGTCACTCTGGTCTCTGAAAGTGTCATACTGGAACAAGCGAGGGTGGATGAGGTGGTGACTATCCTGCAGAAGGCCGCTGAAAACACTAAGGTTTCGTCCAGAAGGACATCTGACTTCCGTCACTTGGGTCTCTGGCCCTCGGAGTGCGATAGTAAACGCGAGTTGGTCATCCAACCAAACAGTCAAACGGAGACGAGGACAATCTAAATGCGGAAACAAAAGGGCTTCTCACTAATCGAACTGCTGATCGTGGTGGCGATCATTCTGATCATCGCCGCGATTGCTATCCCGAACTTGCTACGTGCACGTATTGCGGCGAATGAGTCGTCCGCAGTAGCGTCGATTCGCACCATCAACACAGCTCAGATTTCATACAACTCCACTTACCCGACGGTGGGCTATGCCGCCGCACTGAGTAATCTGGCGGGCACTTGCACCGGCACCGTGGTTCCCACGTCGGCTGGCGCTTGCCTGATCGATACGGTTCTTGGGGCAGGCACCAAGAGCGGCTATTCGTTCAACAATACGGGCACGACCACCGGCTATTCCGCATGGACAAACCCGGTGAGCGTAAACCAGTCGGGCGTGCGCTCGTTCTGCTCGGTCGCGGATGCGGTTGTACGTTCGAATTCCGCCAGTCTCAGCACCTGCGCTGGAACCGAATCCCCACTGCAGTAAGTTTGGATTTTGGCAAAGTGCCTGGGGGAGGGTACAAGCCGGAAAGAAGCAGAGGAGAAATCCTCTGCTTTTTTTTATTTTCCCTGGTTCTGATTTCTTGATTTCGAAGACCTTATACTGCACCGACACAATTTGGCGGGTGATCCGCGAAGACTCTGTCAAATTCTGTCACTCCAGCCCCCATGCGGTGGCCACAAAGGAATAGTCGGCACAGGCGCTCTCTAAGAAAACACTGGTTTGAATCGGATGGCCCGACACTTTGGTTACACACTAGGCGGTGGCCCCTCAAGTGCAATTAAGTACAGGTTAGTCATTGGCTACGATAGACCCCGGATGGGACGGAGTGATTCAAAAAAAATGCGAAAACATAGAGGTTTTTCTCTTATCGAACTGCTGATCGTGGTGGCGATCATTCTGATCATCGCTGCGATTGCTATCCCGAACTTGCTACGTGCGCGAATTGCGGCAAATGAGGCATCCGCAGTGGCGTCGGTTCGAACCATCAACACAGCTCAGATTTCATACAACTCCACTTACCCGACGGTGGGCTACGCCGCCGCACTGAGTAATCTGGCGGGCACCTGCACCGGCACCGTGGTTCCCACGTCGGCTGGCGCTTGCCTGATCGATACGGTTCTTGGGGCAGGCACCAAGAGCGGCTACTCGTTCAGCAATACGGGTACTACTACCGGCTATTCCGCGTGGACAAACCCGGTGAGCGTGAACCGCACGGGCGTGCGCTCGTTCTGCTCGGTCGCGGACGCGGTTGTACGATCGAATTCCGCTAGTCTCGCCACCTGCGCTGGGACCGAGTCCCCACTGCAGTAAGTTTGGATTTGGCAAAGTGCCTGGGGGAGGGTACAAACCGGAAAAAGCAGAGGAGAAATCCTCTGCTTTTCTATTTCTGCCAGGTTCTGAGTTCTCGCCCCGAAAGTCGTGTAGTGCGCCTTCCCGGCCTGGATTCCAACTGACACAAAGTGTCACTTCCGATGCCGGGGAATGCCGAACGCAGCGAAGGCGGGGATGGGGTTGCGCGTAGCATTGTGTTCCCAAGGGCTTAGGCTGCGCCGGATGGACCAAGGTCCGGCATGAAACGTGCAACAGACTTCACTGGAAATTGATCGGTTGCGTTGGTTTCAGAATCGGGGAGATGCGATGCGAAGGACTGAAGGGTTTTCTCTCATTGAACTATTGATTGTGGTCGCCATCATTCTAATCATTGCGGCGCTGGCGGTGCCCAATTATCTGCATTCGCGAATTGCGGCGAATGAGTCATCCGCGGTGGCGTCGGTTCGCGCCATCAATACAGCTCAGATTGCGTTCAATTCGTCCTTCCCGACGGTGGGCTACGCCTCCGCCCTGAGTAATCTGGCGGGCACCTGCACCGGTGCCACAATTCCCACGTCGGCGAGCGCTTGCTTGATCGATTCGGTGCTGGGGGCAGGCATCAAGAACGGCTATTCGTTCACTGTGACTGGTAGTTTCAGCGGCTATTCCTCATGGACAAACCCGGTGAGTGTGAATCTGACGGGTGTGCGCTCGTTCTGCTCGACTGCGGATGCAATTGTGCGCTCCAACTCCGCCAGTCTCAGCACCTGCGCTGGAACCGAGGGCCCGCTACAGTAAGTTTGGATTTTGGCAAAGTACCTGGGGAGGGTACCAGCCGGAAAGAAGCAGAGGAGAAATCCTCTGCTTTTTTGTTGTCGTGCGTCCCTGAAAAAATGACTGCTCCTTCCCGTGCGCAACTGTGTACCTTCGTAACCGCCCGCGCAAGTGGGTGTCGGCAGGACGCGCACGCATTGCTTATAATTCTCTTCATCGGATTCCACAGCAAATTCCACGCAAGGGGCTTGGCGTTGCGCGCATAGCCATGGCTGCGATAGAAATTCTCGACCTCGAAAAGAGCTATCTCGTCGGATTCTGGCGCAAGCGGCCGAAACTGGCGCTGCGTCCGCTCCGCCTGACCATCGAAGAGGGCGAGGTCTTCGGCTTCCTCGGTCCCAACGGTGCGGGCAAGACCACTACTCTCAAGCTGCTGATGGGGCTGGTGTTCCCAACGGGCGGAACGGCGCGGATTCTGGGGAGGGAGATGGATGATCCGCGGGTGAAGTCGGAAATTGGATTCCTGCCCGAACAACCCTACTTCTACGACCACCTGAGCGCCCGGGAACTGCTCAACTATTATGGGCAGCTTTCTGGAGTTCCGGCAAAAGGACGCTCGGCGCGGGTGGAGCAGATGCTGGCGCGGGTAGGCTTGAGCGAATCGGCGGGCGTGCAGCTGAGGAAATTCTCCAAGGGCATGTTGCAGCGGGTGGGGCTGGCGCAGGCCATCCTGCACGATCCA
>Ga0265316_10007122_pt1 | contig 10577 bp, 11 predicted proteins | sample 4522metaG_FD_202092 | JGI IMG/M metagenome (GOLD analysis project Ga0265316, IMG submission 202092) | Rhizosphere microbial communities from Carex aquatilis grown in University of Washington, Seatle, WA, United States - 4-5-22 metaG | ecosystem: Host-associated > Plants > Roots > Rhizosphere >...
ATCGGCGACGAAGTGTTGCTCTGTCTTTCTTCGATCCCGAGAGATTGTCCGCCGGGCGACGATCGCGGGCGTGTCTATTCCGGGACGAATCTCAAGACTGGGGGTTCGTGGATGCTGCCCGACTCCCAACACAGCTGCGGCGGCGCGTAACTAGCGCTGCCTCATTCCGCCCGCACCCGGCGCAGAATGAGGACTGCGCCATTCGATATCGCGGCCGACTGTGCGAGAAGCGGCCCGATATCCGTCCCCTACCCGTGAAAGGTCGCGCGCCGTTCCGCGCTCGATCGAAACTCTCGACGCATCCGCCTTAAATGCAAAGCGGGCTACTTGGCGAGCAGTGATCGCGTTAGCCGGCGCGATCGGAATGCATGGCTTCTTTCGGGTTATGTCTTGTGGAGCGGGTTTATTGTTCTGGATCGAGATGGAGCCCTCGTCGCCCATGCTCTGGCGTATCCGCCCGAGCATGCGGCGGTTCGGCATCGGGGTCCAGCATTGGTTGGAGCATACCTTCCCATTTGGTTATGACGGCGGTCGCAACAGCATTACCGAGCACATTCGTCGACGTGCGTCCCATGTCGAGGAAAGTGTCAATCCCCAGCAATAAAGCGACGCCTTCCGCCGGCAAACCGAACTGCGTCAACGTCGCCGCGATGACAACAAGGCTTGCGCGCGGCACGCCGGCAATGCCCTTCGACGAAACCATCAACGTCAGTAGCATGGCCGCCTGCTGTTCAGCCGATAAATGAACGCCATAAGCTTGCGCAATGAACATTGTCGCGAAGCTCGTGTACATCATCGATCCGTCGAGATTAAAACTGTAACCAAGCGGCACGACGAACCCTGAAATGCGTCGAGGCACTCCGAAACGGTCGAGCCGCTCCAAAAGGCGGGGCAAAGCTGCTTCCGAACTTGCGGTGGAAAAGGCCAACAGCACCGGCTCCCGAACATAGCGGGCCAGCGCCCACGCCCGTTTGCGAAGCACGACTGTCGCAAGACCGAAGAGAATAGCCCAGAGCACAAGGAGCCCAAAGTAAAATTCGCAAATCAGCACGCTATACGCGAGAACGATCTTCACGCCTTTGACAGCGACGGCCGAAGACAATGCGCCGAACACAGCAAAAGGCGAAAAGCGCATCACGTATCCAGTGATCTGCAACATCAGCCGCGCCCGTGCGTCGCAGGCGCGCACAAGGATGTCCGCACGGTCTCCAAGCGCTGACGCCGCCACTCCGGCGAACAACGAAAATACAAGAATTTGTAGGACGCTATTCTGGGCCATGGCGAGAAAGACGCTTTCCGGGAAAATCTCTTCCACGAAATGACGGAAGCTGAATGTCGAGACCGGAAGATCGCTCAATTGGCCGCCGGGCGTGAATTGCAAGCCTACGCCAGGCTGAAAAAGATTGATCAGCACCAGCCCAACGCCGATCGAGATCAAGCTCGCAGTCAGGAACCATGCGATCGCCCGCGCGCCGATGCGACCCAGCGCCGAGCTATCACCCATGCCGGCGATGCCCGTCACCAAAGTCGCAAAAATAGGCGGTGCAATGACCATTTTGACAAGTCGAAGAAACACGTCCGAGAGCAACTTCAAATTGTCGGCGATCATCGCCAACTCCGGATCGCCTTCCTTGAAGCTCATATAAAGCGCGATACCGATCGCTAAACCCAAGACCATACCGATCAAGATAAAGGTCGTTAGACGTCGCGACATTTTGATTCCCCCAACCTGAATTACAGCTCCCCCTGACCAGTCGACTTTACGCGCGCGGCTTCTGTTTAGCCGTGATGCAACTCGAAGCAATCGGCTCCACGTTGTCGAGGCGGATTCAGGCAGGAGCAATCGCATCAAACCCCACGGAACGCGCAGTGAACCAGAAGACGCATGATCACTGATGCAGTCCATTACGGATCGCAGATTTTTTCGACCCCAATCTGAGAAATCTTTTAGCCTTTGTCCGGCGCATGGAGTCTTGATAGATTAATCGATGGACGAGGCTTTAAGAGCGAGCTTCTTGAGCCGCCGGCCATTGCTGTCGCCGGTCGCGGGCTAGAAGAGATTTGTGCAGACTGCGGCACTAGTTTCCGCTATTCCGTTGTTGCTCGTCCATTTGGCGTTCTGCGTCCATCGCAGCTTGAAAATTACGAGAATCCTGATCGTCGGCGCCGACGCCGACAAAATCCCAGATGCTCGACTCTCGAGCGAGCGGCGTGGGCGAACCCCTCACTGCAAGATGCTGAAAGCGCCAACCATGTGCTCGCATGCATTTCTTGAACGCAGCGACATTTTCCCCGTAAGCTTCCGAAGCGCCGCAGGCGCGGCCCGCTGCGTGTAACACGGCGTCGCTTCGGCGATGGCCTCCTGGTCTCACGGCATCCTTGAATTCGTAACTGTAACTGAAAGCATTCGCGCTTGCTGACCAGAGTATGAACGCGAAAAGAATAATGACGCTGCGTTTCATAGCAGTCTCCCCCCAATGTACGGTGCCGAGACGGAACATCGCAGATGGCGCCTAACCCAACGATGGATGGCGTCTGAAGATTATTGAGCTCTGATCGCGATGGACGGATGTGTGCCGCAACACAGCGCGGGCCTGTCGCTTTATCGAAAACATCGCGAAGCGGCAGCCTGATCCTTTGGTGCACTGGCGTAAAGAGCCGCCGTGAACGCTCGCGGATGATCCCCGCCAGCGTTCAAACCTTGACCACCTTCCCCACATCGAACGCCACATTCTCCAGCCGCCGCCCGGGTCTCGTTGGACCATACCCTTTTGGGTTGCAGCCGATCCGCGTCCCTCCGACCCGGCAACCAATGCAGTCGTGCGTGTGGCCGTGAATCCACAGCGCCGGCGCGCGCCTTTCGACGACTTCTGTGAGGTCGCCGACGAAGCTCGGCGTCAGGGGGCGTTCGCGAACCGGCGCGCCACGGAGCCCGGACGCGGGGGGTGCTGCGTCACAACGACGTCATTTGCTCCGAAAAACAATGCGACGAAGTGCGCCACCGCACAAACTTTCCTTTGATCTTATGGGATTAGAAGAAACAGGCGCGGGTTCGAAGGAACGATCCCAATCGCTCGCCGGGAGCTCGCCAAATGATGATGAGGCTCAAACCAACTTTGATAGGTCTGGCCTGTTCATGCGTTGCCCAAACGGTGCTCGCCGCGCAGTCGCTCGAAGCGTCGTCGCTTTATAGGGAAGTCGCGCAGGGATGCCGGACCTTGGACCTCAAAAGCTGGTCGCATCCCACCCGGAAGGCGCTCCAACACGCTCACGTCCAGATCAACAAAGTCGAGCTGTGCAAACAGGATGTCTATCCAATTTTTACTGTCCGATTTGACGCTTCCCCGATGCTGGGGGTCAACGACAAATATTTCAACAAGCTTTACGTCGATATGGCTGTAGCTAACGCTTTTCATCCTTTTGCTCTTGTCGATCCGGCGTGGGGGGTGATTGTGGGCGTCGATATTACCGGCAAAAGGGAGATTTCGGTCTCCTATGACGAGTTCGACGCCCTCGAAGTTAAGTGACAGGCGGCGCGGTCGTCGCCCGGCCAGCGCTTCGCTGTTCAGGAAGCGCACAACGGTGTTCTCAACGCGAATGTCAAACCAGAGCCGCCGACGTTGACGCAATTCGAGTCGTCCCCGAAGCCTTCACTGATGGGCTCCTACGGAGACGGGTTTGTCGCGGCAATCCAAACAAAAGCGATGCAAGGCGTTGCCAGCGGCAGGCCGTAGAACAGTCCGCGCCGCAATCCCTTCCGATCGCGGAAACGGTTCGCCTCGAGGACGACTGCGAAAGCTGAGAATGCTGCAATCGCGGCGAGGCCGCCGGCGGTGATTAGCGTTGTTTATCCTCCCCTCCGTCCTGACGAGATGCTCAAGCATAGGATCCGAATATCAATCATCAGGCCGTGCGCAAGCGCTCTGCCAGAAGCGCTTCAGCGCCGCGTTCGCCGCGCCGGCGGCCGGCGGGTTCGGCTTACGCCCAAGTCCGTCGACACGGTACGACACTAACAGCATTTGCTCCTGCCGGATGCTGTGACGAAGTCTCCGCGATCGCTTTTGCCTCTCGCTAATATGGCAATGGCCCCGGATTATAGATGGTATTGAATTGGACTCCGGTTTGGATCGTGGCGGCTATGCCGGCATTGACCATGTCCTGAGCCGCCGCGTTGGCGGAGTTGTCAACGGGAGCGACAACGACGTCTGGCGGCGAGGTGGGCGGCGAGTCGTTATTTTGGCGGTCGCAATCGCTGATGCACGTTCCAACCCGACCAAATAGGTCTGATAAACCGGAGTCGCCCGGACGCGCCGCATTCCTTGCAGCTGCGGCGCGCGACGGGCGGTCCGCGGAGGCATATTGCCATTTGAACCCGCGCGACAGCATGCACTTCTTGAACGCCGGCGTGTCATCGCGGAACCGGCTGGCTCCTGTCTGTTTGTAACAGGCGTTCAGTTTCGCCTGGAAGACCGCGGCGCTTCTGTGATGACCGTGCGGACGGATCAAGTCGCGGTAGTGTTCCATTCCAAAAGCAGCTCCACCAAAAAGTCCACAGACCAAGGCTGCGACAGAAAACGCAATGCGTTTCATCGTAGCATGCTCCAGCTTGTGTAAATCCACCGCTCGCGAGACAAATCCAAGGACGAGCCAACTTTCTGCGACGTGAGCGCCGCATGAATCTGCAGTCATCTTTTTACATGATGTCGATGCGTCGAAAGGTCGGTGCGGTGACGCACATAGGACACACCCGCGCATCGGTCGCCCCGATCAGCGATCAAACTCCGATTTCGTAGGCCGGTGAATTAATTTGGATCGCCCGTGCGCCAGCACGGATGGGCGGATAAATCACTGATTCTCAAGTAGCATTAACTTATCAATTACTGTGGGCGCCATGTGTTGGCCGTTCAATCTTGCCAAGCGAGATCGTCATATCGATCCCCTTGGCGTCGAACTGCGCATTCACATGGAAGCTGCATTCCTTGGTCTTCAAGCACGGCGCCCGCCATGTGGTTAAAGTGCTATAGCGATCGGCGAGACTGAACATATCGTCGGGCTGTGAGAGCAGCACAGCTTGTAGATAGAAGGAAACACGGGCGGGAAGCGACGCCGGCAGATCGAGGACCATCGGCCGACCGACTTCCGCCTGTTCCCAGGAACGCTTCCACCTGACGCTGCACGCTCCATTGGGAAGCTTAACTGTCGGCAGCATGAGGTCGATAATCGGATAGCCGCCAGCGAGATCGGTGTCCTCGCGACCTGTCTTCGACAGGATCGCTGTATCCGGATACGCACCTTTGTCCTCGCCCCACCAATGGATGTCGCGCGTTACGACCCGGTAGCCGTCCGGGACGAGCCGCGCCGGCAGGTCACGCGTCAGGGGCTGGCTGAGGCATGCGAGTCGGAAAGTCTGCAAGACGTCGAGGAATCCTCGCAAATCAGAAGCATTCTCGAACGGAAAGACGATCCGGTCGGGGGTTGGTGGCGACGCCTGACTGGAGACGGTGAGCCAGGTCGATGCGACGCACGACACCAGGAGGCGGGACTGGCGTGGAAAACTCTAGGCGGAAATCATCATGCTCTCCATTAGCTGGCGCGGATTGATCGTTCGGGCGCCTCGTAGTTAGGTGGCTAGAGAACGCCGCCACGCGGTTCCACTTCAATGAGAAAAGTCGGAGTCGCGGGCCGTCTCATGAGTACAGCTCGCGGCTTATTGAAGACGAGGGGCCGCCCGCCTCGTGCGAAGCGCTTCGCCAGAGGGGTTGAGGCGCGCCCAGACATGCAAATCCCTCGACCGCCGTCGAAGACGGCGCTTCCACGCGTCAATCGAGTCTCACAGCGCGTTCAAGTCCGGCGCAGTCGTCTGGAGCGACGCGCGTGAGCCTGAAAGTGAGGTCGTCGTCTCCAAGTTTGAGGAATTGCGACGGCTTGCTCTGATCTCCTCCTCGCCAGCCGCCGAGCCCAATACCGGACACGTGAAGGCTGATCGTATTGCCGTCTTTTGCAATCTCGATCTCCAAGTCGCCACGGTCTTCCGCGGAGCCGTTAATCGCGGCGGTCGCGATGCAATTCACGCCGGATCCGTCAGGCGCCGTTTCCGCCGTGGGCTCAAAGTCGCCATCGCGATACATTGCCTTGATCCAATAGCAATCGCCGATGACGTAAAAGGAGACGGTCGATTGCTTTTGACGCAGCTCAATCCGCATGTCTCGTCCGTTCTCGCCGGTGGTCTTCCGGTCCTTGCGTAGGGAGACGCGAACAAATTCGATACTCTGCCGTGGATGCGCACGAAGATGAGGGGCGTCATATCGGCGCGCGAAGCACGCCCCGGACTTTGGAATCGTCGCGGTCAAGAGGTTTTCCTCGGCTCCAGCGGAGGCGACGACAAGCGACAAGGCGACGCCAAGGGCGCCATTTAATGCCCTAGGCGAACGCGCCATCGTTTGTTCCTTATTTCCGAACAAACCTTGAAAATCCGCTGTCCAGCTCGCGGCATGGCGAACGCCGCGACTTTGCATGCTCTCGTGCTCATTCATTCAGCGCGGAGTAGGGAATGATCGACCATTCCGGGTTGTCGCAATTCCTGGCGACACGGGGGAAAGAGGCGCCGACATACACTCCCCGAACGGTCAGACGCCATGCCGGAAAGCTCCAGACGTCTGCCTCGGAATAATCGCAGTCGTCATCGTGCGGAGCCATCTCCTTCGGATGGAAGCGCTTGAGCAAGGCGACAAGCGCCGGCGCGAAGGTTTTTGAGCGATATTCCAGCCAGGCGTCGGAATCCTTTTGAGGCGTGGCTCCCTTGCCGAATTTCAGGACATCATCGAGCCAGAGTTCCTTTCCCGTCCGAGCGTCGAAACTATGTCCCTCGCTACCGGAGTCAGGATGCGCGGCCCCGGCGCAGTCCCAACTAGTATTCAGCGCAAAGCTCACATAGGCGTCGGAAAAATATGGACTGCCGTCTACCGAGCTTTCGGCGCCCGGGCCGCCTTCCGAACTCAGGCAACCGAAATAGTCAGATATATTGCGCCATTGTACCCGCGTCAGCGCCTTGTTCATCGTCTCCATAGCGGGCGCGGCATAGCCGCTTTCGATTCGAAACAGACGAAGGCCGCTCACCGGCTCGACATACCAGCGAACACTCTTCCCAGCGATGGTCTCGGCCTTTTGCGGTTTCAGCGTCAGGCCAGAGGCGCGCATCTTTTCATAGAGATTGAGGCCGTCGGCCGCGTCGGCGGGAACATTGCTCGCCGCTTCAGGCCCGATGGCGCGCAACTCAACCACCAGGGTCTTGCGTTTGGCGGTGGTCAAGGCGCCGACGTACCCGGAAGCGGTGGGTTTAAGAGTCAACTTGTCGCCCGTCGCGTTCGACTTTAGCTGTAAGGCGCCCTTCTTGGCCTCGCCTTGGAGGTCGATATCAAACCACTTCCCGCTATAGAAATAATTGCCGGAGACCGAGTTTCCCGAGATGTCCAGCGTCACGACGACGGGCGCCGCGCCAACCGCACCTTCATAAACGTGGCTGGTCGGCTCGGCGCCCTTCGCCATGGCGTTACAGGGCCAGAAGATGACGCTGGGAGCAGTGAACGCCAAAATGGCGAGGGCGATACGAAACATGTGAAACTCCGAGTTGAGAGTTTGATCAAGCCGCCTGGCCGGCGGGGACTCGCGATAGTTTGGGCAAATGAAAGCATGCGGCGCCCAGGTCATGGCTCATGTGGACGCAGGGGTTTCTGCCGATCGAAGGCCAAATCTTCGCATTGCTTCAGGTCCGTCCGGACGAGGCGAAATACGCGGTCATCGGGACCGAACGGATTTTTGACGGTGTCATGGCGTTGATCTTGCGGTCCCGGCATCCAGAGATCGGCGCCGCGGGAAATGGTCATTATGACGGCTTGTCGCCCGCTAAGCGCGAGGTGCGTATGCGCATCACCCGGACCCGCGCAATGCGCGCCATGGCGTAGCGAATCTTTCGGCGTCCCGTCGCCACATTCCACGACCCCAGTTAGAGTTTCCGCGCGGTCGCGAAACCTAAAGGCAAGGGTGACCTGATACATATAGGAGCCGCTTGCCGGCCCCGCCACGGATTCTTGGAAAAACCCGTCGACCAGCGCTTTTGCAAAAGCGACTCGCTGCCGGGGATGCGCGGACAAATGGGCGTCGTCATATCGCTGGCTGAAGCAGGCGAACGATTCCCCTTGACGATCAAGGCGACCCAAGAGCTTCGTCCAAAATTCATTGCCCGATGCCGCGGCATATGCTTGCGCCGCTGGCGCCAATCCGGCGAAAGTCGCGGCTATCATCAGAGTTCGACGGAGCATCCCAACCCTCTCGATAAATGATCCACATGAGCGGCGCGGCCCGTGTAAAGGTTGGCCTGGATGGACCCGACACACGCTTCGTCGTCACCAACCTCGAGGGCCGCGGCCCTCGATACGGCGCGTTTCACTTCTTGCGGTCCGCGGCGGCCGCGAGGCGATCGGCGATGGCTTGCGCCTTTTTGATCAACTCCTGGAGAAAGGTTTGCTTGCGCGCCTCTCTGCCAACGCAGGCGCGGTAATCGGCGTCGCCCTTTTCTTCCACTTTCGACGAGACTTTCCTCTTTTCCATCGCGTCCGCGATCGGTTTCCAGATCGCCTCGCAAGCGGGAAACGCCGGCATTTTTTCGGCATCGCCGGTTTCAATGAGGGTATTGCCATCCTTGCGCAGAACGACGACGATTTGCTGATTGGGATTGGGGCCTATGTCCTGCGCCCAACCGCCAAGCCGCGCGAGGGCGAATGTCGCGCCGGCGGGTGTCGCGATCGGAATGTCCGTGGTCTTGCTGAAGGCGGCGTCGGAGTTTACGGCCACCCCAAAAAACTCGTCGTCGCGCAGCGCCGACTCCGCGCCCGGCGGCGTCTTGTGGGTTTTCTTCCACCAATCCGCCTCGCCGCGCAGCCAGCGGTCGAGCAGCCCGTCCGTCGTGACGACGATCTGCGGGCCGTTATCGTCTTTGCTAAAGCGTAATCCGTCGAGCATCTCGAAGCCAATGTCGCTTCGTGACAAGCTTTCGAGATTGAGCACGCCCTTTTTAGGAAAGCCCTCGACGTCGATTTCGCCAATGATGTCTTGCAGGCGTTTTTCGAGATCGGCGCGGGCCAGGCGCTGGGCTTCGTCGGCGGCGCTCTCGTCTTTCTTGGCCTCCAGCGCCGCGATTTTGGCGATCACCGCGTCGCGCGCCGCGATATAGGCGTCTTCCGGCGTCGCGGCGCGGGCCGCCGGCGTTAGCCAGAGAAGGGAGCCGACGGAAGCCCATCCCAAGAGCGCCATGCGTAAGCCCGTCGATTTCATCATTGCTGTCTCTCCCTTGGAGCGCATCGGCTCACTCGATCGGTGCGACCCGTTTTTTGCGTTGGCCGCGCGCGGCGTCGCTCGCCCGCGCATTGGATGCGTCATGCGCGGATTCATCTCGGAGCATAGCTGGCGTAACGCGCGGGGCAGGGCGGCGTTCCGGAGATCGAGATGCTGCCGCCCTCGCGCTGCACCATCTCGAACAGCTGCTGCGCATGCGCGGGTGAGAGCCGCACGCAGCCATGCGAAGCCGGGTGGCCGAGCGCCGCAGTCGCATAGGTGCCGTGGATCGCGTAACCGCCGCGAAAGAAGATCGAAAACGGCATCGGCGATTCATGGTATTTCTTAGAGTAGTGCATGCGCTCGAGACCGATCGGCGCGTAATGGCCGCGCGGCGTGCTGTAGCCTGAGCGCGCCGTCGACACCGGCCAGTCGTAGGAGCCCGTGGAGGACTCGACATGCATCGTCTGCGACGCGAGATCTACGTCGATAATCGCCGCGGCCCGCGCGGCTCCGGAGCCGATCGGCGTCGCGAGGCCAACGAGCACCGGAGCGGCGAAACGCGCGACCCATATTTTGTTCGTGAAATTCTTAGTCATCTCTTGCTCCCAATGGTTGGCCCATACGAGTTAAGCGACGCCAAATTAGAGCGTGTGGGGAAATTGTATGTGCGGCGGCGCACGCCTTACATGAAGCTGGAAACCGTCGCCGCTCTGAGCGATGATCTCATCGTCGGACCGCCTACCGCGACCGCCTGATCCGACCGGCTAACGCCAGTGAATATGGCGAGACCGCCCATGCTGGCGCGCCACGCGGGGGACACGCCGAGTTGGCCCCGGGGAATTTCACTCCGAGCCTCTCCCAGACCCGGACTTGATACTCTCGCATCATCCGGCTCGCGCTATTGCACGAAGGCTGGCGCCTTCCGCTGAACCGTTGAACTCCTCCCAGCACGACCGGTCGGTCCAATTTCAACGGCGATGACCTCTGCCCCTTCGCTCCGCCAGCATTTGCAATCCGGAGCCGTCGCCATATTGGCGATAGGCGAAGGCGTTCGCGGAAAACTCGGGCGCGACGTTAGCCAGAAAGGAAATCGCGCCGGCGCAACGCGGCGCCCTGGCGACATGGCGGGAACCGAAACCTGCCTGCCGCCACGGACTGATGCGGCGACGGATTTGGCTCAAATCAATTCGGCGCTTCTTGCGCCCAGATCGAGTCCGGCGCGCAGGCTGGCTGAGCAGCGTCAT
>Ga0265316_10007123_pt1 | contig 10576 bp, 11 predicted proteins | sample 4522metaG_FD_202092 | JGI IMG/M metagenome (GOLD analysis project Ga0265316, IMG submission 202092) | Rhizosphere microbial communities from Carex aquatilis grown in University of Washington, Seatle, WA, United States - 4-5-22 metaG | ecosystem: Host-associated > Plants > Roots > Rhizosphere >...
ACCGACTCGTGGCTCGCGTCGTGGCTTGCGGCGCGGGTGTCCGAAGCTCGCAATCGCGGAGCCGACGTGGGCGCGGTGGCCGATTCCATCCGGCAGCTCGTCTTGCGCGGAGGCAAGCGGATGCGGGCTGTGCTCCTTGCCGCAGTCTACGAGGGATTCGAAGGCGAAGGGGGAGTCGAAGCGGTCGTGCCCGCCGGCGCCGCGCTCGAGCTTCTCCAGGCGTACTTGCTCTCCCACGACGACTGGATGGACGGCGACGATCTACGCCGGGGCGGTCCGAGCGTTCCGGCGATGATGCGCGCTCGCTTCGGAAGGCCGAACCCGGCAGCGCCCGGTCCCGATCGCGCCGACGCGGCGGCGATTCTCGCCGGGGACTTGGCCTCGGCGTGGGCCCTGGGCTCGCTCCTCGAGCTCAAGGTAGCCCCGGCGCGCGTGCTCCGCGCGATGCAGGAGCTCGGACGTGTCGAGGCGGACGTCGTCCAGGGGCAGGTGCTCGACGTGTGCGCCAGTGCGGGGGATCGCGGTGACGTGGAGGCGGGGTACGCTCTCAAGACGGGCAGTTACACGGTGTGCGGTCCCATCCTGATGGGCGCTCGCCTCGCGGGTGCGAGCGAGGACGACGTTTCCGCGCTTACCGCGTTCGCCGAGCCGGCCGGGATCGCATTTCAGCTCCGCGATGACGTGCTCGGGACCTTCGGCGATGCTAAAAATACGGGCAAGTCGTCGGGAAGCGACCTGCGGAGAGGCAAACGAACGGCGATCGTGGTGGACGCGATGCGAGACCCCCGAGCGGTCGCGCTCCTGACCCCTGTGCTCGGTCGCGCGGACGCGACCGAAGCAGAGACCGAGCAGGCCGTGGCGTACCTCGAATCGTCCGGCGCGCGCGCGCGCGTCGACGAGCGGATCGCGACTTTGGTGAAGCAATCGCTCGGCGAGCTGGAGCGCGTGCACCTCACGGCGCGCGGTCGCTCGCTCCTCGCCCAGGCCCTGGTCGCGCTCACGACGAGGGACCGCTGAATGACCGCACATCGAGCGGTTGCCGGACCCGGAGCGGGTCGCGCCTGCGGCAAGGTCATTCTTCTGGGCGAGCACGCCGTCGTCTACGGTGTGCCGGCGATCGCCGTGGGCATCGATCGAGGGGCACGCGCACACGCCACCCCGATCGCGGTTGGGCCGAGTCGCCTGCACGTACGCGGCTGGAACATCGACGTCAGCGAGAGTGAGACTGCGCACGATCTCGCGTTGGCCTTCCGCGCGCTCCTCGAGACCGCGCGCGCGACCGCTCCGTCACTTCCGCCGGTCGCGGTCGAGGTCGAAGCGGATCTGCCGCCCGGCGGCGGGCTCGGATGCTCCGCGGCCATGGGCGTGGCAATCGCGCGCGCCCTCGACGCCGGCGCCCCGGACGACGTGCTTCAGCATCGCGCCATGGCTTGGGAGCGGGTCTTTCACGGCAATCCGAGCGGCGTGGACGCGGCGGTCGCCGCACGCGGGGGATGCGTCCTCTTTCGCCGGGGAGAGCCTCTCGACCCGGTGCGCGCCCGCGGAACCCTGCGGCTGTGCGTCGGCAGCACCGGAATTGCGTCGAGCACGAAGGCGATGGTCGACGCCGTCGCACGACTGCGCGAGCGCCGGTCCGCATTCGTCGAAGAGTCGTTCGAGACCGTGCGCTCGCTGGTCCACGGCGCTCGCCACGCCATCGCCGAGGGCGACCGGCTGACCCTCGGTCGGCTCATGGATCGAAATCAAGCGCTCCTGGGCGAGCTCCTCGTGTCCACACCGGATATTGACCGGATGTGCGCGGTCGCGCGCGACGCCGGCGCGCTCGGCGCCAAGCTCACCGGGGCGGGGGGCGGCGGCAGCGTCGTCGCGCTCGTGCCGTCGCCGGCCGTCGGCGAGGGGGTGATCGCGGCGTGGCGGGCAGCGAAGTTCGACGGCTTTGCGACCTCCGTCGCTCCCGAGACGCGGGCGCACGCGCTGGAGAGTGAGTCGATGCCGTGAGCGATGCGGTCGCGCTGGCCCACCCCAATTTCGCGCTCAGCAAGTACTGGGGAAAGCGCGCCGGACCCGGAAATTTTCCGGCGGTACCGAGCCTTTCGGTCACTTTGGCCGGCTTCGCGACCCGCACGAGCGTCCGGTTCGACGAATCGTACTCCGGCGATGACGTCGTGCTCGACGGGCAGGAGGCCGCGGGCCGACCGCGCGAGCGCGTCGTCGCTTTGCTCGACCGCGTGCGACGTGCCGCGGGCGACGAGCGTCGCGCCCGCGTGGTCTCCACCAACGACCTTCCCGCTGCGAGCGGGCTGGCGTCGAGCGCGTCCGGTTTCGCCGCCCTCGCCGTTGCCGCCGTGCGGGCCGCGGGGCTCGATTGGGACGCGGCCAGGGTGAGCGATCTGGCGCGCCGGAGCTCCGCCAGCGCGGCGCGCAGCGTCTTCGGAGGCTTCGTCGAGCTCGAGGCCGGGCCGCTGGACGTGACCGAAGACGTACTGCTCGCCGCGCGCCCCATCGCCCCGGGGGAGCACCTGCCCCTCTGCGTGCTCGTGGCGATCACGTCCGAGAGGGCCAAGGCAGTCGGCTCGACCGAAGGAATGCGCCGGACGATGGACCGCAGTCCATTCGCAGGCGCGTGGCTCGAGCAGGCGCCCAAGCTGCACGCGCAGCTTCGGGAGGCTCTTTTGTCGCGCGACTTCATTCGAGTCGGCGAGCTGACCGAGGCGAGCACGCTCGCCATGCACGCGAGCGCGATCGCCGCCGGGGTAATCTACTGGAACGGCGCGACCCTCGCTGCCATCGACGCTGTCCGCGCGCTGCGCGACGGCGGCCTCGCCGCGTATCTGACCATCGACGCGGGTCCCCACGTGAAAGTGCTCGTCCGGCCGGCGGACGCCGACCCCGTGGAGTCCGCGCTGAGGGCGGCGCCGGGTGTCCTGCGAGTCGTGCGAGGTCATGCGGGGGAGGGGGCGCGCATCATCCGCGAAGAGGGCGCGCCGTGAGGGCGATCGCGCCGGGCAAGCTCGTATTGACCGGCGCCTATGCCGTGCTCCTGGGCGCGCCGGCGATCGTCGCGGCCGTCGATCGCTACGCGGTGGCCGACGCGTCGAGCGAAGACGCGAAGGCGCCCGACGCCGATGTCCGGGCCCTGTACGACGAACGCGGGCGCAAGCTCGGCCTCGGTTCGAGCGCGGCGGCGGTGGTCGCGTCGCTCGGGGCGCGGGCGCTCGTGGGGGCCGAGGACATTCGATCTCCCGCTTCGCGCGCCCGCATCTTTCGCGCCGCCCGTGAAGCCCACGCGCGCTCCCAGGGCGGCGGCAGCGGCGTCGACGTCGCGTCCAGCGTTTACGGTGGCGTCCTGCGATACGCGGTCGACCCGAGCGGCGAAGCGAAGCTGCAACCGCTGGACCTGCCCGCGGGGGTCCACCTGGTGGCCTACGACTCGGGGGCCAGCGCGCGCACGAGCGAACTTCTCGCGCGCTTCCATGCGCTGCGCGCAAGCGGTCGGTCGAGCGGAATCCTTTCCTTGCTCGAAGACTTGGCCATGCGAGCCGCAGCGGCGGTGGAGCGCGGCGACCCGGCGGCGTTCGTCGGCTCGGCGGCCCACTTCGGGCGCGCCTTGGCTCGGCTGGGCGAGGCGTGCGACGCGCCCATCGTCCCCCCGGCGTTCGCGGAGCTGGGAGCGCTGGCCGAGCTCGAGTCCGCGGCGTTCTTTCCGTCCGGAGCGGGCGGCGGGGACGTCGCTGTGTGGCTCGGCCTCGCGCCCCCCTCGGCGGCGTTCGAGTCACGCGCAGAGGCCCTGGCGATGCGCCCCCTCGGGCTCCGCATCGACCGAGGTGGCCTCCGACCCGAATCGCCTCTGACGAGCGACCCATCCCCCGCAATCCGGGGTCGTGCTTAACCCGCAAGGAATGCCCCAATGACCCGAAACTCTCGACTACCCGGCTTCCACAAAGGGACCGTACGCGAGCGCCGCGCCCTGGTGAGCGACGCGACCGGCGCCGATCTCGCCGAAATCGAACACGCCCTGCACGCGGGCGGACTCGAGGCCGCCACCGCGGACAAGTTCGTGGAGAACGTGCTCGGCACCTACGCTCTGCCGTATGGAGTCGCCCTCAACGTCCGTGTGAACGGGCACGATTACGTCGTCCCGATGGTCATCGAGGAGCCGAGCGTCGTCGCCGCGGCGTCGAACGCGGCCAAAATGGTGAGAGAGGGCGGAGGCTTTGCCGCCGAGGCAGACCCTCCCCTGATGATCGCGCAGATCCAACTTCGAGACGTGACGGACGCAGAAGCTTCCGTCCGCCGTGTGCTCGATCGGGAGAGCGAAATCGTCCAACTCGCCAACAACTCGGTCCCCGGCCTGGTCGCGCGCGGCGGGGGCGCCCGAAGCGTCGAGGCGCGCGTGCTGGCCGAGGACGTCGCTGTCGTCCACGTCGTCGTCGATTGCAAAGACGCGATGGGCGCCAACCTGGTCAACTGCGTCGCAGAGGCCGTCGCCGACCGTGTGGCGGAGATCGCTCGCGCCCGGGTCGGACTGCGGATCCTGTCGAATCTTTGCGACAAGCGCTGCGTGCGCGTGCGATGTCGCGTCCCTGGCGAAGCGCTGGCGACGGCTCAGATGACCGGCGCCGACGTCATCGACGGCATCGTCAACGCGTCCCGATTCGCGGAGCTCGATCCGTATCGAGCGGCCACCCACAATAAGGGGATCATGAACGGCATCGATTCGGTCGTCATCGCCACGGGCAACGACTGGCGCGCGGTCGAGGCGGGGGCGCACGCGTATGCAGCGCGCACGGGCCGGTATCAGCCGCTGGCGATCTGGCGCCGGGACGGGGCGCACGCCGTCGGTACGCTCGAGTTGCCCCTTGCGCTCGGGACGGTGGGCGGAACGCTCCGCGTGCACTTGGCGGCCCGTCTTTCGCTCCGCCTGCTCGGAGTACGCGACGCCCAGGAGCTCGCCTGCGTCGCTGCCGCGGTGGGCCTGGCGTCCAACCTTGCCGCGGTGCGCGCGCTTGCGACCGACGGCATTCAGCGCGGTCACATGGGCCTGCACGCGCGCTCCGTGGCGGTCGCCGCCGGCGCAACTGGGGATCGCGTGGAGAGGGTCGCGGCCATGATCGTCGAAGCGAGGGACATCACGCTCGAGGGTGCGCGAAAAGCGCTCGACGTGCTCGGTCCGGAATCGCGCGACACGTCGAATGCGATCGGCGACTGAAGTCTTCTGGGCGTCTCAAAGGAAAACGTGACCGAGGCGGGTAGATGTCGTAGTTTTCCAATGTGCCGCGAGACGGTGATGAATCGCGTCAATCCATGCGCTGGAGCGAACCGCCTCCCGGCGATCCGCACCGTGACGTCACGGGCGCGCTCCACGACGTATCGAACGCGTTGACCGTGCTTCTCGGTTGGGTGGCCGAAGCGCGTGCGGGCGGCACGTCACCCGAGCAGGTCGATCGTGCGCTCGCGATCGTCGAAGGCCGTGCGCGGACGGCGCGGGACCTTGCGCGGCGCGCGATCGGCGCGCCGTCGATCGTGGACGACCGCGAGGATGTGCTCGATCATGTGATCGACGACGTCGTCGAAGCGCTTTCGGTCGAAGCGCAGCGCGCCGCGGTGAGCATCGACGTGTCCGCGCGTTGCCCGGGGGTGCACATTCCCCTGGCGGCCGACGCGTCGCAGATTCTGACGAACTTGGTGCTCAACGCGCTCGCTTGGGCACCGCGCAAGACCCGGGTGACCATCGAAACCCGCGCCGAGGTGGGATCGCTGTCGATCTTCGTGCAGGACGAAGGCCCCGGCGTCCCTGCGGGCCAGGCGGGGCGCGTGTTCGGCGGCGTCAGCGGACGCCAAGGCGGGGCGGGCGTAGGGCTGAAGCATGCCCGGGCGCTCGCCCGCGCGGCCGGCGGCGAGCTGGAGCTGCTCGGAGGCGCGACGCGTGGCGCATGCTTTCGACTCCGCTGGCCGCGATTCGAGACCAAGATCCCCCTTGCGCCCGTTTCGTCGCCCCGCCCCGCGACGCTCGCGGGCATGCGCGTCCTCGTCTTGGAAGACGACGCCGATGTCGCGGGCCTTCTGGAGTCCGCCTTGGGCGCGCGCGGCGCCCAAGTCTCCGTGGCCCGCACCGTAGAGGAATTGACGGAGCGCGCCCTCGAACGAAACGACGCCGCGCTGATCGACCTTTCGCCGATCGCCCACGACGTGCGAGGCGCGGTCGAAGTCCTGCGGCGGGGATCCCCCGAAGTCGCCCTCGTGTTCATCAGCGGAAGCGCGGTCGGTTTTCCGGAAGGGCTCGACGAGAGTCGGGTCCGGTGGGTGCGCAAGCCGTTCGACATGGTGGAGATCGTCGCGGCCATAACCCAGACTCGAGCGGACCAGAGGACGGATGAAGCGGCGGGGGACGGGGCAGAGGACAGTCAGTCGTCTCGCTATTGAGCCATTCCGCGTCTCTTGACCCAGCGCCCGACCCGTGACGTGCTTACGCCCGCGCTCGCGCGCGTTCGTCTCGGAGGACCCATGACGATACGACGTTTGTCCGCCCCGCTTTCGCTCCTGCTTCTTGCGGCATCGGCCTGTGGAACGCAGTCGGCGCCCGGCGCAGCCGCGACGGCGGCGGATTCAGGTGGAATGCAGGCGACTTCGAGCAGCTCGGGAGGCGGGGGAGGTTCGGGATCGGCAGGAGGCTCGGACGCGTCTTCGTCGACCAGCGCCGCCGCCAGCGGCTCGGACGCCTCCGGCGAGACAGCCGATGTCGGATCCGGCGCGACTGCCGACGCCGGCTCCGGCGGGTCGGGTTTGGCCACCGTCCCGACAGACGCCTCCGGCTCGTCGGCTGGAGGAGAAGCGGGGGCAGGCGCGACCGACGGCGGCGGATCGTCGGGCCCGCCCGACTCGGGCCCAGCCGGCGACGGCGGCGTGCCCAGCCCGAACATGAACTTCTTCGTCAGCAGCGACACGAGCACGACCGGCAACCTCGGCGGCCTTCAAGGCGCCGACGCCCGGTGCCAGCGCCTCGCCGCCGCCGTCGGTCATGGCGACAAGACCTGGCACGCCTATCTGAGCGCGGACAGCCCCGCGACGAACGCCCGGGATCGGATTGGAAGCGGCCCGTATTACAATTCGCTCGGCGCTCTGGTCGCGGCCGACATCAATGCCCTCCACACGCGGACCGGCGACCCGGCGGTCTTCATCGACGAGCATGGCGGTCGCATCAACGGGCAGTGGACCGGTTCGCCCGCGCCGCTCCAGCACGACATCCTGACGGGATCGACCACCGCCGGGATGCTGAATGCCGGGATGACGTGCACGAACTGGACAGCAGCGACCGGCGCTTCGTTCGTCGGACATGCCGACGGCCTAGGACCGGCAATGAGCATGGCCGCGATGTACACGCCCTGGAACTCGTCGCACGCGGCCGAGTGTGCGAACACGGCGCCGCTCGGGGGCGCGGGCCGCATTTACTGCTTCGTCGCGAATTGAAGGAGAAGGAGCAGAAGGGGAGGCGCTGGCCTGAGCCCGTGGATGAGGCCCCCCTTGACGAGCCGCAACCCCGCGAGTACACGGGCCCTTCGCTTCGCGAAGGTGGCGGAATTGGCAGACGCACTAGCTTGAGGTGCTAGCGCCGTAATTGGCATAGGGGTTCAAGTCCCCTCCTTCGCACTCCCTTTGATTCCGCGGGGTTGGCTCGAGTCCGGCGGTCGCGGGGGGAGAGGCGGAAACGGGGCGCGTGGCCAACCGGGCCGGCTCGGCGAGCTCCGGGATCGCCTCGGTCACGTCGGGGAAGGGCTCGTAGTTGAGATCCGCCCGAGTCACAGCCGTGCGCGTGTAGCGGTCCAGCATGTTCGAGGTTGCAGTGTGTCCCGTGCGCTGTTCGGTCCATGCCCCTTGCGAGCACGTCTGGCGTCGCAACGAAGAAGATCGGGGTGCGTTGCTCGCCCTCGTCGCCCGACCCGGCGTCGAGCTGCTGTGCGCCCTTCTGCTTCATGACCGAAACGGTTCCGTCCACGCCCAGCTCGCGCGGGATGTCGCCCGGCTCGGCGCGGGTCGCTCGGTCCAGAAGCACTGAGGAGAGAAGCGACAACTCGTCGCCCTCCATGGGAATCGCGCCCTACTCTCGCCTCCAGCGGTCCTCATCCGGTTCGAGTTCGCGAGTAGAGGCCTCCGTGTCCATCGCGGAGCGCCATCAGCGTGCCCCCTGGAGGTCGTGCCGGCACCGCCGCGCTGCGAAATGGGTATGCTGTGTCTCATGAACTGGAGGGGACTTATCGCGTCGCTGCTGGCGTTGTGCACGGGAGCGTGCGGGCGCGTCACCGTTCTCGACACAGATACCAGCAAGGTGGACGCAAGCTCGGGCCAGGTCGAAGCGGGCGCCGACCAGAGCGATGCGGAGGCAAGCCAGATTGACCTGGACGCCCGACCGACCGACGTGGATGGTGGGCAGTCCGAGCCGTGCGATGCCGGCACCTCGTGCGTGTACTCCTGCGAGGCAGGACCGCCAGATGTCGACGGCGCGTGTGGAAACTTTGCCGGGGGCGGGTTCATGCCAGGGTGCACCGACAGCATCAACGCGTCCTACCCGGTGGGTTGCAGGGCGTGGATCCCCAGTTGTTCGCCAGGGGTGGCTGCGTGCGTTTGCATCACGGTCCCGCAGACGCAGAAGCCGGATGCCACGATGATCACCGGATGGGGTTGCCCCGCGTGATGCTCGCAATAGTGCGTTCGCTTGCCCCCTTGGAAACGATGGTCTCGTTCTCATCGTCGGCGAAGGCCTCGACATTGAGTAGACCCCGGTCGGGGGCCCGGCAACGGTCCCCTCGACAACGGCGAGACCTGGGGTCCCTACAATCCATGTCAAAAAGAACCGGCGCCGCGGCGCTGTCGCCCATTCGGGCGCTCATGTGCAGATGGTTTAGGCGAGCGCCTACGGAGGCAATCGTCACCCGCACCAGAACGCGCGACTCCGGGCCGTCGAGACCGTAAGCCAGCAGCGTTCAGGTAGGCCCGGCCGAAGACAGAGCTACCGCATCGGTCGCCGTGATGTTCTCGCCGATGAGCCGAAACTGTCCGGGCTCCAAAGCGACGCCGCATGCCACGGCAAGCAGGGCGAGCGCGCCAGGATAGTGGAGCGGCTCATGGCGTCCCGGCGATTGTCGCGGTGTACAGCACGGAGCAATCCGGGCCGGTGTACTGGTAGTTCCACGTGGAGCCGTTCCACGTGAGCTCCGTGCGCTCGCTGCCCGTGTGGCAGACCAGCGAGCAAGCGGATTGCTCGCATCCGATGAAGTCCATGAGTCCGGACCACGATTGCCCGGGGGGCTGGTCGCCGTGGCAATCGGACGAGAGGACAACCGCCGAGACGATGTGCGTCCCCGGGGGAATGCTTGCGGGGCATCCTTCCCCCGCTTCGAGTCCCGTCGCGCCGCCGCATCCGACGAGCGTGACGAGCACGGCGAGCGCGCCCGGGCGCCTCACGACGTCACCCGCTTCCTGAATGGGACGACGTTCGCCGGAACCGCGGCACGGGGCCTGTCCTTGAGCTGAGCGAAGAGTGTCCGAGCAACGTCGCCGACACCGAGTCTCACCACTTCGAATACGGCGCTCCAACTCGGCCTCGGTAGGCTGCGAGTTGCCCACCGCGTTGCCCACTTGTGTCCGAGGGGCCTCCAGAGGCACCGAAACAGGTTGCCGTGGGATGTGATAAGCTTACTTGGCGTATCCTCGGTACCACTCGTGCCGCTCGAGGTGCTGGCGCCGTAATTGGCATAGGGGTTCAAGTCCCCTGCTTCGCACTCCATTTGATTCCGCGGGGTTGGCTCGAGTCTGGCGGGCAAGGGGGGAGAGGCGAAAACGGGGCGCGTGCCCAATCGGCCCGGGGTCGAGGTCGCCGTGTGTGCCGTGCACTGTTTGGTCGACGCGTCCACGCCTCGTGTACAGCAAGTCGCGGTTGGACTACGGTGGCGAGGGTGTGTTGCCCGGGTCGAGCCGGGCCGCGTCGGGAATCGGGGATCCCGTACCCGGAGATTTTGGGACATTTCTTCGCAAACTCGAACCCCGATGGGGTGGAGGCTGGAGTTGAAGCCAACCCCGAACATGGTCACTCGGAGCTTGGGATCGATGCTCTTTCTTCGCGAAAGCGCACTTCCTCCGAGTGACGCGGAATGGAACCAGTGCTTGCGATTGCTTTCGGAACATCGTTCCGATTGGTCCAAAGTGAAGGTTCTTGTTGTTACGGAAGGTGGCGGCCCGACGGTCGCGCAGCGAAAGAGCCTTTCCAGTCTCGTCGAGGGGCACCCAATACGGGTCGCTGTCGTCACCGAGAGCACAAAGGTTCGGTTCATCGTTTCGTCTGCCGCGCTTTTCCTTCGAGAGATCGCCAGTTTCAGGCCGAGGGAGCTGCACTTGGCCTACGCGCACTTGAAGATGAGCGTGACCGAGCAGACGAGCGCCGACAAAATCCTCGATGAGATGAGCGCCGCGGTTGGAATACCGTCGCGTCGGTCCTATCCGACGGCCCAGAAGACTTAAGAGGCCAAGTCAGGCTCGACCGTGGAGGTGCTGACCTGGTTCAGTGCGGATCTGCGTTGGGTCC
>Ga0265316_10007125_pt1 | contig 10573 bp, 8 predicted proteins | sample 4522metaG_FD_202092 | JGI IMG/M metagenome (GOLD analysis project Ga0265316, IMG submission 202092) | Rhizosphere microbial communities from Carex aquatilis grown in University of Washington, Seatle, WA, United States - 4-5-22 metaG | ecosystem: Host-associated > Plants > Roots > Rhizosphere >...
AGGGATTCTGCGGATAGTGGACGGGCCGCGTCACCGTGACCTGGAGCGACTTCATGTCGCGCCAGTCGTGCAGCATGGTGCCCCGGGTCTCGGCCAGGCCCTCCCAGGGCGACTCCTCGTGCCGGGTCATGCCGGACAAGCGCACGCGTTCCCCGTTGATCAACAAGTGGCGGTCGCGCAGCTCGATGGTGCGGATGCCGAAGGTGTCCGTGTGCGCATCCAGCAGCCGGCCCTGGGGGTCGCTCACTTCCACGCGCATCTGATACACGTTCGGATGGTCGATGCTCCACAGCCGCGGCGCCGCAACATGCAGCGTCAGCGGGGCTTCGCTCTTGCCGGGAGCGAGCTCGATCTCGCGTGGCTCGGAGGTGGCGGCCACGGCGCCGTCCGGAGCCACCGCCTGGGCCTTCACGCGCACGCGCCGCGGCCCCTTGCCGGCGTTCTCCAGATACAGGTTGTCGGAGACCTCCGCCGCCCCGGATGCGACCGTGCTGCGAATCCGCTGCCTGCGGACCAGCACCTCATCGCTCACTGCGATCCAGACGTCGCGCACGATGCCGCCGTAGTGCCACCAGTCGTACCAGATGCTCGGGGTGAGCCGCATCGCCCAGCCCGGAATGGTGGCCAGGCCGGGACGGTTGTCGATCTCGACCGCGAGAAAGTTGGTCTCCCGCGCCCGCGCCGTGATGTCGAAGAAGTACTCCGTATGGCCGCCTTCGTGCTCGCCCAGCTCCACGCCATTCAGCCAGAGGTGCGCTTTGTAGAAGGTAGCGCCGAAGTGAATCTCGAGGTGCTGGCCGAGCGCGCTTTTCGGAAGCTCGAACCGCTTGAAGTACCAGGCGACGCCTTCGTAGTCGTCGTAGGCGCCGATGTTCCAGGTGTGCGGGACGGAGACGGCCTCAGTCCGGTCAGGCAGAGACTGCGTCCAAGCCGCCTTTTGGCCTTCCTCTTTCGGATCGGTTCGAAACCGCCAATCGTCGTTCAGGCCGATGCGGATGGACGCCTGCGATATCGCGCAGAAGACGAGACACGAGAGAAACGGGAGCTTTGTCATGGTTGTGCCGCGGGCAGGTCTCCCTGCGCCACCGAATACTTAACGCTCTGCTCGGCCGAATCGTTGCCCTGCAGCGCGGTGACCCTCATCTCGTAGTTGCCCGGCCTGACCGGGGCTCCGCCGATCAGCACCGGGATGGCGCCGGAGGAGTCCGGAGCGGACAGGTCGGCTTCCTGCTCGGCGACAACCTGGCCATCGACGGACACCTGTATCTGGACCGCCGGCTTTTCCGCGTTCGCTTTGTCCGGATAGACCACGAAGTACAGGTAGGGCTGGGCGGTGGGGGACAGGCTCGCCGCCATCTCCGGAACCACCCGCCTGCCCTGGAACTGGAACGGATCGGTCGGATCCCCCTGGCCGACCACCGACTCGACCTGCTTCACCAGGATGACACTGCTCAGGCTGAGTCCCTTCCTTTCGGGGTTGTCGATCGGGATCGCGCCGACGCTTGAACGGTGCGCTTCCTGGTCCACCACAACGGTCTCTATGGTGTAGCTTCCCGGAGGAAGGCTGAGTGGGTGCGTGTAAGAGATCGGTTGTCCCAGCATCTCCGGCAGGTTGAGGTCTGGGATATCGTATGCGAAATCCTGGCTGAACTTGTCCACCGCCTGGCCGTCAGCACCCTTCACCAGTGCGAACAGCGCAACGTGCAGCCGGTGCTTCTTCTGCTCCGGAACGGCGGTCACGGTCACATTGGAGACCGGCACCTCGTAGGCTACGCCGAACTGCGAGTTCTCCGCCTGAGGCCGGAACTGATAGACGCCCAAGCGGAAGTCGAAGGCGTGCGGCTGGGGCTTGTCGTTCAGAGTCTTTAGAGCGGCGATTTCGAAAGGTCTCAGCGGCGCGCCCTTGATGCCCGGCATGGCCAAATAGCCGGCGCAAGCTTCGACCTTCAGATCGGGACGCGACAACTTGATCTCGATCTTCCGCGAGGTGCCGTCGTGCTTTCCGGAGGCGGGACGATAGACCGCCTCGTAGTGGGTGTACACATCGTCAACGAGGCGTTGAAGCGGCTTGCGAAGGTCGTCGGCGCTGGCGATCAGGAAGCCACCCGTTCCTTCGGAGAGGGCGCGCAGCGCGACCGGATCCGACGCTGGAGCGGTCGAAGGCGCGCCAGCGGCCACCGCGTCGATGGCATAGAAGGTGATGCCGGCCTTGCCCGCCGCCGAGATGGCCCTCTGAAGGCGGTCGGGATCCCCGGCGTTCGTGAGGGGGGAACTCAACAGCAGCACCGTCTTGTGGCCAGGCAGGGTGGCCAACTGCCGGATCAGGGCCATCAACGGATACCCCGCATCCGCGGTCGCGGCGCCGCTTATCTCGTTCTGGCCGGCGTACACCACATTCGGATTCGCGCTTAGAACCGCGGCGGCGGACTTAGCAAAGTCGGCGCTGGGCCCGGCAAACGCGTTCCGGGAGGCCTGGATCAGCGCGCTGCGGTCGGTCGTGAAGGGCTGGAGCATGGTCACGCGGGAGGTCAGGTTGAAGATCCCGACCCAGGAGTCCGGCGGAAGAATGCTCCGGAGGAACTCCCGTGTGGCGTCGACCGCCCATTTCTTCGGGCCCGGATCGAGGTTCTGGAAAACGATACACACCAGGTTCAGCGCTTTGAGCGACAAGGACCCGGGCTTGGGGGCGGCGGCGGCCGGCGCCAGCCGCGGTGTGGCCGACCCGGTCACGAGCCGGAAATCGACGAGCTGCTGGCGGATGCCGTCCTCGTAGATCTCCACCTCTCCCGGCTCGATCGACTTCACGAGCTTGCCCTTCTTGTCGCGGACAACCAGGTCGAGCGACACCTCGCCAGGGGTGGTGCGGTTGGCGATACCGGGCTCGGGCGGAGCTGCGTTCTGGGCTTCGGCCACTCCGGCCAGAATCCAGCAGGAAACGCAGAGAACGGCGAAACCCATGATCTTCTGCATGTCGCTCGCTCCATTGGACGGGCCGGAGGCCTGTCCCACTTTGGCTGGGAGGCCGCAACCTGGCTCAGTTGTGAGCGGCGGCTTCCCCCACGTACTTGATCCCCGAAGTGGTCGTGTACTTGCGGTAGTTCTGGAACACCCGGTCGCACTTCATGGGCTGCCGTGCATTCGTCCCCAAGTACAACCAGGTCGAGTGCTGCGGCACCATATACCGCTTGCCACCGATCCCGACATAGTCGTAATCGACCGCGATGGCCGATTGCTGGATCGGAAAGTCCTTCGGCAAATCCACGGCCTCGACCACCACGCGCCGGATGGCGGTGCTATTGGCATCGATCAGAACCGTTCCCCGGTAAGCCGTGAGCACCTGCGATCCGGTCTCACCCAGGGAGAGCATGTAGCCCGAGTTCTTGCGCTCCACCTGATACTCGAAAACGTGAACCCGGGTGCCTTTCACCTCCGCCATGCCCTTCCACTCGATTTTCGCGGCGTGAGATTCGTTGAAGACCAGGCTCAGCACTCCTCCAAGCTCGCCGAAAAGATCGAGCTTCTTCATGATGGAGGGCATGTTCGACACCTCCCTGGTGGTGAGCTTCTGGGTCTTCTCCTGGCCTTCGACGTATTGCAGCAGATCGGTCGTGGATACCGCCGGGGCCCAGTCGGTGGCGCCTTTCCTCTTAGAGAATTTAGTCGTCGTCCGGGTGCAGATAAAATCCGGAAGAGCGCTCCGGTAGTCGACGGCCCGCTCCCTGGCAGCGGCAATGATGCGCTTCAATTCCGCATCCTCCGGTTGCGGGGCGCCCTCGATCCGCTTCACGTCCAGCAGGGCCGCGACACCCTCGGTCACGGTGGCCTTAGCGGTGCCCGGCAGCGCCGCCGGGGCGGGCCGGCTCACCACCTCGAAATTGAGCGTCCGTTCCTGCGATGCTTTACCCTGAGTGAGGTGGACCAGCAGTTGGTAGTGGCCCGGATCGAGCAGACTCCGCTTGAGCGTCGTGGAGACCGGAATGGGAGCGCCCGGGCGGTGCGCGAGTGTCTCGACAGCCGGCCGCTCCACCAGACGCCCATCCTTCTGCACTTCGACGACTACGCGCGGCGGCGCCGATACTTTGGCATCGGGCGAGACCAGCACGAAAGCTTGCACGTCGCGGTCCGCGCCTCGCCAAACCGGAATCAACAGGGGCACGACGCGCCCGTCCTGATAGCGGAGCGGATCGTCGGCATCGGTTGCGGACCACAAGGGCTCCAGCGTGCGCACCAGAAACAGGTCCGCGACCGCGAGGTCCGGCGTCACCGCCAGAGAAAAGGAAGTGCCCTTGGAGCTGATCCTATTGGCCTGCCGGTCCAGGACCGCGGCTTCCAGGCGATATTCTCCGGGCGGCAGGACGAAACTCCGGTCGAGTGTGTACACGCTGTTGCTGGCCGACTCCATTCCTTCGCTCGCCATCTGATCGGGAACGTCCTGGCTGAACTCCTCTAGAACCTGGCCTCCCGCGCCCTTGATCATCGCCAGCACCGAGTAGTGCATGTCGCACACCCCCAAGGCCGGGTCCTTCTTGCAGTCGATCCCCCCCAGCGGGAGTTCCAGCACCGCCTCGCCGCGGGCTTTGCCCTGCGCCTGTCCGAGGTGCAGAATATCGATCCGGAACGGGATGGTCTCGGTCCGCTCCGGCCGGCTCAGCACCTTGAGCAGCGGAACCTCGAACGGCGCGGTATCCGGTCCCGCCTCCGCCGGCAGCGCGAAGTACCCACTGCGGGATTGGAGGCGCGTCTGGGGCCGGCTGACTCGCAGCGACACCGTTCGAAACTGGCCGTTGCGCTCGTGTAAAGGCGAAGGGTAGGCCACCTCGTAGTAGGTTGCGAGGTCATCGGCGATCTTCCCCACGGACGGTCCCAGATCGACCGAACGGCGAATGTAGAGCCCGCCGGTCGACTCGGCCAACTCCTTGAGCGGCAGCCTAGAGCCAGTGTCCGTGTCCAACTGGATGAAAGTGAACTGGAGCGAGCCGGCCGCCGGCGTTGCCGCCGCAGCCGCGGCGCCCGGTTGGCCATCGCCGGCCGGGGCGCTCGAATCGAGAATCGAGGATGCTTTCTTCTCGGCGACTTCGCTCAGACCGCCGACATTGATCGTGTAAAGGACGACGCCGGCCCGGTTCGCGCTGCCGATGGCGGAGCGCAACTGCTCGGCCGGGCAGGTCTCCACCTGAACGCCGTCCGAAAAGTACACGATGGCCTTGCGCCCGTTGAGGGCCCCCTGCTGGCGGGCCAGGGCCACAAGACCGGCAACCGGTGGGCGCAGCCTCTCGTCGCGCTGGATGCGGTCCCACCTCTCGAGGGTGCGCTGCGTGTTCAGCGCCAGGGGACTCCCCGGCGGCCGTGTGCCGGCGGCGGGTGGCGCCGCGGCGGCAGGATTCCGGGGCGGGCCCGTGGCCGTTTCGATCGCCCGGGTCAGCAGAGAGCCGTCCTTGGTGAACGTCTGCACCAGTTCCAGACGGTCGCCGATCCTCCAGACGGAAAACCAGGCGCCCGTGCCGATCAGCGAGTTCAACATACCGGTCGCCGCTTTTCGCGCCTCCGGGGAGGCGTAGGTATCCAGGCCGTCGAAGATGAGGGACACGTAGCGGGAGGCCGCCGCTCCGAGCTGGCCGTTTCCGCCGTTGACCAACTGCAGTCGCGCGATCTTCACCAGAGAGCCGCCGTCGGTGATCTTGATCTCCTCCGGGCGGAGATCGCGCACGGGATGGCCGTGACTGTCGCGAGCGACAAAGTCGAGCACCACCTCTCCCGCGGTGCTGAGGGAGGCGGCCGGCGGATCCGGTTTTGCGGGAACTCCCGGAGACTGCGCAACCGCGGCAACAGCCAGTAAGACGAACGTTATGGAAGCCACCAGTAGACGGCGCATTAAAGACCCTGAAAAGTTACAATCCAGCGTTCTATTCTAGTCTTTGCCGGGGCCGATGTCACCCGCGTTCTTATGCGCGGCTCCAGTTGCCAGGTTGCGCCGGGACAGTGGCAGACCGCCGCGCTATCCTGGGTCCCATGGAGCCCTTCCGGTTTGCCTGCGTTCCGGAATGTACCTGTTGCTGTCGCCAGAGGGGATTTGTCTACCTGACCGAGGGGAACCTGAGGCGGGCGGCCGCCTTCCTGCGCCTTACGGCGGAGGCGTTTGAACGGAAGTACGTCTACCGGACCAGGAACCTGCTACGGCTACGCAAGCCCCGAAACTCCCAGTGCCACTTCTTGCGCGAGCGGGGCTGCGCGATCCATCCCGTGAAGCCAACGCAGTGCGTCGCGTTCCCGTTCTGGCCCGAGTTGATCGCCGACCGCGGCGCTTGGAACCAGGCTGCGGCCTATTGCCCCGGCATCGGGAGCGGGCCGCGGGTGCCCGTCGAGGCCGCCCATCGCATCGCCGCCGAAATGCGAGAGAGCTACCCGGGGGTCTACTAGCAGCCGTTCGCCGACGGCTAAAGACCTGTGAGCCTTTCTTGTCTCGCGCCACTTTCTTGGCGCGGCTCCGGCCCGTAACGTCATAAGAGGGAATACACTTTTCTCTGGCCCGGCAGTTGCACGAGAGGCGGCGATGCTCGACCCGGTCGCCGGAAGCCTCGAACGTTACATGGACCTGCTCGCAACCCGCCAGAAGCTGGTCGCCTCGAACATCGCCAACGCCGAGACACCCGGCTACCGGACGATAGATATCAACTTCGAAAGCGAGTTCCGCAGCCTGGTCGCGGGCGGCCAACCGCGTGTGATCGAGGTCGCCGGCCTCGAGGTGAACCACGACGGCAATAACGTAAACCTGGACCACCAGGCGCGGCTGCTGGCCGAGAACGGCCTCCGGTTCCAGGTGGCGGAGGCCCTGCTCAAGGGCCAACTGCAGGCGATGCGCCAAGCCATTTCGGGAGGCGGGGGCGGATGAGCCTGTTTTCCTCGCTGTCGGTCAGTGCCTCGGGCATGGCGGCCGAGCGGGCCCGGGCGGCGCTGCTGGTCGAGAATCTCGCCAACGCGGAGACCACCCGGACGCCCGAGGGCGGTCCCTACCGGCGCAAGGACGCGGTCTTCGCCGCCGAGCCGGTTGCCTCGCCCTTTGGCAGCGAGTTCGCCAACGCGATCGGCGCCGAAGGAACCGGGGTCCGCGTCGCCGAGGTAATCGAGGACAGCAGCGCGCCGGAAAGGCGTTACCTCCCCGGGCATCCGGACGCCGGCCCGGATGGCTACGTCGCTTTCCCGCACATCAATCCCGCCGAGGACATGGTGGACCTGATGTCGGCCTCTCGCAACTACGAGGCCAACGTAGCCGCCATCTCCGCCGTCAAGGACATGATTTCGCACTCAATCGATCTGCTGCGGTGAGGAGGCGCCCATGGTTTCGCCGGTAGGTCCGATCGCAGCCGTAACGGGGGCGGCTGTCGCGCCCGCAAGCGTGGGATCCAGCCCGGGCGGCGGATTCCAGGGCCTCTTCGAAAAAGCCATCGCCGGTGTGGACAACCTGCGGCAAACTGCCGATCAGGGAATCGAGCGCTTCCTGGCCGGTGATGGGGAGGAACTGCACTCGGTAGTCATGGCCACGCAAAAAGCCGAACTGGCCTTCGAGCTGTTCCTCCAGGTGAGGAACAAGGTGGTATCCGCCTACCAGGAAATCATGCGGATGCAGATCTAGGCGTTGCCGGAGACGAATGAGCCAGCTCACAGCCCTCATCGCGAATCTGAGCCTGAGGCAGCGCATCCTGATCGTAGCCGTAGCGGTGGCGGTGGCCGGCGCTCTGGTCGCCTTCACGCGCTGGCGGCGCGAACAGGACTTCCGGCCGCTCTACACCAACCTGGCAGCCGAAGACGCGGGCGCGGTGGTTCAGAAGCTGCGCGAGAGCGGAACCGAGTTCCGCCTGTCGGAGAACGGGACCACGGTGCTGGCGCCCTCCGAACGCGTGGCCGAGCTGCGGATCCAGATGGCGTCTGCCGGTCTGCCCAAGAGCGGCCGCGCCGGCTTCGAGCTCTTCGACAAGGCCAACTTCGGCGTCACCGACTTCGCCGAGCACATCAATTTCCGCCGCGCCCTGGAAGGCGAACTCGAGCGTTCGGTCATGGCGCTGGCCGAGGTCGAGAGCGCGCGCGTCCACCTGACTTTTCCCAAGGACTCGGTATTCCTGGAGGCCCAGCAGCCGGCCAAAGCCAGCGTTCTGGTGAGGCTGAAACCGGGAGCGCGGCTGGCGCCTGCCAACGTGCTGGCGGTCTGCCACCTGGTGGCGAGCGCGGTCGAGGGCCTGGCGCCGGAAGCGGTGTCGGTGCTCGACATGAACGGCAATCTGCTCAACCGGCCCCGCGCGGCGGCGCCCGACGGCGAGCAGCCTTCCGAGGCGGCGCTGGACTACAAGCAGCACGTCGAGAAGGACCTGCTGGCCAAGATCAATACCACGCTCGAGGCCGTGGCGGGCCCGGAAAAGTACCGCGCCGGCGTCTCGGTGGACTGCGACTTCAGCGGCGGCGAGCAGACCGAGGAGGCGTTCGATCCGGCGCGTTCGGTCATGACCACTTCCCAGAAGACCGAGGACATCAGCGGCGCCAACGGCGCTTCCGGGGTGCCGGGGACCGCATCGGCCCTGCCTCGGCCGTCTTCGCGGCCGGGCTCGAGCGGTCTGGGAATGACCCGCCGCACCGAGAGTATCGCGTATCAGACCAGCCGCACCGTGCGGCACGTGCGGCTTCCGCAGGGCGTCGTGAAGCGGATCTCCGCGTCGGTTCTGCTCGACTACGGGCTGAGCTGGGACGGGGTAGGTCCCAAGGCCAAACGAATTCTGGAGCCGCCATCGCCGGAGCGGCTCAAAGCCGTCCGGGAATTGGTAGCCGGCGCGATCGGCCTCGACAGCGCACGCGGCGATCAGTTGATCCTGGAGAGCATCCCCTTTGAGCAGACGCTGGCCATCGAGCCTCCGCCGGGGCCCGTTGCGGCGCCCCGGCCGCCAGCGCCGGGAACTCTGGCTTTACCTCCCTGGCTCGAGCGCATCGTCTCCCAGAAGGTGTATGCGGCCGCGGTCGCTGGCGGCGTGCTGCTGCTGGTGGCGGTGTGGTTCTTCATGCGCCGCAAGCGCCGGCAGCGGAACGTCGGCATGGTGGCCGCGCTCGGCGGTCGCGCGGCGGGAGAGATCGCGAGTCCGGCCGACGCAGCGCAAAAAGAACTCGAGGCGCGCCTGGCCGAGCAGCAGGCGGCCAAGCAACGCCTGGAGGCAGAGGCGCTCAGCGCGTTGAGGCTCCCGCCCGTCGCTACCAAGAAGACCGAGGTGCTGACCAAGCATATCGCCGAGACCGTGAAGAAAGACCCGGTTGGGGCGGCGCAGATCCTCCGGACCTGGCTGAACGATATGGAGGTCTGAGGCATGGTCCTGAACACGCAGTACGCCGATGAGCGGGTGCCCGGGGTCCAGAAGGCGGCCATTCTGCTGGTGATCCTGGGAGACCAGGCCAGCGCCGAGATTCTCAAGCAGCTCGACGAGGAGGAGGTTCAAGAAGTCAGCCGCGAGATCGCGCGCATCACCCAGATCACTAACGAACAATCCGAATCGGTCCTCGAGGAGTTCCACCAGATGACCGTCGCGCACGACTACGTGCTCAAGGGCGGCCTGGACTACGCCCGCAAGGTCCTGATCAGCGCCTTCGGCCCGGATTCGGCGCGGCGGCTGCTCGACCGCCTGGTCAAGACCCTGGGCGCCGACATCACTACCTTCGACGCGCTGCAGAAGGCCGATCCGCAACAACTCGCCAAGTTCATCCACAGCGAGCACCCGCAGATGGTCGCGCTCATTCTGTCGCACCTGAGCGCCTCGCAGGCGGCCGCGCTGCTGGTTTCGCTGCCCTCCGAGTTGCGCGCCGACGTGGCGCTGCGCATGGCCAGCCTGGACCAGATCTCGCCGGAGATCATCTCCAAAGTGGCTTCCATCATCGGGCAGAAGCTGAAGGCGCTGGGCGAGTTCAGCCGCGAAACGGTGGGCGGCGTGCGGGCCGTCTCGGAGATGTTCAACCGCCTGGACTCATCGACCAGCAAGGAGATCCTGGAAAAGATCGACCACCAGAACGGCAGCCTGGCCGAAACCATCCGCCACCTGATGTTCGTCTTCGAGGACCTGCTGCTGATCGATCCGGGCGGGGTGAAGGAGATTCTCTCGCGGGTGGACCGCAAACTGCTTACGATGGCGCTTAAGGGAACCAGCGACGAGTTGAAGAAGCACTTCCTGGACTGCATGTCGCAGCGCGGTGCGGAGATGATGCGCGAGGACATGGACGCGCTGGGCCCGGTCAAGATCAAGGAAGTCGAGGCGGCGCAGCAGCAGATCATCGCCATCGTGCGGCAACTGGAGTCGGAGGGCGTCATCAGCTTGAAGGGGGCGGTTGGGGAGCAGTACGTCGTCTAGGAAGAGCCGATGCAGGCGATGCACTCCAAGATCCTTCGCGGCGAGGCGGCGCTGGCCGCCGAGCCGGTGGTCTGGAAACGCATCGGTCCGGCGGCTGCCGCCGGGGCGGGGCCGGGCCAAGGAGGGGACCCGCGCGAATCGGCGGCCCTGCAGTCGCGCATCGCCGAGCTCGAGCGCGAGATCGAACGCCGCGAGCAGGC